>ERZ1292623.71-Hain-H51-01um-R1-71-length-103840-cov-34_pt1 | contig 103840 bp, 104 predicted proteins | sample MGYA00564398_ERZ1292623 | MGnify/ENA primary metagenome ERZ1292623 (study PRJEB36523, sample SAMEA6512633) | groundwater metagenome | collected 2019-01-07 | study: AquaDiva: Metagenomics assemblies of 32 groundwater samples
GTCTTTTGGCATAGCTTAAATATACCAAATTACGGGGCCCTCGGGATGATTGAAATGTGAAAACCCCTTTCGAGGGTTCAATGTTGCTTGTGGATAACTATTGACTTATGCGACGGCTCGCATATACTAATAAGGTCTTTCGGTTCTATCCATAGAACCGTTAGGGTTATACATCCCAGGGCCACTCTCTTAATTGAGGGTGGTTTTCGTTTATGTATTATTTATTTCTCGCGATGTTTTAAATCTTTACCCCAAAATTCATTTATATCTTTTAACTCATAATAACCATCCCCGCCAGTTTTTAGTTCGTGAGAAATATTACCTTTTGAAGAAAAAATGTAGACCTTTTTGCCGGCATTTTTCAAATAATTCACGAGCGCCAGAAAATCAGCATCGCCACTAAAAAAGATGGCTGCGTTATATTTCTGGATGTTGTGCATCGCATCAATCGTTATTTCCACATCCATATTCCCTTTTTCTATGAAGGTACGCAAAAAACACAAGTGTCTCTGCACGCTTGAAATACACCCCAAGTCGCTAAGAACTTAAGAGTTTAGGTATTGCTAATCGCGTGTATCGTTTCCGATACAGACGGAGCAGTATTCACAATCTTAACTTTTTCCGAGCCATACTTGTCTTTCAACGCTTTTAATAACTCGTCCGCATAAGACGGGGTTAAAACTTCAACACCGGAGAAGTCCAATACAACATCTTCTTTTTCCGCCGATCCATTAACAATCTGCTGGATACGCAAAGCAGCCTCCTTTGCAGCAGGCCTCCCGTTCAAAACACTGTTAAATTTGGATATTTGTATGACCATAGAGGTGGCTAAAGTTATTTATATCTTACCACGAATGAAGCTAAAGTTCCTATGACAGGAAAAACGGTTTGTGGCTTCTGGCCATCCTTGTCTACAACAACTAAACCGCTTCCCGAATGGATTTTTACAATACCATCAAACTTATTGATTGTCCAGTCCTGAATCACTCTTAACCCATTACCACGACGCTCATCAACTCTTCCTGTTACACCGCTAAGACCAAGCTTAATTGCTTCTATGTCGCTCGTAAGAGACGGATCTAACACTTTCAATGAACCACGAAAACCTATTCCTGGATCTGCGACTACAACTTCAATCTGTTTTTTCTTTGGATTGTGCTGACCCAAGATAATTGCACCACGCACATTTGTAGGCCACGCTCCCTCGTTGTGATCAAAAACATTGTTCCCTAACTCTCCGACCAATGCCGTCGCCCTACTCTCATCATCTGCATTCATACCAAAGTTTCTAAACATCATCCTAATTCTCGATGACAGCCGCGCTCCGAAATCATCGCGAAATTGGCAGTGCATAATTTCGTGAATGTTCAAATTTTCTCTCTCAACTATCGCTTTTTCCGCCAACAGCTTGAGGAACTCGTGATATGTCAGTTCTTCTAAAAACCAATCGAGGTGCATGCGCTTCAAGTAAGCAACGACATCCTGATCGTCCGGAAGTATGAGCTTTTTATCAGGGCTATCCTTATATTCAATTGCTTTAAGGCAAACCAAGCCCATCGTCCACGGATCGCACCAACCACACTTTTTTAGGTTAATGGTATGCCCGTTAAAAATCTCTGAGGATTTTTCATAAATATTGTAAAAAGTTATATCCATATTTTTATATTCTTTTCATTTGAGCAAGGATTTTATTAGCCAAATCTCGTTTGTCGATTAAACACTGATCCCATTTATTTGATGATTTCTTATTCATAAATTTATTTCAAAAGTTCGCTAATCGTATTGGACCCGAGAGTCGAACTTTTTGTATATTATACCACGTTTTTTAATAAAATTCCACTGGTAGGGAATTAAACGTCACGGGGGGGTAAATCAAAATAGCCCTTCGGCGCAAAACACAAGTGTTTCTGCACGCTTGAAATGCGAAAACCCCTTTCGGGGGTTCAATATTGCTTGTGGATAACTATTGACTTATGCGACGGCTCGCATATACTAATAAGGTCTTTCGGTTCTATCCATAGAACCGTTAGGGTTATACATCCCAGGGCCACTCTCTTAATTGAGGGTGGTTTTCGTTTATGTATTATTTATTTCTCGCGATGTTTTAAATCTTTACCCCAAAATTCATTTATATCTTTTAACTCATAATAACCGTCCCCACCAGTTTTTAGTTCGTGAGAAATATTACCTTTTGACGAAAAAATGTAGACCTTTTTGCCGGCAGTTTTCAAATAATTCACGAGCGCTAAAAAATCAGCATCGCCGCTAAAAAAGATAGCTACGTTATATTTCTGGATGTTGTGCATAGCATCAATCGTTATTTCCACATCCATATTTCCTTTTTCTACGATAGATTCTCCACTCTCGCCAATAACAGAGATTCTTTTTAATTCTTTTTTTCTTACAGTAAAACCGAGCCCTTTCTTAAGATACGTAAAAAATCTATGCTTTCCATCCAAGTCATAATCTCTTGTTCCTGCTTTTGGGTAAGCATCATAATAAAAAATTTCAACCTTGCCTGCGTTAAATTTTTTTCTAAAATAATCTTTAAGAGTTTTGTATTCAATGAACTTTTTTACCGACTTGATCGCATTCCAAACATTTGAAGCGTCTATAAATACATAGATTGTCATAGTTTTTATTTCGCATACATTATACCACGTTTTTTACGGAAATTCAACGATGCCAAGCGAGTAAATGTCACAAAATCACAGACCCATAAAATATTAAGGAGGCACCGCGGTGCCTCCTTGTGGTTCGGCACATCAGGCTGTGCCGTGGCTGTTGTTATTTTCTTCCGGCTTGTAGGTCAGTGTGTCCGCAAGCATGAGAAGCATGGAGACCACCAAGCACACCAAAGCAGAGAAAAGCAGGGCTTGGTCAAGCGGGGGGAGCTTCCATATATCACGAATACCATGGAGGACGCGTTTCTGGGGATGCCGCACGATCGAAACGAAAAGCGTTATAAAACAAGCGTGGAGCGTGGCAAATGCGAGGTCCATGAGAAGCCCCCACGGCTTTCTCGGGACAACGGTTCCGAGGAGCAGGAAGCTTATGAAGGCGAGCACAAGAGGTGCGACGAGAAACGTGTTGTTTGCAACGCCGTGATAGAAGAAAAGATACGCAGAAACCCATCCCAAGGCACAGAGGAATGCGCCCGCAAGAGTTCTCCCGTACCGCACGAGCTGCTCGCGTCCGGTTTCCTGATCGAGGATATCTACTATCCACCTCCTTAATTTGTAAGCTCTATAGGTTCTAAAGGAAGTATAACAATGTTTTTTGGTAAAATTCCACCAGCGGTGTAAGCAGGGATAATGTAGGCCCCTCGTCGTCCGCCAACCGGCGGATTCACTCGGGACCGCTCGAAACCAAAACGATTCGTCTCGAGCACCCAGTACTCAAATCTATATCTTAAAAACCTTCCATTCAAAGTCCTTGAGTAGCACAAGATCAAGTTCTTGCGCCATATTTTTTAAAGAAGAGAGTGCTTGTGGGTTTGGAGGTAAGTCTGAGCTCTCGTAGTGACAAACAACTCGTAATGGTAGGAGGCCAAGCCCTTCACGTACCTTCCCGCCTGATTCGTCGTCATGAAAAGCGCTATAATGTCCAATCACATACGCCCCCGCAGAAGATCCAGCAACTGTTTTGCCATCCAGATTCTCTTTAAAATCATTGTACTTTTTCAATATTCCGAGAAGCTTTGGAGTACTACCTCCGCGCATATAGAGAACATCGGCTTGCTTTAGTTGATCGAGGAAATCTTTCTCGTTAGCGAGGAGAAATGTGAAGTCTTTACCGTGAGATTGCTTTTGGACTCTTTCGCTGTCTTCCTTAAACCTGTTCGAATTGTCTTCATCTTGTGAAGCAAAGTAGCAGAGTAAAATCGTGCCTTTATCCGGAACATCACGACCGATTTCCTCGTAGAAAGTACGATTTAGTTCATTGTTTGTGCTGGTATATCCGCCATGGAGAATGTATTTGGTCATAACGGTTTCATTATATCCCTTTTGAAAATTTTGTTAATCAATGCGTCTCGAGCAGGATAACTCATCGAGCCTGAGGCTCTCAGAGCCGAATGGCCTATCACGAGGAAGTCCCTCGTCGGCTCTACCCTCCTCGGGATGATTGAAAATTCAAACCTCACAAGCTCGGCATGCACTGTATCCCTCACATTCGTTCGGGACGATTGATTTTCTAAGCTCATACTTCGCTAAGAAAATCTAATCGGCTGTGAGGCCTGAGAATTTTATTTCGTGTACATTATACCACGTTTTTTAATAAAATTCCACTGGCAGAAAACTGAACGTTACGGGGAATAAATCAAAATAGCCCCTCGGCGCAAAACGCCTCGGAACACTTGGAACTGTAAATTGGAGAAAAATTAGCGAACAGATGGGTTCGTTGCAGATTCCAGTTATAATTTCGGGCACTTTATGATCGGCGGGTATTTAGCAATAATCTCGTCAATTTTTACTAACCCCTCGACGGTATTTCGTTGAAATGCCTCAATCGCCGCTTTTCTTTCAGCTTCCGGTGGGAATCGGTCATAGATTATACAGTCACGATCTTGGTCGATGAAAATTTGACTATAGCCAGTGAATAGTAAAAGAAACAGGACTAGCATAACCGGCACAAGAAGAATGAACTGGGCTATTTGGGTTATGATCCGCAGGTCTTTGGGGTCTTTTGGCATAGCTTAAATATACCAAATTACGGGGCCCTCGGGATGATTGAAAATTTAAGCCTCGATAATGTAGCCCTCGGGGTTGCTTTAATTAATCTTTAATATTGTACTTAGTAAAATTGCAATTTTACTAAGCGCTTGAAATACAAAAACCCCTTTCGGGGGTTAGACGTAGCCCCTCGTCGCTTGGAAAACTCCTCGGGACGAACGAAAATCAACCCCTCAATTCTTCGGGGTGATTTTCAGTTCGGCTGCGGGACCTGGATTCGAACATAACTACTCATATCAACGTAGCCCCTCGTCGCTCGAGAGACTCCTCGGGACAGTTAATTTTGCAAATGCTTCGCGTTGCAAAATCCAACTGCCTTTCCTGAACAAAGCTGGGGGACCTGGATTCGAACCAAGATACTCGCCTCCAGAGGGCGATGTCCTACCATTAGACGATCCCCCAGCTTTGTTCAGAACTTCGCATCGGGCGATGGACTATTTACCCCGTTACATTCGAAGAATGTTTCGGGGCCATTAGACCAGCCTCGACTAGACGTCGAGTCTAGGCGGGCGATCCCGCAATTTCTGCACTATTCTATCAACTTTTAGCGTTTTAGGCAAAAACAAAGGGACCTACGTTTTTAAAAATTCGCGATTATATGCTCTATTGTTCCCTAATATGCCACCATGGTATCATTATAGCTAATACCATGGTTGAGATTGCACGCCCCAAACTTGACGAGCGTTCTTATAAAAACGCTGTTTTGTATTTTATCAAGTACTGTAATAATAAGTACTTACACGCTACGAAGCTGAACAAGCTCCTGTATTATCTTGACTTTGTTTATTTTCGCGACCACAAAAAATCTGTTACGGGCGATGTGTATATTCACCAAGGATACGGTCCCGTTCCTTCTCGCGTAGACGAAATACTCGCAGGACTTAAAAACGAAGGCGCAATTGATACTGAAGCAGTTTCCAATAATGATGGAGAAATGATTAATTTTTCACTGAAAGACGATTCTAAATTTGACGAGACCGTTTTCCCTTCCGATCAAAAAAAGCTACTTAAGCAAATTTGCGATGAGTTCGGAAATTGGCCAACCGAAAAAATTGTTGCCCAGACACACCTTGAAGCCCCTTGGTTTTATTCAAAACCATATGAAGTCGTGGACTACGCCTATGCGCGCGACATTGATTTCTTCAAATAGTTTATCGCATCTATGTCATGGGTTTATGTTGAACGAGAGCAGTTTGTGCGTATGTGCGAGAAAGTGGATGTTTCCAAGATAGTGCGGGAGGCAATTAGATCTTGGGCGCCGACCGTAAGCCGGTTTGAACTTTCCCGCCAAAAAATTGTCTACCGCTCACCAAAAAATCGCTATGAAGCGTGGGCAGTGGGCATTCCAAATCCAGCCAGCAACAAGGGTAAGAGCGGCGGCTATCGCGTCGTGTATTTTCTTGATCTCATTGAATGCACTATCAATCTAGATTTTATAGAGGAGCGCAAAGAACTTGGTTTTCGCGATGAAGGTAATCGCAAGAAAGAACGCTACAACGGCTACATCCGCGACCTCAAAGAAGAACTGAAAAAGCGGGACGCATAGTCTGGCTCTTTTTTTAGCAAGCAGTTTTGGCATATGCAGGCTTTGATTCAATTTCAAAACTTGCTAATACCGATGGGTTTTCGGCCAAATCAAAGTCGGCCGGATTCTCACCTTCCAATTGAAGCGCGATAGCTTCCTTGAGATTTTCGGTCAATTCGTCAAGAGTTTTTCCCTGCGTCACCACCGGCAAATCAACACATTCCCCAATGAAGTATGTATCACCTTTATGAATATGAACTTGAATAATCTTTTTCATGCTTCAAGCATAGCAAACTCCCACAGAGAGAGCACTATGCTGTCTTTCCCCAAAACCACCTCTCTGTTTTTCAGCATCAATTTTTAGCGTTTTAGGCAAAAACAAAGGGGCCTGCGTTTTAAAATTAAAAGCCGCCGAAGGTTACTGATCTATCCACTCATTCGTTATGGGGTCATAATCGGCAAGAGTCTTTGCATAACCGTCATCCAACCACTCTACTCTGATAGTTGTTCCGACCGATTCAATCCCCCGAGGTTCTCCCGGAAGCAATCTTTTTCGCTGATAGGTGTAGCGCTTAGAACCGTCCGAAGCTTTAACTTCCAAAAGATAAATACCTTCTGCGTCCTCTAATTCTCGTTCTACTTCAAAAATCTCGCAGCGACTGCGCAGTTCGGACAAAACTTCTTCTCGCGAAAGAATGCGCTCAGGACCCGTTTCGTTTGGATTCACTTTTGGACCTTCTTCGTGGGGCATGTGTAGATAAGTATAAATTGCGCGAAAACAAAGTCAATTATTATTCCTATTATTCCGACGAGCGAAGGCGAGGAGATACTAAGCCACGACTCGGCAAAAGCCTCGCTGGACTGCTGTTTGTTGCCAATTGCTTCGCTCTTGGACAAACAGGGAGCACACCAGTGCGAACGTGCCGACGAGCGAAGGCGAGGAGATACTAAGCCACGACTCGGCAAAAGCCTCGCTGGACTGCTGTTTGTTGCCAATTGCTTCGCTCTTGGACAAACAGGGAGCACACCAGTGCGAACGTGCCGACGAGCGAAGCGGTTTCGTTCGCGGCTACTTCAATATGTTCCAAATATTCTGGTCTTCGCCGCCGTCGAATTTGAACACGGCCACGCCGCGCACGCCAAGTTTTCTTGCCAGATCAACTTTGTCTTTTACGGCCTGGGCGTCGCTCCATGACAGATAATTGAAAGATGCTGAGACGGTGCTTGTGGGCGACCCTGCGTTTTGAGTTATCGTCGTTGAGGCGGCGATTGATTGTTGGAGGAGTGTTGCATCAGTACCGATGGGCGCCGATTCTATCAATTTATTGGGATCATACGCAAAGCCAATCTCCCCCGCGTTGTTGCGTGCGGGAATAATGCCGAGCTTCGCGGCAATATCAGTGGCATATTTGAGATTGAACGGCCAAAGCCGCTCGTACTGATAGCTCGAGCCGTTAAGAGACGTTACCGTGTACTCATATCCGTAGGTCGGTATACCGATAATAAGCTTGTTGCGCGAAATGGTTTGCGCCGCGAGACGCACGAGAGCCTCTACCCATTCGGTGTCGGCGGTAGGCGCGTAGGGCGAGGTTCGGACGGCGTTCAGACGAACGTCTATGATGCCTTGGTCGTACGCCATAATTTCCACGCGGTCGCAGTATTTATTCAAAGCAATATAGTCGTTCGCGTAGTCGGTCGCATCCGGCGGGATTACCTGTCCGGGTAAGTATCTGTGCTCAATCGGCATGCGGGCTTCCACGGTGCAGTAGACCCATTTGTTCCCCATGCGGGCATACAAGCCTTTCAAAAATGTCGAGAAATAATTTATCGTCTCGCGTTCCTTCGCTTCAAAATCTATATCGATGCCGTCAAAGTTATTCTCTTTTACAACTTTCGCGATCTCGTCCTCAAGTGCGATGCGGGATTTGGTATCGCTCAAGATTCGGTGAATGGATTCTCCATTGCCCCACATGACGGTCGGGATAACGCGGACTTTTGCGGCTTTGGCGGCCGCGATGAACGATACCCACGGCTCCTCCGAGAGTTTGGCGGTATCTGCCAATGTGCCGTCTGTTTTCATTGTATAGCCGAACGGCATTACACTCGTAAGCGTAGAGAGGTGTGGCAGAACGTCCAAGGTACCGGTTGCCGAGCGCCAGTAGGGTATCCAGCCGGAGATCTCAAACGCGCCGACTGCCGGCGGAGTAAGTTTCGCGGAGAGCGTTGCGGGATTTTTTGGAAAGCTTATTTCAAGCGCGAGCGCGGCCTGTGTTTTGGGGCCGTAGACGCCGTACCCATCCGTCACGCCGCCCGCGCAGACGATTTTTTTATCGCATTGGAAATACTTCACCGCCGCCTCCGTAAGCGCGCCAAAGTAGCCGGTGTTGTAACCCGCGGCAAGATATCCTTGATTGATGAGATTGTTCTGTAATGCGGTTACGTCGTTTCCCGAGAGTCCTAACGCAAGCGAGCGTGTCGCCCCGAAAACGCCCATCGGTATAATAAAAATGATTATAGCTGCCGCAAAAACGTATTTCATGACTACTTCAAATCAACGATGTTTTTCCCCTTATTTTTCATATTTTTTTATTGTTAACCCTGTTTACCGATAATGTTAACAATTGTTAACCTGTACGTCGATGAGTTAACAAAGGCTACGACTCCCCTGTTTTAATAAACAAACCCCACCATTCTCTTATCCTCTCGGAAGGGCTACCATAGGGGAATGGATTATGACGTTATTGTTATTGGAGGCGGAGCCTCCGGAATGATGGCTGCCGGTCGTGCCGCGGAGCGCGGCCGACGCGTATTGCTCCTCGAGAAAAACGCCGCGCTCGGCGCGAAACTTAAGATTACCGGCGGCGGACGCTGTAACGTCACGAACGCCGAAGAGGACGAGCAAGTTCTCCTATCGCACTATGGCGAAGCAAAGCCGTTCCTCCATTCGCCCTTCTCCCAATTCGGCGTCAAAAAAACTTTTTCCTTTTTCGAATCCCACGATTTGCCGCTCGTCGTACAAGCGCACAAACGCGCGTTTCCGAAAACGGAGCGCGCCATCGACGTGTTTCGGGCGCTCGAGAACTATATGGCGCGAGGTGGCGTCGAGGTGCGCGCCAAGGCGAATGTCGAGCGAATCGTATCGCGGAACGGTCGTATCGACGCGGTAGTCGTAGACCATAAAAATATCACGGCATCTTCGTTTATTTTGGCGACCGGCGGGAAATCTCATCCGGAAACCGGTTCTACGGGCGACGGATTCTCGTGGCTCACGACACTCGGCCACGCGGTAAAGGAACCGACCCCAACTATTGTCCCGCTTGCCGTGCAGGATGAGTGGGTAAAAAAACTTTCGGGCATTTCGCTTTCGAACATACGCATCAGTTTCTTTCTCGAAGAAACGCGGAAGATTGTTTTAAAAGGAGACATACTCTGCACGCACTTCGGATTGTCCGGCCCTCTCATTTTAAATATTGCCGGTAAGATATCCGACTTACTACACGAAGGGATCGTCACCGCGCGAATCGATGTGTATCCACAGGAGAATATCGGCTCGCTGAACAAACGAATCACCACCGTGTTTGACGCGCACAAAAATAAAACTCTAAGGAACGTATGGAGTAACATTGCCCCCGTCGGCACCGCGTATGCCCTCTTGTCTCTTTTGGAGAATATCGATCCCCACACCAAGGTTCACAGCATTACGAAAGACGAGCGGCGGCAGATTGTAAATCTTTTGAAAGCACTGCCGGTCACCATCACTGGCCTCATGGGCTATGACCGCGCGGTGGTCGCCGACGGCGGACTTTCGCTTCACGAGATAGATACCCGTACCATGCGCTCGAAGCGATATGCCAATTTGTATGTCACGGGCGATCTCCTCCACATCAGCCGCCCTTCGGGAGGATATTCGTTGCAGTTATGCTGGACGACCGGATACGTTGCGGGAAGCAACGCATAACACATCATTCGTCCCTGGATAGAAGCTACCGATTACCGGATATCGAGAATGTGATATTCTTGAGATCCGTTTGGTGTCTCTATTGTCACCGTATCCCCCTTCGCGCGATTCATAAGCGCGGCACCCAGGGGAGATTTATGTGAGATGCGCCCTTTTTCGGGATCGGTTTCGTACGGGCCTAAGATTTCAAATGTTCTTTGAACCCCGCTCTTTTGCTTAAGAACAACTGTCGAGCCAAGCTGAACCGTTCCCGAAGCGTGCTTGTCTTTCTTGATCACAACTACGCGCTTGAGCTGCTCTTCAATGCTCCAAATCTGCCGATACGTACGCCGGAGAGTTCCCTTCGCGTCTTTGTATTCGGCATTGTCGGAGCGATCGCCGTATGCGGCCGTACGCTGCGCTTCAGAAATGAAATCGGGAAGCGCTTCCTTTAAGTGCTGAAGCCGATTTTCCAGACGCTTTAGGCCTTCGGGCGTGAGATCGACTGGCCCTTCGTCAAATTTTCTTCGGGAAATTCGCATGTGTTCATCATTAACCTCAATAGCATATACGTCAAGAAAGCGATCCGCACCGGACTCATTGCCCGTTACAGCGCGGAAAATCTAAGCTAATAAGCCACCATTCCAAAAGCAATCGACTATATTATAATTATGGTATAGGCTTATTATTGATCATATGCGGCTATCAAAATCCATAAAAATCACCCTCTTGGCGCTTACGATTTTTAACGTACTTGCCTTGAGTTTTAACTGGTATCATACGAAGCCCTGGGTAGATATTCCGGCGCATTTTGTCTTTGGCGTCCTTATTGGACTTTTTCTTCTCTCATTCCACCCGAAGCTTAAAACTTTGGAACGCTTCCGGCTTGTCGTAGTCCTCCAAATAGTGTTTTGGGGTTTGGCGGCGGGATCATTTTGGGAGATGATGGAGTACACCCGAGACACGCTCTACGCCATTCCGAAACACAAAGAACTTGCCCAGCAGGGCACGCGCGACACCATCGGCGATCTGGCAAACAATATAATAGGAGTCGGCACGGTTATGTTTACGTATAAATTTCGGGGAAAAAAGATCCTCCAGCGGCTAACGAAAAAGAAGCACGATTAGACGGCTTGCAACCCGTTCGGAAAACCTTATCTCAAAATCTTAGATTATGAGCGAGTACTTTGTGGTAAAAAAATCAAATATTGCCGGAAAAGGTGTTTTCGCGAATAAGGAAATTAAAAAAGGCAGAACCATTTGCTTCCTCACGGGAGAATTATGCTCTTTGGATGAAATGCTCAAAAGAGTGAGCTCAGGCAAGGAGGGATCGTCCGACCCGTTAGGAATCGACAACGAAAAATATTTGGATTTGGAGGAGATACCGAGAACGTTCAATCACTCTTGCGAGCCGAATTCTTTTATCCGTGGCAAGAACAAACTTATCGCGATACATAACATAAAGGAAGGAGAGGAGATAACATACGACTACTCCACCACGATGAATGACAACAAGGAAAAAATAAACGCCGCGGGAATGAGGCTCTGGACCTGTACGTGCAGATGCGGAAGCAAAAATTGTAGAGGCATCATCGATCAATTCAAAACACTACCGCCAAAAACACAGCGCTATTACGTAAGCCATAAATTTATGCCGGATTTTATGTTGAAGAAATTCGGATAGGTCGGCGACTCCCTCGTCGACTGAGATATGTTGTTTTACTAGAAATCTTCGTATGGTACGCTGATATAAATGCCCTCATTTGAAGCTTGCCGTACGAATCAGCCACTAAATTACAGCACTTATCCATGACAGAAAAATCAATTTCCAGTTCCTTCAATCTTCGGGACAACAAAATTGACAAGTTTAAAAGTTCCACAAATGAGAGATTAGAACAGCTTTTGCAGTCAGGGGCACCACTCGATGAAGTTGCAAAACTTATGGGAGCGGAAGAATTCCTCACTATTGAGAAAAAGCGGGGTCAGTCAGAAACAACTCGATTCAATGTGGAAGAATTTATCAATAAACAGATCACAGACGGCACCTATTTAGAACTTCCTACAAATTTTGTTCTTACGCGAGAAACCATCCTTCCTCCGGGCCAGGGTGAAATTATTCCCGGAAGCGGCGAAGGAATGTCAAAACCCGGCGTAATCAACCGGACGCGATATCTTATTGAGGTAATCTCTGAACTCGCCCAGCCATACAATGTCGTCGAGGGAACCAATCTCCCTAATACGATGCGAGGCATGAGCTATCGTATTTTTCTTCTCCCTAATCTTGATAAAGCCGTGCTGGTAAATGATGAAGAAAAAAATGCTACCTACATTGTTCATAATCTCTCAAAAGTTGAGGGAGGATGGGAAATATTCACAAAGCTGGACAAAAATCAATTACGTAAATCCCAGGAGATTGATGTTAATTTTCTTAAATACCCGGGAGATCCGGCACAGTGGGAAGAAAGAGTGAAAGAATTGTTAACCTCCGATTTTATTCGACAGGAACAAAAAGTTGAAATGCCTCCCGTCCCCATCTCCGAAAAACCTCCAGATGGGTGGCAAACCATTGCAATGATCGCAAGTGAGCTTGGCGTTAGCCATGGAACAGTTAAGAAAAGATTTACACAAGAGATGCACCTTCACCCGGAACTCTTCTTACAAGTGGGTAAAACAGGACATACGTATTGCCACCCAGACTTCATCGAGTCAATTACCAAAGAACTCTCTGAGGTAGAAAAAGCTCCGCCCGGATGGATTACAAACAAAACATTAGCTCAATCTTTGCAAAGTGATTGGAAAACAATAAAGGATGCCGCGGAAACTTGCAGATCCTCCAATCCAGATTGGTTCCATATGTACAAGAAAAACTCTGGACAGATAAATGAACATTATCATCCAGAGCTCGTTTCGAAAATCACAAAAGAATTCTCTGCAATAGAGAAAGCTCCTCCTTTGTGGATGACAAGAAATGCATTGGCTCAATCCATGGGAAACAGAAACTCAGGGGAAGCAGTCAAAAAGGTTGCGGAATTATATCGATCCTCCAATCCAGATTGGTTCCATATGTATAAAGCAGACGGAGGAAACCAGAGGGAATATTATCATCCAGAGCTCATTGCGAAAATCAAAGAGGAATTCTTTGAAGTAGAAAAGGCGCCGCCCGGATGGATTACAAACGGACCATTAGCTAAATCCTTAGGAGATGCGTGGGAAACGGTCAAAAAGGTTGCGGAATTATATCGATCCTCCAATCCGGATTGGTTCCATATGTATAAAGAAAACTCTGGACGCATAAATGAACATTATCATCCGGAGCTCGTTGCGAAAATCAAAGAGGAAATACAAAAGAAAAAACTTTAAATCGAAACAGCAGGTTTTCTCTTGATTTGTATCTTTTTTACTACATCCAAGAACGGCATGAGATTGAAAAATTCGGCAATTTCTCATCTTAGGAGCTATACTCAGCAGTGTTATGAACAACGAGGATAAATTCTTCTTTGCCTATAAACGACTGAACCCCGAACAAAAAAAGGCGGTTGATACCATCGAAGGTCCGGTCATGGTCATCGCCGGCCCGGGAACCGGAAAAACAGAGGTTCTTACGATGCGTATCGCGAACATAATCGGGAAAACCGACACTCCGCCGGAGGCAATTTTGGCGCTTACGTTTACCGAGTCGGGAGTCGCCTCTATGAGAAAACGCTTGACCGACCTGATCGGCACGCCGGCTTACCAAGTGACGATATCCACCTTTCATGGTTTTGCCAATATGGTTATCAAAAACTATCCGGATAGATTCCCCGAGATCATCGGATCGACCAGCATCACCGATATCGATCAGGTCCGCATTCTTCGGGACATTATCAACAACGAATCTATTCGGGATACGCTTAGGCCTTTTGGCGACAAATATTATTATCTGAAACCTATTTTGCATTCTATCGAGGAGTTAAAGAAGCAAGGCGTCTCGCCGGCCCAGTTTAAAGATATTGTTTCCAAAGAAAAAAAGCGTTTCGACGGTATCGATGACCTTTATTACGAGTCGGGGGCGCATAAGGGCAAGATGAAGGGAAAATATAGGGACGATTTGAAACATATCGAAAGAAACGAGGAGTTTGCCGGAATCTACGGGAAGTATGAAGAGCGACTAAGGAAAGAAAAATGCTACGACTATAGCGACATGATCATGTACGTCATGCTCGCCCTGGAGAAAGACGAAGACCTCCGGCTGATACTCCAAGAAAGTTATCTCTATTTTCTGGTTGACGAGCACCAAGACACCAACGATGCCCAAAACCGCATTATCGAGCTCCTCACAAGTTTCCACGAGAATCCCAATCTTTTCGTTGTCGGTGACGAGAAACAGGCTATCTTTCGATTTCAGGGGGCATCGATCGCAAATTTCTTCCACTTCAAAAATCTCTACAAAAACGTAATGCTTATTCCCTTGCGAAATAATTACCGCTCCACGCAAACGATACTCGATGTCGCCCATGCCATCTCTCCCCGAGATACGGCGCTTATCGCAAGATCAGAACACCCGGAATCCCCTATTTCTCTTTCCGTGTTTTCCTCGCCTGAAATAGAATATTTTTTCATCGCGAAAAAAATCAAAGAACTCCTTGGGAACCGGGTAAAGCCGGAAGAAATAGCCGTTCTTTTTCGCGAAAATAAAGATGCCGCTCCCCTGGCTCATATGCTCGAAAAACAAGACATTCCCTTTACGATAGAGTCGAATCAGGATGTTCTGGGAGACGAAGATATCCAGAAGCTTCTCCGCGTGCTGAAAACCGTTCAACATTTCGGATCCGCTCCGAAACTTCTCGAACTGCTCCATGTTGATTTCTTGGAGATTCCTCCTCTCGATATCTACAGGCTTTTCTCTTACTGCGCCGCGAACAAACGGATGAATCCGTACAACGTCATCAAATCCGAATCCTTGCTCGAACAAGCGGGGATAGAATCAAGAAACAAGTTTACCGATCTATTCGAAAAGATTTCCGAATGGAAACGTCAAGCCGAAAACCGCGGCGCGGCGGAGGCATTCGAAAATATTGTCCGTGATTCCGGATTCCTCGCTTCAATCCTTAATCACCCGTCGTCCACGGAAAAAATCGCGAAGCTTCACTCCCTCTTCGAGCACTTGAAATCGTTGATCGAACATAAAAAGAGCTACACACTCAAAGATTTTTTTGAATATCTCGACCTCATCGAAGAGCAGGAGGTTTCCATAAAGAGCGGCGATATCGCGAGACTGCCGGGAAGGATCAGGCTGATGACTGCCCACAAATCCAAGGGACAAGAATTTGAATATGTTTTTATTATAAATGCCGTCGACGGCACGTGGGGTTCGAATCGTCGATCGGAACATATCCGACTTCCCAAAAACATTTACCGCACACTTGCGGTCGTAGAGCAAAATCTTCATCACGACGACGATGAACGAAACCTGTTCTACGTGGCGGTTACTCGGGCAAGAAAAGAAATATTCGTGACATACAGCAAAACAAAACGCGACGGGAAAGAACAACTGCCAACCAAGTTCATACAGGAAATTAAAGAGAATATCCTGTCCCCTCTCGACGTCGGTAATTACGAGCAAGAATTTACCTCCCATCGTGAAATAGAATTCGCCCCACGCATGAACCCGCGACCGGAGATAAAAGATAAAGAATTCCTCAATAGCCTTTTTGAAACCCAAGGGCTATCGGTAACGGCTCTCGATAACTACCTTGAATGTCCATGGCACTATTTTTACGTGAACCTTATCCGCATACCCGAAGCTTCGAACAAACATTTGATGTACGGAAATGCCGTCCATGAGACTCTTAAAAACTACTTCGACTTCCTTGCCGAAGGAGAAGATAAAGGCAAGGACTATCTCGTGAAACGATTCGAAGAAGCGCTCACCCACCAACCGATTGAGGAAAATGATTTTCATGAGGCGCTGGGCAAGGGGAAAAAGGCTCTCGAAAACTACTACGGCTACTATCATAATTCCTGGGTGAAACGAACCCTTAATGAACAGCGGGTAGCCGGCATTTCCTTGGAGCCGGGCGTAACCATCAACGGGAAGCTTGATAAAATAGAATTCCTCGGGGACGGCAACGAAGTAAACGTCGTGGATTACAAAACCGGCAAGCCGAAAAGCCGCAATGTTATCGAGGGCACCACAAAAAATAGCGACGGAAATTATAAACGTCAGCTCGTCTTCTATAATCTTCTTTTAAATAAGGCGGGCAAATTCAATATGGTCTCGGGAGAAATCGATTTCATAGAACCCGACGCAAGCGGAAAACTTCATAAAGAACGTTTCACGATACAACCGGAAGAAGTTACCGCTCTCGAAAAAAAGATAACCGAGGTGGCCGACGAGATAAAAAATCTGAAATTTTGGGATACATTTTGCGGCGAAACCGATTGCCGCTACTGTGATCTAAGAAAAAGCCTTTTGTAATTTATATATGCCGACGAGCGAAGGCGAGGAGGTACTGAGCACACCAGTGCGAATGTATCAGTCGAGCGAAGGCGAGGAGGTACTGAGCACACCAGTGCGAATGTATCCGAGTTGAAATCCCGAGATGATACAATGAACTCGTGGCCTATTTTGTATATATCCTTCGGTGTTCCGACAAATCCCTCTATGTCGGTTGCACCAATAACCTGGAAAAGCGGCTCAAGCAACACAACGAATCAAAATCGGGCGCGCACTACACAAAGATAAGGCGGCCGGTAACATTACAGTATTCGGAAAAGTTTAAAACGCTCGGAACGGCACGCCGCCGCGAAGCCGAAATCAAAAGCTGGAAAAGACAAAAAAAATTGAGTTTAATAAATAAGAAATGAAAAGAGGGTCCAAAATCAAATTAGAATTAATTCTTATTTTTCCGCTCGCGGTTTCCTGTTTTTTTGTTTCTTCGGCACTCGCGCAAGTAGGAGGATCCGCGACAACCGGCGGGATAGCCGCAAGTGGAACAACCTCGGTTACAACTTCAACCACACAGGCAACTTCCGGAACAAGCCAATCCCGCGCTACAACCACGAACACCACAATCCCCGCACAAACACCTGCGGGAACCACAAGCTCTTCGCCCCGCCCCACTGCTGGCACAAGCTCCGCACAGAACACGACAACGCCGCAATTCACTCCACCGCCTGCCCCACCGACAGAAAACATGGGACAATCCCCAACTTCGCCCGCATCTCCACCAGCCGAGAATAATGGCTTAACCCCGTTATCCCTTGCCGCAATAGCCGTTGGAGCAGTACTTCTCGGAACATTTGCGGGATACATGTTCAAGTCAAAAAAGAGCGCGAAAGAAAAGAAGGAGGACTCGCGGTGTTTTGATATCAAAAAGCTTATGGAAGAAAAATTTAATGAATTGACCGACTTACGGGGTCAGCTTGAAAGCGCGGCAAAGGAGAAAGCTCGAGAAAAAGTAAAAACAGCGCTCGAAGGAACAGGAGCGGGTGAGCTTCTCGCCCTGATCGAGCGCGGAGAAAAAGAACACGGGCGGCTTAAACTTCTTTATGAGAAGTGCATAACGGAATTGGAGAGAAAGAAACTCAAGATCCTTTCATGGAATATTTGGGTAGACGGGAAATTCGATGAAATTACAAAATTTCTTAAATCAGCCGACGCGGATATCATTGGGTTGCAAGAAGTTCAGGCCGATGCTCCAGGACGCGATATTATCCGATATTTAAAGGATTTGGGGTATCAACATGTTTTTGCTCCTATCCAAAAAACATGGGAAGGGAAAACATGGAATGATGGTCCGGCAATTTTTAGTAAGTATAAGATCAGTAAAACTGAAACCTATATATTATCAAAAAATGATAGCCGTGCTGCAGTGCGAGCGGATATAGAAATTGGAGACGAGATTTTGCATGTTTTCAGCACCCACCTTATCCATACACATCAACAGCAATCGAGTGAGCAAGAAAACCAAATTTTGAATCTCCTCAAATCATTGCTAGAACAACAGACTATCGTGATGGGAGATTTTAACGCAACTCCTGAAAGCGCAGGAATAACAATGTTGAAGAACGTTTTAGTCGATTCCGATCCATCGTCCGCTCCAACGTGGAGCGCATATCCCGAAGGATGCCTCGTATGCAATCCGCAAGCAGTCGATACTCGGCTGGATTACATTTTCACAAGCAAGGACATAAAAACAAGTTCGTTTAAAGTCGGAAACTCAAGGGGTTCAGATCATCTGCCGATTTCGGTTATGATTGAGATATAAGATTTAGGTTTTATGTAAAAATAAAAAAACGGGCCGAGAGTAACCTCCGGCCCGCGTGAGTTTATAAACTGTATTCATGTGATTTTCTTGAATCCCACCATGCGTCCGAGTTTTTCGTCCCACAGGCGCAATCCGAGCGATTCGAAACCAGTCCAGAGCGTAAGCGTGGTGCCGCCGTCGAACGCCGAGTCCTTGCTCGCCTCCGGCAATCGATAGAAGGGAATTCTCGAGCTCAAGTGGTGAATGTGGTGAATGCCGATATACGCCGTCCACCACGAAAGCCAAGGCGGCAGTTTATAGAACGAACTGCCCAAGAGGCAAGCCGCCACGTAATTCCAGTTTTTCTTCCGTTGCCAGTAGGTATTCTTAAACTGGTGTTGTACGTAAAAGAGCCAAACTCCGATAATCGTCGCGATATAGAATACCGGAATCTGCACCAGTAAATATTCTTTCCAACCCATGAGCGATACCATTCCCGCCACATAGCCCAAGAGCGCGAGGGTTGTGCCATGCACACTTATCCTCGAGCGCGTAGGATCGCCTGGACTCGGAAAACGCGTCCGATGGAGAACGAGAAAGTTGAACGGGGCTCCTACAAGAAACATGAACACGGGATGCCGATAGGCGCGATAGTAAAACCTTCGCCGCGGTGACAGCGCCTCGTATTCCTGAAGCGTCAACATCCACACATCGCCAAACCCCCGCCGATCCAGATTGCCAGATGTGGCATGATGTTGCGCATGGGCGTTCTTCCAATGAAAGAAGGGCGTAAAGACCAGCACGCCGAAGACTGCGCCAAAAAAGTTATTCAACTTTTGGGATTTGAAGAACGAACCGTGTCCGCAATCGTGCATGACGACGAACACGCGCACCATAAAAAGTGCGGTCGGAACGGAGAGCGCGAGCGTCAACAGATACGGAACGCCGAGACTCCGGTACATCGCGATCCACATTGCCGCGTAGAGCGTAAGCGTTATTACGATCTCAGCAAGAGACCGGAAGGTGTTTGGTGTCTGATATTTCGTAACGGCCTCTTTCCACGCGACGGATATATCCGCGGTTCGAACCGTTTGAAGTGACATGGCGATCAGCTCCTTGTATATGCCGTCAGTTGAGAAAAATCAGAAACATGATTTAAGCGTCAAAGTTCTACCGACAAGTATATCGCATTTCCTTCCTAATCACCTCCCCTCCACGACACGAGCCGTGAGTGGTACAATCAATCCATGCGAATTCCCTCCCTTCCCTTGGATAAAAAATTCCTGACGATAGGCGGCTTAATTCTTGCCATTCTACTCGTAGGCCTCGGAGGATATGCCTATTGGAAGTCTTACGAGCATGGCGTGGCACTCGAGACAAAAGTCGCGGGATTAGAAAAAAGTATCGAGGAGCTTCAGATATCCCTCACCTCCACCACGGCTGACCTTGCAACCGCGAGAGGAGAAAATACAAATCTTACGCAAACACTGCAGACGGAACAGGGTAAAAATAGTATCTTCGAGTCACAGATAAAAGGTATTTCCGGAACCGTTGGGAGATTGAAAAAACTGAGCGAAACCGATCCCGAGCTCCTCAGAAAATATTCTAAGGTATACTTCCTGAGCGAAAACTACGCGCCCGTACAGCTCTCGAGCATCGACTCCCAATATCTCTACGACAAAAGCAAACCACAGCTTATTCACTCCGAAGTTTTGTCTTACCTTATGGCAATGTTCGAGGCCGCGCGTCAGAGTGGAGTAACCTTACAAATCGTTTCGGCATACCGGTCATTCTATGAACAAATTTTGGTAAAAACGGGGTACAAAGTAACATACGGAGCCGGAACCGCGAACCAGTTTTCCGCCGACCAAGGGTATTCGGAACATCAGCTCGGCACAGCCGTGGATTTTACCGACACGGCAAGCAAGGGTGTTTTTTCCGATTTCGAAAAATCAACCGCGTATACCTGGCTTACAAATAACGCGTACAAATTCGGATTCGTCATCTCGTATCCCAAGAACAATACCTATTATCAATTTGAGCCGTGGCACTGGCGATTCGGCGGCGTTGCCCTCGCGACGGCACTCTACGACAAAAATAAGTATTTCTATAACCTGACCCAAGCCGAAATCGATCAGTACCTTATCTCTCTTTTTGACTGACCCCAATACGTAGCACATCCATCTTCTTTTCTGCGAAGATGACGATATCTATTATGAAAAGATGTCCAAAGAATATAAAATAAAACCATCGGGCATTATACTTGCGCGCAAAATTAAAAAAATATGCTTAAAAACATAAGACCAAAAGGGAAACTCCAAAATTCTCTCTTGGCCTTTAAGGGATTGTAAATTACAAACCCTTGTTCACTACGCAGATATCGTGCCGAAGCATCGCGATAGAATCCGAGCGTCCTTCCAACTTTCCGTCACGATCAATTTCAGCGTGAACAAAAAAAGGCGGAGTATAGAGCTTTTTGAGCTCAAGAGAAAACCGGGAACGCGGTGCATAACCAAGTCCGCAACCTTCATTCGCCGAAGCAATAGAAACCGCAAGACCGAAAACCGCTACAACTGCGATTATGTACTTCATAGTAGGTTAGATTTCCTATTCGACCTTTCTTAGAGTATACAACAAACCATTTTGGGAACATTAAGCCCGTGCCAAAGACCACTTCCTATCGAATAATTTTCTTATCTCTTCAATCATAAGAATCGAGGAAGCCACTATAATAATACGCACCCAATCATGCAGCGCCAATGGCGTAGTGTGTAAAAATTTCTGCATCAGGGGATTATAGAGCGCGAACATCTGCAAGAGAACAATCACTCCCGTCGCGCCGATCAAAAACTTATTCCGAAAGAAACCCGATGAAAAAACCGACTGCTTCTCGCTTTTACAGTTCCACGCGTTGAACCATTGGAAAACCGCGAGTGTCGTAAGCGATGCCGCAAGGGCTTTTTCCGGCGCGTTCCCTAAGTACCATAAAAACATAAGAAGGCTCCCTGTAGCGATTACAACGCCCATATAGATCATTCTTTTAACCGTAAACGGATCCAAAATATACTTTGAGGGCCTTCGGAAACCGTCACGAAGCAATCCATCCTCCTTCGGTTCCATAGCAAGCGAAACATCTAAAAACCCGTCGGTCACGAAATTCAACCAGATAATCTGCGCGGGAAGTATCGGCAAGGGAAGCCCAAAAAAAATAGCGCCCGCGATTACGAGCACTTCACCGACGCTCGTCGAAAAAAGATATAAAATAACTTTTTTAATCGTCTTATAAATATTCCTCCCCTCCTCGATTGCCGCGACGATGCTTCCGAAATTATCATCCAAAAGAACGAGATCCGCCGCTTCTTTCGCAACCTCCGTACCGATTTTCCCCATCGCGACGCCAAGATCCGCGGCCGCGAGCGAGGGCGCGTCGTTCACGCCGTCACCCGTCATCGCGACGATATCGCCCCGTTTCCGAAAGAGCTCTACGATCCGCAATTTATCCTGCGGCGTTACCCTCGCGAAAACATTGCAATTCTTTATCCGCTCCAGCAGTTCTTCCTCAGAAAGGTTCTTCAAGTCCTCGCCCGTTAGCACCCCATCACCCCCAAGCAATCCCGCCTCCCGCGCGATGGCACGGGCGGTAATTTTATAGTCCCCCGATATCATCAGCACCCTAATGCCCGCCGCATGAGCTTTTGCGACCGCGCCCGCGACTTCTTCACGGAGAGGATCTTTCATCCCGCACAAACCCACAAAGGTAAGCGGGGGAAGCTTATCGGGATTCACCTTGCCTACATTTTCCCGCATCGCAAGAGCGACAACGCGTAGTCCTTTTTCAGCCATGCCGGAGAATACCGACTCGATTTCTTTCCGCGTATCGGCGTTTAGTTTCACCGAACGTTTCCCGAGCACCATCTTGTCGCACAGCGAGAGAAGAACTTCGGGAGCGCCGATCATGGAAAGAAAATTTTCTTCTTTTGATCCTCGAACTACGAGATGGTATTTGGTGACAGAATCGAACGGAAGATCTAAGATTTTTTGTCCCTGCTCGGAATCTTTGAATCCAAGTTTCAGGGCGAATACCTTAAGCGCTCCTTCCGTCGGATCCCCGGAAACTTTCCACATATTCGAATCCTCAACATACATCGCGTGAGAATCCGAACCAAAAAGCGCGATCCGCCCCGCGAGAAGAAGCTCGCCGTGTTCCAAGGGATCAATCGCTTTTCCCTCGAACAAAATCTCCCCTTTCGGCTCATAGCCTTTCCCCATAACGGTAAACCGTTTGCCATAAACCCAGATTTCTTCCACGGTCATTTCGTTCTTGGTGAGCGTCCCCGTCTTATCAACGGCTATGATATTCGCCTGTCCCAGCGCCTCAACCGCCTGCAATTTTTTGACAAGCACATTTTGCTTTGTCATTCGCCACACTCCCGAAGCAAGCACAAGCGTCATAACGATAGGAAGCCCCTCGGGAATAATCGAAACAGAGAGCGAAACTACCGTCGCGAACATCACACGGAGCGGGAGTCCGCGCGCAATGCCAACGATAAAAAGCGTGGCGCTGATCAAAAGAACGGTGACAATAATAAGCCGCGAAAGCGCCTTAATACTTGACTTAAGGGGCATATCGGTATCAATGGACGCGATCGCCTTTGAAATCTTTCCAATCTCGGTTTCCATGCCCGTCGCGACAACTACCGCCCGCGCGGTACCACTTAAAATATTTGTTCCTTTGAACACTATATTTTTTCGCTCCGAAACCGAAGTCTCTAATCGCTTTAACGCTTCGGATGTTTTAAGAACGGGCGTCGATTCGCCGGTCAAACTTGATTCGTCGACTTTTAAGGCATCCACGTCGATAATTCTCGCGTCGGCCGGTACTTTATCGCCCTGATTTAAGAGCACGATATCGCCCGGAACGATTTCCCGATCCGAAAGAATAAGAATTTTTTCGTTCCTTACTACCGTCGCGGACGTTTGTACAAAGTTCCGAAGCGCCGCGAGTGTATTTTGGGATTTTCCTTCTTGGATCGTTCCGAAAACGGCGTTAAAAACAAGTACGAAAACGATAATAGCGCCGTCCGCCGTCTCGCCCATCGCAAGGACGATCAATGCCGCCGCAAGAAGAATATAGATAAGAGGGCTTTTAAATTGAGAAAAAAAGATGGTTGCTAAACCGTCCCGCCGCGCCTCGGGCAGGGTGTTCGTGCCATACTGCGCAAGCCGCCGCAGCGCTTCTTCATTCTTTAGTCCCGATTCAAATGAATGAAGCTCCTCAAGCGCTTCGAAAATAGTTTTCTTATGCCACGCAGTTTCCATCCATTCATCTTACCAGAACGCGAACCATGTGAAAATAAAAAATCGGCCCCGAAACGCAGAGCCGCTTTTTATACCCTGCCACTTTTTAACTCACCTCTTGGTTATAAGATCGCGTACAGCCACGGTGTCGGTATCATAAGCATCATCAGTGCCGCGCCGAGAAGCGCCATGTTCTTCAAAAAATGCGTCATATCTCCCATCTTTGCCATTGGATCGGAAACGCTCCAAAAGGCGTGCATTTTGAAGGAAACCGGAACCAGAAACAAAACAAGCGCGAGAACCGCCCATTCGACATACACTCCGAGGAGAATTCCGAGTCCACCCGCAAGAAGCAGGACGCCCGATCCGCGGACCGCGAGCTTTGGCGACCTAATCCCCTTCGACTGTGCATATCCCGCAAGCATCTCCGTATTCTTAAAGTGATTCCATCCCATCATCATGAAATAACCGCCGTAGAGAATACGCCCAATCACAAAAACAACTTCGTAAATATCCATAACAATATTTTTGGTATTAACCTCAACGACCTTTTGGGAACAGTATAACCCTAATCGACACTTTCGACACCTATTGCTCCCCAGAAGATTTTTTAAAATAAAAGAAAGCGGTATAATGAACCTACGCGGCCTTTGAGGCTCACACATACCATGGAAAAACTTCAACGGGCGACATTCGGAGCAGGATGTTTTTGGGGCATCGAGGAAGATTACCGAAGAACGAAAGGCGTGAAAAATACCTTGGTCGGCTATGAAGGCGGCCACTTCGAAAACCCAACGTATGAAAACGTTTGCGGCGGTAAAACAGGCCACGCGGAAGTGGTGCAGATGGAGTACGATCCTTCGGAGGTAAGCTACGAGGAGCTTCTTCGTGTTTTTTGGAAAATACACGACCCGACGACGTTACACCGCCAAGGACCGGATGTCGGGGCGCAATACCGTTCGATTATTTTCTTCCATACGCCGGAAGAAGAAACGGCGGCAAAAAAGTCAAAAGACGAATGGCAAAAGAAAATTGACTCGGGAATGAAGCCCACCCTCTGGGAAGGAAAAAAGATCGTTACCGAAATCGTTCCCACTTCAACCTTTTGGAGAGCGGAAGAGTACCACCAGCAATACATCGCGAAAGGGGGCGTGGCTACGTGCCACATCTAAAGACCTATCGCCCGACGAACACCTTTAGCTTTTTGTCTTCGGCGATAATTTTCACCGTTCCGTTTTCGTCGGTCCGAAATACTTTTATACCCGCGTCTCCCAGTCGTTTCAGCGCCTCATCCGTCGGATGGCCGTAGCGATTTTTACCGACTTCTATGACCGCAACCTTCGGATCCACTTTTTCCAAAAACCGCGCGCTTGAAGAATACTTCGAGCCGTGATGCCCGACTTTTAAAATATCGACGCGAAGATCGATGCCTTTTGAGATAAGATACTCTTCGATATTCACGCCTATATCCGCCGTGAAAAGAGCGCGGAGCAGGGGTGTTTTTATAAGTTCTACAAGACCCGTATCGTTCAACTCTCCGCTCTGAATCCACGTTGCGTCAGGCGAGAGAAAATCAACTTCGCTTTCGCCATTTTTTATACGATCCCCCGCCGCGAGCGTAATCAAGGGAATATGCCTTCGGTTTATTTCATCAACGAGGATTGGCCACTCCTTCACATTCGGCGTGCCTGATCTTCCGTTCACGATAAACGCGCCGAACTCATAACGCTTCAAGAGTTCGTTAAACCCGTTGAAGTGATCAAGTTGGGGGTGGGTTATAACGGCGAGGTCGATATAGCGCTCTTGCGGTGAAAGTATTTTTTCCAAACTTTTCACTACTTTTCCGTCCGGTCCTGCATCCGTCAAAATTTTCACTCCTCCCGGAAGTATAACGAGCTCACCATCTCCCTGTCCGACATCCAAAAAATAAAACTCCGGTGTTTTTGCTGGAGCGCCAAAGACAATGCGATGCCAAACGAAAACATCAAAGGCGATAATAGTGATGACGAGCGCGATGCTTAAGGTATTCGATTTCTTCATTGTTTTTTATCGAGTACGTCTCGCTTTTTATCATCGCTAAAACGCGCTATAAACGCAATGAGAAGCAGGTAATAGACCAAAAACAAAAACCAAGAGTAAGAGCCCGCAACCGGGAGGCGGAAAAACGAGAAAAACTTGATAACTCCAATTTCATAGGAGAGAAGGACGTTCAAGAGTCCCGCGAAAAGCAAGCCAAGCGAAGCGGAGAAAAATGTTATCGCCGCAAGGAGAAATCCGAGGATCATCGTAATCGGCACGAACTCAAGGATCAGAATGTTCGCGAGAAGCGAAGTAAGCGAAACCTGCCCGAAATACATAAGAATGAATGGCGCGACCGCGAGCTGGGCGGCAAACGTTGTCGTTAAGTTTTCCCGCCATCCGAGAAAACTCTCGGATTCTATCGTTCTCCCATGCGCGACCGGAGTTCTTTTCCCGAATCGCCCAAAAAAGTTTTTTATCGCGGGCGCCGCGTAGACTATGCCCAGCAAACTCACGAACGAGAGCTGAAACCCAAGATCAAAAACGAGAATCGTGGGATTTACGACCACCATCACCGCCGCCGCGAGCGTTATCGCGTTACGAAAGCTATAGAACCGCCCTGCCTCCCTCGCAAAAAGCACCAGAAAACCCATGATCGCCGCGCGAACCACGGATGCCTCCGCGCCCACCATCACCACGAAGAGAAAGATGATAATCACGGTTGCGTAAAACGTCTTTCGCCGCGAGAGAAATCCTTGGAGCATCTGTGCTACAAAAAATACCAAAATCGCGATGTTGTAACCGGAGAGCGCGACTAAATGCGTCGTGCCGCTCAAAGACATCTGCTCCTTAAAATCCTTCGAGAAATCCGATTGAAAACCGAAGGTAAGTCCCGAGAGAAGCGCGGCGGAATCCGAGGGAAGGACCTTTCTGAACTGGCCGATAAGAAGAAGTTTAAAACCAACAAGCTTAGCTTTAATGAGTGAAAAACCACGGAGAGAGGAGGTGTTCTCCGTCGCGCTTGTTACGCGCGGATAGAACACAGTCGGCAAACGATTGTCTTCAGATCTTTCCACTACACCACCAGCCAAAAGACGCGCTCCGTACGAATATTCGGGAATACGATCTGTAAAAACCGTAACGGTTCCCGAAAGTGGCGGATCGAGTCGTAGATTAAAATACTGGGTTTTTTCGGTAAATTTCGGTTCGCTCGCGATCACTCCGAAAAATTCACTCTGTTTGCCATAGGGAATATTTTCCCGAACTTCGTTCAGGTTAAGATAAAGATGATAATAAAAGGCACCAAAGAAGAGCACGATGAAAAACAGCGCGAAATAACGCGGAGAACATTTCTTGAAACGCACGAGAAAAATTCCTATGATAACTGCGCTAAAAAATACCGCGGCGACATTCCATCCGGCGCTCACCGCAAGCACGCCTATCAAAAACGAGAGCAGACTACCGAAAAAAACGTCGGCTGGAGACATGCTCTTATTCTACATCTCCCCGCAAAGTATAAAAAATGCCCCGAACCGTAGTGATTCGAGGCATGGCCGCAGAAAGTGTTATTCCTGCGATGAATCAGTCAGCGACGCGCCTTCTCCTGCAGTTCTTCGGGCAGATAGCAGATATAGTCATCTTTGACATGCTCTCTGCCCAACACCGCACGAACGAGATCACGTGTATCGTCGAACTTCTCCTTTCGAGCGGCGACATCGGCTTTTAGTGCTACCAGTTGCGCCGCGGAAATCTTTTTCTCGCCTCTTTGAACCTGTATTTCTTCATTCTCCGACTCAAATCTCTTCACGGCCAACTCTCCGAGAACCGCCGTGACTTCCTTTTCGGAGATAAAGAGCTTCCTGAATTCTACGCTCTTAGTAAAATTCTCTCTAAGCTCTTTGTAAAAACCCTCGAGTTGCCTTACATGGCTCTCGAGATTTTCGTGTTTCCCGTTGACGTCGCGCAGATCCGACTTGAGTTCGCGAATCCGATCGTTCTTTTTCTGCACATGAATTGCCCACGCTAAAAGTGTAGGTACAGCCACAAGAAAAAGACCTACAACCATACAACCTCCTTCCCGTTCGTCGGGAATGGGTTCCGGGCAAGATGCCGAAGGAGTTCGTCTCCCCCAAAGAGAGCGCTTATCGCTTCTTAAGGAACTGGATTAATTATACCACGTAAAATACTATTTTGTCAATCCCGTTAGAAACAAAGCTTCTAGCGGTATTAACGCTTGCTTTTCCGCCATTCATCTATCTTTTTATGGTTGCCCGAAAGCAGTACAGAGGGCACTTCTATTTTCTTCTTTCCGACTTTCACAACCTCCGGTCGCGTATAGACAGGATACGATCCTTTTACGTCTTCAAGCGATTCGTACTTCCCCAGAAATCCCGGGATAAAGCGGCTCACTGCTTCTATTAAAACAATCGCCGGAAGTTCCCCTCCCGAGAGTATGTAGTCACCTATCGAAATTTCCTCGTCCGCGATATGTTCCGCCACACGTTCGTCCACGCCTTCGTACCGCCCGCAAAGCAAAATAATTTCGTCATATTTTGCAAGACGCTTCGCGACGCTTGCGTCCAATTTTTTCCCACGTGTAGAAAAAAGTATAACGCGCGTTTTCCCCTTTGATTTTTTTCTTAAAGCTCGTACCACCGCCTCTATTGGTTCAAATTTCAATACCATTCCCGCCCCGCCGCCAAATGGCTTGTCGTCAACGGTCCGACGGAGATCATCACCCGATATTCTCCGTTTCCCTTCCGCGAAATCGCGGAGGTTTACCATATGCACGTCAATGATCCCTGTTTTTTGCGCGCGCTTAAAAAGCGATTCCTTGAGATAGGAGTCGAATATGTTCGGAAAAATCGTAACGATATCAAATCTAATTTTCTTGCCCTTCATCATGCGGACTATGTATTTCGGGAGGTGGTGCTACGGAAGAAGTTTTTAACGCGGCTTGCACGGCGGCACGCAACTCGTTGATATCAACATCATGGTGTTTTTTCGGCTTTGCCGTTCTGTCCTTTTCTTTCTCTTTGTCTTTTTCGGTCTGTTTCAGATCACCAAGCGACACAAAGGGTTTCTCTTCGGGAGCAGGGGAAGAAGGCATCTCCGTAAAGCCGCGAGGTGGCTGTAATCCCGCCGGCCCTTGTCTCATTGCATTTTCGTGACGCGGTCTCTCTACTTCTCGCATCTCCGCAGGCACTTCGAACTCGATTCCCAACGCCCCCAGATCAGAGAGGTACTTCCGTTCGGTTTTCGGCGTTTCCACCCGATCAACCTTCACGCGAGCCATTTCTCCGGACTTTATTTTTGCCAAACAGTCACGGCAATAGATTGGGCGGCCTTCCATCGGTTTAAAGTTCAATTGCGTGGTTTTGCCGCATGAAGAACAAATCGCGGAGTACTTAACTCCGTCCCCCGCGGGAACACTGGTTCGCTCGCGCACGGGGGCCGCCGCAAACTCACCCTCGGTCATATCGCCCATCATACCGCTCCAATTCGTAATTTCTTTTTCCACCGCCTCCCGCGGCTTGGCGTAGAGACTACGGGAAGAATCGATAATCTCCTCGACATGCGCCGCCGAAGCTTGAATCTTAAAGGGAGGAAGCGTTGCCGCGGAAAACGGGCGGCTCGTCACTCCATCACACATAAGCTTTAAGTAAACGCAATAGTTCGGGAGATTTACGATATCCTGTATCGTCAGTTCGGGGATAAATTCATTTTCCAAAAATTCCGCGTCGGCGGCGCCGACCCGAAAGATAAGCATCGTACCGACGTTGCCGAACACGGCGTCCCTGACCTTCGTCGAAACATCCGTTACCAACTGCCCGACGTATTGATGCGCCAGAACAAGATTCAGGCGGTATTTTCTCGCCTCGGATAAAATGCCCGCGAACGAATCGGTCGCGAAATTCTGGAACTCGTCGACATAAAGATAAAAATCCGCGCGTTCCTCCTCGGGAATTCTCACACGTTCCATCGCAGCGAGCTGAATCGTCGTAATAAGCATCGCCCCCAAAAGCGCGGAGTTGTCTTCGCCGATACGCCCCTTCGAAACATTCACGAGGAAAATCTTCCTCGTATTCATAATGTCCGCCATATCGATCGTACTCTTCGACTGCCCCACAACATTTCTGATCAAAGCGGTGGAGAGGAATTGGCCGACTTTATTCTGAATAGGCGCGATCGCTTCATTTCTGAATTGATCCCGCCACAGTTCGTACTCGTTAATCCAAAACGCTTTTACCACCGGATCTTTGACGTTCGCGACAATTTTCTGACGATAGTCTTTGTCCACCAAAATACGCGTGATGCCCAAAAGCGTCGTGCCCGGCGTCTCGAGTAACGCGAGAATCGCGTTGTTCATAATGTATTCCATGCGCGCGGACCAGACGTTCGCCCAAATCTTCGTAAAAATCGCCATAAGACCCGAAGCGACAAGGTGCTTGTATTTCTGATCTTGCAATGCCAGGGGGTTGAATCCTAAGTGATAATCCGAATCGGCCGGATTGAAATAAATGACGTCTTTTATGCGCTCTTGGGGAATCTTTGAGAGTACGCTTTCAACGAGTTCGCCGTGCGGATCAACGACGCACACGCCTTCGCCGTTTACGATATCCTGCACGATCATATTGTGGAGCATCGCGCTTTTGCCGGTACCCGTTTTTCCCATAACGTACATGTGCTGGCGGCGATCCTTCCGTTTTATGCCGAATAACCGATTCGTATTCCGAAAATCGGTGCGCGCGAAATACACGACGTCTTGGGGCATTGGTTTCGTTATTTGAGCCATAGGATAAGAAGGTGCAAACTACTCTTAGTATATCGCCATTCGAGCGTCGAATACAACGCCCCTTGAAGAAGAAAATTCAAAAAAATTAAAACTTTCGCAAAAAAGCCGTAAGAAGGGCGATCGAAGCGCCCACGGCGCCCTTCGATAAAAATTCGCCCTCTATCGCGGTCATCCGCGGCGCGATATCTAAGTGCACCCAAGCAGGAGCCGCAGGCGGATGTCCCGAGACTTTCGAGGGAGGATTTTTTATAAACTGCCAAAGAAACGCCGCGGCAGTCACGACGCCCCCATAGCGGCTTTTCGTGCTATTTGTCACATCTCCGAACGTCCCCTTAATATCCTCCTCGTATTCTTCCCAAAGAGGTAGGGGCCAAACGTAATCCCCCGTGCGCTCGCCGAACTCTTGAAACGATTTTATAAGCGCGGGAGTTGTCGCGAAAAGCGCGGAGGCGCGCTGACCCAAGGCAGACATCGCCGAACTCGTGAGCGTTGCGACATCGATCACGAGCCGCGGATTATATCTTTGCGCATAGGTAAGCGCGTCCGCGAGGATCACCCTCCCCTCGGCATCGGTGTTTAATATCTCGATCGTCTTTCCGGACATCGTTCTTAAGACATCTCCCGGATGATAGCTCGAGCCGGACGGCATATTCTCCACCGCGGGCACGAGACCGATAATATTTTTCTTTACCTTAAGACGCGCAAGCGCGGCAATCGTATGAATTACCCCCGCGCCTCCCGTCATATCCATATGCATCTCATAAATCCCCTGCTCGGGCTTCAAATTCAACCCTCCGGTGTCGAACGTAACTCCTTTTCCCACAAGCACTGTGGGTTTCTCGGATTTTTTTCCTTTCATATATTCCATCACGATAAACTTCGGCAACTCGGAAGAGCCTTTTGCAACGCCAAGCACGCCTCCCATGCCAAGTTTTTCCATCTCTTCCTTCTCTAAAACGGAAACTTTAAACCCACATTGTTTTCCGCTCCGTATTGCCGCCTCGGCTAAGGAAGCGGGGGTCATATCGCCACCGGGTGTGTTTGAAAGATCGCGCGCCAAATTGATCTCCCACCCGATAATCTGCCCCGCACAGAGCGCGTCCACGATCGTCTTGCTGTTTTTTTCCGATGCCACAAATACTCCCTCAACAAACGACCACCCTTCGGGAGGTGCCGTCTTGTAGGCGATAAATTCAAAATTCGCGAGCTCGAATTGCGTGGCGATGAGCTCCGCAACCGCTTTCGAATCCTTCACGAAAGGAGTCGCGAAATCTTCCAAATTCACGACAATTTCTTTTATCCGCTCTTTTCGCGCATACGAAACCGCGCGCCGCGCGGCGAGAATCGCTCTCCGGTGATTAAATTTCGCGCGCGCTTCAACACCTAAAATAAATACCCGCGAACCGCTCGGGAAAAAAATCATATTCGTACTCCCCGTTTTTATGGGCATTTTTGCCTCAAACGCGCGAAGGTACGTAATATCCTCTTTGCTTAAAAATTTCGCAAACGGATGCCGCTCCGCCTTCGCGCCTTCTTTTATTAAAAACACGGGCACTCTTTCTTTATCGAGTTTTTTTACGAGTTCGATTTTCATCTGAGAAAATTCTTAACGATATATAAAACACTCGCCGCTCTTCCGGGAAACGGCTCACAAAATCGCAATGTTTTTATGCCACACACCCCACGAGCCAATCCTTATATTCGCGATTGAGACGGTGCAGGGCAAAGGACGCGATGCAGGGAACCGCGTAACTGTGCATATCGCGCACGATATCTTCCACTTGCTGAACTTTGGAGTCGATCGTCTTTATAAGAAGCGACGCCTCGGAAACCTCGCGAATTTTATCGTCCTCCCGATAGATCGAATGGATCGGCGCGATATTCACGCAACCGGCGGCTTTCTGTTCAATGAGCTTCCTGCCTATCTTTTTCGCCTCGTCAACGTCTTTGCAGGGTACGTAAAGAAATATCATAGTGATGATACAAATACGACCTTTGTTCAGTTATACCCCAAAATTCTTATTTAGGCAAGAACGCTATGCTACTTCGCTGATATAACACTCATGGCAGTAAACACGGGGAAATTCCTCTTTTGTATAAACACTTTGAATTATCTTCCCGCACTTATCACACGTTCGATCGCGAAGTTTCAAATGATCGGCGATAAACCGCAGACGTCCCCGATGCCGTTCAAATGGAGCCGCGCGTGGAATCGGCAAACCAAACCGGCGGTAAAACGCAAGCTCCATCGGGATTATCCGATATGGCTTTCCAGAGATTTCGCATTTCAAAACTTTTTCCAAAATATCGTCTTTGGCGTCACGAATATTATCCGGAATCTTATAATCGGAAAATTGATAAGTTTTCTCCGCCTCGTAATCATTCCACGGAAATCCCTGCCGCAGGACTTCGTCGCGTTCAAGCGGGAAATATTCATTTGCTACTGTTTCGTTATAGCCAAACAAAGAAAGTTCAACCGGAAAAAACTCACCATATCGATAATTTCTGCCTGCTCGATCGATGTATGGCATTGCATTCATATGGGCAATAATTTTTTCTCGGAGCTCCGTATATTCCTCTTTTGAATATTGTTTGTTTAAAATACAAAACTTTTTATCTCTCATATTCACGCATCCGAAACAATTATGAGAATTAAAAATAAAACGGCAATACTCCAAGTTAGTGGGTCCGCGAAGAGCGCCAATCGTAAACCTGATATTCGCAAGCTGCTCGGATCCGGCAATAAACTCATACAGAAGCTCCCCTCCCCATACCGAAGTGGTGTCCATCGCGTCTTTCACTTGGAGTGTAAATACCATATATTTTGAATCTTCTGTTCTTTCGGCATTCCAGCATGAAGCGCAGTTTTTCGATTCCTTGATCAAGTTTCCAGTACTGTTCACCGACTTATCAATAAACACGGCTCGCTGAGGCTGGGATTTCCAAAAGTCATCGGCTTGGTTTTTGAATTTTTCCATGTTTACATAGGAATCCAATGAATTCTCTTTTATAAACTTTTCAAACTCCTCCTTCGAGACCGGTTTATTAAAAATATGGTACTGCTTATGCCGCAATCCCGAACAGCCAAAAATATTCGAGCAATTGCGGCAGTCGAATGAAAAATACGTATCGCGGCAATCTAAACACAATTTCGAATGGAAGGTTTTATAACAGTTTTCAGAAAGAATAGATTCATAGACAAACTGACCATTCATCATCCAAAAATTATCAAAGCAATCACGGCATTTCAAAACATATTGATTATACGCACAATCTTCGTTCAGGTGACCCCCAAAATTAAGATAACAATTCTTGTCGTCCAGTTCGTAATTAATCCACGGACTATTGACCGAATTTTCCTGAAGAAGCGAGAGGTGCGGAATATTGTCTTGAAGCTCCTTAAATTGCTCAAAAAACGAGCGTGAAAAATCGTAGTCGCGTTCATACTCTTTCGGATCCCATTTATCGGAGTAATAGCACCCAGGACAATACACCTTAAACGGCTTGTCGGGCGAATACATTGTAATAATACTTTCCCCGCAGAGACCGCAATTTCTTTTATAAAGCGAACGCTCGTTTCTCTGTGCTAATCGCCGCTGAAGCCGACATTGCGGACAAAACGTGGGCGGCGGGACCTTTATTTTTTCGTAGAATTGAAAATCTTGAGCGTCTATTACAAATTGCCCTTTGCAGTTCTGACAAATCGGAGACACTGAGTCTTGCGAATGTGCTTTAGTTTCTTGCTTCATAAGAGAATAACGAGCAGACCGTTTCGTGCTTTAATAAGTGGCACTTGTTCTCCGCACAATTTCGGAGATAAAAAGCATCCGTTCCTTGGAGAAAAGTTCGAAAATAATTCGATAGTTTCCGACACGCAACCGCCAAGCATTTCCCATACCCCCGAGCTTCACCACGTCGCCCGCGAAAGGGGCGGATCGCAATGCCTCAATTGTTTCCGCGATACGCAGTTTTTCTTTGCGAGGGAAACGCCGTAGCTTTTTCTCGGCATGATTACCGAGAACGACGCGCCAAATCATTTTTTAACTTTTCCCAAGAAATAAAACGCCCTGCCCGCAGTTCTTTTCTGCCACGCTCGATGGCGCGTTTTTCTGATCGGGTCGGTTCCGCAATTCTAACCGCTCGGCGGAATTTCAAAAACTCTTCATATTCGCTCTTCGGAATTACAACGAGATCCCCTTTTTTAGTTAATTCTTTCGGAATAGTAACGGTGGTCATAGCTCAATTATAGCACCCCGAAGAACGGAAAACAATATTATGCTACTTCTGACTGATAACAACTTTCACAATACACAATCTCAGGCCTTTTTGGATCATAGCTCGTCTCAAACTCATTCAGGCAGCGATCGGTGCCATGGAAATGACTCACAGTATTTTGATACTTGTCGCCTGTCACCTGTTGCTGGTCACTTGTTTGCCCTGCGCAGTGACATTTTGCGTGCCAGAATTTCGGCGGATTTACGAATTTAAAGCGATCTTCAAATCTGCAAAGAACACACAAGTGCGGAAGAGGCAAACCGATGCGCCGATAAAAATCCAGCTCCATTTTAATAATCCGATAGGCCTTTCCGCATCGTTCGCATTTAATGATGTCTTTTAAAATATCCTCGAAAACTTCTTCGATCGTATCCGGGAGATCAACCGCATTTTTCGTAGTCTGATATTCCTGCGGTTCCGCGTCGCGCCACGTATATCCTTTGACAAGCGCCTCTTCTTTCGTAAGTTTAAAAAAATCATTGGCAATCGATTCGTTATACGCGAGGGGCGAAAATTCTTGCGGGAAAAATTCGCCGTATTTATATACATGGCCACGCGCGTCCGTATAGGGCATTTCGTTCATGTGCTTAATAATTTTTTCCCGCAATGCGAAATACTCCTCTTTGGAATACTGCTTATTGAAAATGCAATATTGTTTTTTCTTTAAACTGACGCATCCGAAAAGATCCGAGGAAGAACGGCAAAAGGCGGAGTATTCAAGAGCGCGGCTTCCCGGCCACGATTCGAAACAGAACTTCATTTCACTGCATCCTTCTCCGCATGTCATACATTCATACATCAGCGAAGTGCCTACGCCCCAATTTGAATAGTCGTAAGAATCTGAAGCGGGAGGCGCAATGAATTGGCAGTATTTTAAGTTCTCACCGCCATGTACGTCGAAAGAATGATGGACATTTTTGGTATTGTGCATGTGTTCCCCGGTGGAGTTTACATTTTGTAATCCGTGAATAAATTTAACGGGAAACTTCAGCCAAAACTCGTACGCTCTTTTCCTAAAAACCTGGATATTGCTATGCGAATTCAAGCCGAAACTCTTCAGTTTTTCGATATATTCCTCGCGAGAGTAGGGCTGGTTGAATATGCAGTAAGACTTGCTTCGCAACCCCACGCACCCAAAACAGTTCGTACACCCGATCAAATCCCGAGAAAACCATACGTCCGTGCAACTCTCACAGTCGAGCGAAAAGAATGTTCGGTAACTTTCGTCAACCATAACATCCTGATAACACAGTTCACTGTCGCGCACTTCATAGCAATCAAGAGAATCGCGGGACATGCCCCCGAAAACCATATACGCGGAATTTTCGGTTCCGTCAGCGGAAAAACAGAGATAGCAATTTTTAAAACCTCCCGCCTGGTCACAATAATCGGAATTTATCATGCGCTGTACGCTTTTTGCCGGCCACGGCACGGTATAAAGGAACTCCTTGAATTGCTCGAAAAACGGACGCGAAAAATCATATTCTCGCCCGTATTGCATCGGATCCCACGCGTCCGAATTCCAATAATCAAGATCATAGATTGCGGCCGAAACATCCTTGTGAAACCCGGAAAAAATTTCCTTATCGGACGCGCCATCCTTCCGCCTAAACAAATGATGATCACTGCGCCAGATAAACCGTCGTATCATCCGACATTCCGGGCAAAACGTCGGCGGTGGGACTTTTATTTTTTCGTAGAAGTTGAAGTCTTCCGGTTCAATCGTGAACTGGCCACGACAATTCTGACAAACTTTGACTTCTGAGGTCATGGTTTTTATTTTACAGCCCCGACGCCCCTTGGGTCGGGGCTCCGACTGAAACGTCGGAGTTTTGACAAGTCGAAGACACTGAGCCTTGCGAATGTGTTTTTGTTTCTTTATTCATAAATCTTATTCCACAAGCCACTGCACACGGCCTACTGTGCCATCGGTGAGACGTACCTTGATGCCGCGGGGATGCTCTCCCTTCGAGGTAAGCACTTCCCTTACAATCCCCTGCGTGTAATTATCGGTCCCGTAGTTCTTTTTTTCAATAATCCATACGGCAACTCCTGGTTTTACCTCGCTTCGTAATGGAGGCTTGTGATTATCGGGCATGTTTTGTTCTTATGCTACTTCAGCATTGTAGCACTGTTCGCAGTACACGATTTCCGGTCGTTCTGGAGCGTAGGAAGTTTTTATAGGAATGCCGCATTTCGCGCAATTTCTCTCGTAAAGTCTTGGGGGATTTGTACTTTGGAAACGGCGCAAATGGCGACATTCTGGACACCGTTGAGGCGCTGGCAAATTCAAATGCCGAAGAAGGCTTAATTCCTGCGGAATAATTCGGTACGCACGCGCGCAAGAAAAACATGCAACGATCTCGCGAGTGATAGTGTCTGGTGTTTCGGAAATCGTTAAGGGGAGCTGATCTGCTTTGAGCGTGGGGGTGTGTGTTGAAACTTCTTGCTCTCTCCACTGAAAACCTTCTTTTTTGATCACATCACGATCTTTCTCAAAATACGCATAAGCCATTGTTTCGTTATAAGCAAATAAAGAAAAATTCAAAGGGAAATACTCTCCATAAGGATAGACTCTCCCTTTCTCATCTCGATAAGGCTTTTCGTTCATATTCTTTATAATCTCTTCTCGCAACCGCTCATAGTCTTCTTTCGAGTATTGTTTATTTAAAATACAGTACGATTTCTTTTTTAAATTCACACAACCAAAACAGTTTGTGCAAGCGTTCGCATACATAGAGTATTCGACGTCTCGCGCATCTGGCCAACACTCGCTTGAAAATTTCACGTTATAAGCCCCTTCGCCCACAATGTCACACTCATAAATCCTTTCGACATTATTTCCCCACCCACTGTAGTCATATGCATCTTTGACTTTAGGCAACGAGATAAACTGAACAAACTTTCCATCCTCCACGGAGGTTGCCATATAACAATCGTGCGCATTTTTTGATTCATACACATAATCACCGGTCACGTTCACATTAAGAGAATTTCCCTCGTATGCACGGCGCGGTTTAGTAAGCCAAAATTCTTTGGCCTTTTTCGAGACAGCATCAATACCACGTTGCGTATGAAGATCCATCTCCTCTATTATCCGATGATATTCCTCCTTTGAATATTTCTCGTTGAAAATGCAGTACGATTTGTTACGAAGATTGACGCATCCCACACAATTGGAACAACCTATCAAATTTTTCGAGAACCATATATCGTGAGAATCCGTGCACTCTTCGGAGAAAAACACGCGCGAGGATTTATAGCACCCCGTCGCCTCGTAGCAAAGCTCTGAATCTCGGATTCTATAGCAATCCATACTATCGTTTACATGCGCAATGAACATTGCGTATAAAACATTATTTGCGTAATCGGAGTAATACGTAAGATAACAATTCTTCTGATATGCCGCATAATTGGTGTACTCCGTATCCACAAGGGATGTGTAAAGATTTTCAAGTGCCATATAGGGCGTTATCCGCGAAAGCTCATAGAGTTGTTCGAGAAACGGCTTTGAAGGATCATATGCCCTACCATATTCAGTACCATCCCACTTATCCGACCACCAGCACGTATTACAATATACAAGAACAGATGAATCTTCCGGGTACATTGCGATCATCGAACTATTGCAACGACTACACGTTCGTTTATAAAGCGTGCGTATATTCATGAACGAAAGACGGCGAATAAATCGGCATTCCGGGCACCACGTAGGCGGTGGCACCTGCATTTTCTCGTAGAACTGGAAATCCTCCGGTTCAATCGTGAACTGGCTTTTACAATTCTGACAAACTTTTGTTTCTTGGTTCATTGGTTTTTGTCCCGATCCCTTTGGGATCGCGGATCCTCGACCCACGACAAATCGGGGTCGGGACAGTTTTGGCACGTGCGCGTTTCTGTGGTCATGATACTTGCTGCTGATAACACTCAACACACGCAATCTTTTTGTAGCCCCACTCGGGAGGATAATAATGAGTTATATCTTTCTTGCAAAAAGAGCAGGTGCCCGAAAAAAGAGTAACGGCAGTAAGTTGTTTAAAAAGATCGAGGATCCGTATATCAAAATGGTGCTGCGGCAAAGGGATACCCTGTGCTTTGTAAAATTGAAGTTCGCCGGGGGCGATATTGAAGTGCCACCCCGTTCTTGGACATAAAATCTGTTTTTGAGAAATATCTTCCGACACATCATCAATCATATCCGGCAGGGTATTTCCGGGAATTCCACTAGATACTTTTTCATATGCCCTCTCCCATATTCCTCCCCATTGCTTCACGTCCTCCTCGGTGGCAGGAAAATAGAGACTTGCTACCGAGGAATTATAGCCGCCATACGCCATGGAGTAAGGGAGAAATTTCCCCCATTCTCCTTTTCCGATCATGGATTCCTTGATCTTTGGCAAAAGCGTTTTATATTCTTCTTCCGAATATTGCTTATTCAAGATACAGTATTTTTTCTTTCGGAGACTTACACAGCCAAAACAATATTCGCATTCCTCGCAATAATCGAGGTATGCGGAATAGCGGCAGTTATCGCAGTGCATGGTTGCGATGGTGTCATAACTCTTATTATCGACAACCGAATAAAGGGCTTTTTCGACAATAGTACCGACTCCATAAATGGAATCTTTTATGAACCCCCCACGAAACATATGCCGATTGTTTTCTGAATATTCGATAAAATAGCAATCGTAACAATTCTTGCACTCCTCCAGAAAATTGCCCTTGGAGTTTACCGCCTTTACGTTATAGCTTGAGCGATGGATCGCCTCGCGCGCGAGAATCTGCGCGAATTCTTTTTTTAATTCCTCGATGCGGCTTCGAGAGCGCAGATTGTATTTCTTCATCTCCTCAAAATATGCCTCCTTGGAATACGGTTTGTTCAATATATAATATTGTTTGTTGCGTAAATTCCAGCACATAAAGCAGTTCTGAACATTCCGGCAATCGTAAAGGAACGCGCTTTCAATGCTGTCTCGAGCATCAAACGAGTGGCGCACGTTATAACACTTGAAACAGTAAGCACAGTCGTACGACAAGTCCATATCAAAACAAAACACGAGGTCAATGGAATTTTTACAGCGAATATTCCGACAGCCGTAGTATAGGTTTTCGCAATCCAATAAACCGCGTATAAGATAACAATTCTTTGAATTCCATACATCATCGCACCAGTCGGAATTCAAATTATTTGTGCCAGACTGGTGAGGATGCGGAACGCGATCCTGCAATTCCTTGAATTGTTCGAAAAACGAGCGGTTAAGATCGTACTCTTTTCCATAGGAAAGCGGGTCCCAGGAATCCGAAATCCACTCTGTCCGATCGTAGAGCGGGAATTTCGTTTTTTCCCCGAATGTAGTGATAATCGTTTTGCCCGAAAGTGCGGATTTAGTTTTCCGAAATTTACCAAATACCCAAAATGCCATGAGATGCTTCCAAATGCACCGATGACACTCATCGGGGGCGGGAATACCGAATCGTTCATAGAAAATACGATCTTCCGGCTCAATACGGAATTCCTGCTTACAGTTTTGGCAATTTCGCGTTTCTTTATTCATGTTGAATGCGTATGCTATGACGCGTCATAGCGCTTCATTCATACCACTTCCACTTGGTAACATTGCTCGCAGTAGACAATTTCCGGCCGCTCCGGAGCGTAGCTTGTTTCAAATTTGTTGGGGCATCTGCCATTAGGATGATGCTGGTGTTCGGTTGAATTATTGAAAATTTTGTAGTCACACGCACACTGACGAGAATAAAGGGCTGGCGTATTGCGCCACTGTAATCGATCAATATGCCTGCAGTTAAAACAAAGTCTCGGTAGCGGCAACTGCATCTGGCGATAAAAATCAAGCTCTTGTTGAGTAATGCGGAAAGCGCTGGCGCAATCTATGTCGCACCCTGACACGTGCCCATTGGCCTCTTCATGCTCACACTGAATCACCTCCCCTAAAATTGAATTATCAACTACAGAAATACTGCCGGGAAGTTCGCTTGCCTTTTTTGTGATAATATATTTTCTTTCTTCCGGCACACGCCAACGAAAACCTTGTTTCTGCGCTTCTTCTTTGGTAAGCGGGAAGTACTCAAACGCCTGCGTCTGGCTATACCCATAAGAACTCATGTCGGGTGGAAAAAATTCTCCAAATTTATATACCCGACCTAGCGCATCGATATACGGCATATCGTCCATATGTTTTTTGATTTTAGGCACTAGTTCAAAATATTCTTTTTTAGAATACTGCTTATTTAAAACACAATAATTCTTATTGTGTAGTGCAATACACCCAAAGATATTATTGACCTGTCGACAATCAATGGAGTAGTAACTATCGCTTATTGCGAGGCTTTCAACCGTAGCCAGTACTCGTTCTGCCCCGCCGCCTGAACCGAGTACTTCATATGCCAGTTCTGTTCCCTCGCTTGATGTTACATCCATCCCGTCGTGATTCGGCGGATAAATGACACTCTGACAGTGTTTCATGTTTTGGGCATTGCCCACAAAGAAGCAGTTACGGAGCTCGGTTCCATTATAAAGATAGTCTCCGTAGCTGTGCGTCACCTGAAAACCATGCTGAAATTTGAGCGGTACTTTTTTCCAAAATTCTTCGGCTTGTTTTCTCATTGCTTGAATGCCTTGCCAAGAATGAAGACTCATTTCTTTGAGCTTGGTATCGTAGGTTTCTTTATCGTACTGTTTGTTAAAAATACAATAGCTCTGATTGCGAAGACCACTGCATCCAAAACAATTGGTACAGCCAATACAATCTTGGCTGAACCAAACATCAACGCACGAGGTACAGTTCCGCGAGAAAAACGTTTTATAGGATTGATTCGTATTGATCGAATAGTAACAAAATTCGCAGTCCTTTAGATTCAATCCATCAAAACAATGCTTGCTATAAAGCAACGTAATGTTGTAAGCACTGTCCTCGTCATATCCGGAATCAAAACACATATAACAATTCTTTGAGAAAGCAATTTGCCCATAGTCGCTGTTCACATTATTCATAGACCACATAAATCCCCATGGTACAGCGTTATAGAGTTCTCGGATTTGAGCGAAAAAAGGTTTCGAGAAGTCGTAATCTTTCCCATAATTCATCGGATCCCATTCGTCGCTATTCCAATAACTATTGCTGTACACTGGCATTGAATTATCTGGTGGCATCAATGTAAAGATTTTTATTCCCGTCGCATCACAAGTCCGGGCATACAAATGCCGCATATTGCGAAATGCCATCCGGCGCATCGCGCGACACCGCCAACACCACGTCGGCGGCGGAACTTTTATTTTTTCGTAGAAATTGAAGTCTTCCGGTTCGATGACGAAGTCCTTTTTACAATTCTGACATGGTCGCGCTTGCCCTGAGTTTTTCGAATGGGTTTCCGTGGTCATACTATTTCTTTAAGATAGCACTCTCTACATAAAATGTAATCGACTTCCTCTTTCGGATAATTCGTCTCAAATCCAGTGCCGCACTTTGAACATGTGCGCTTGAACACTCTTAAATTTTTGACCCACTGGTCGAATTTTTCGTTGATGCGGCACATGGGACATCGCCGCGGGAGCGGGAGGTTCATGTTTCGCAAAAAATCGAGTTCCATTTTGATAATTTTAAACCCCTTACCGCATGCTTCGCATCCGATTACTTCGTGAAGTACGGCGTCCGTCGCGTCCTTTATATGATCGGGAAGATCGCGGGCGTCTTTCGTAATCGCATAAGCGCCCTGTTCCGGCTCCTGCCAGCGATATCCCTTCTCTTCTGTCGCTTCTTTTGCAAGAGGAAAAAAGCGGGACGCGATGGTTTCATTATAGGCATAAGGGCTCATCTCGGTTGGGAAAAATTCTCCATAACGATACACTCGCCCCTTCGCATCCTCATACGGCATCTCGTTCATATGCGCGATAATTTTCTCGCGCAGTTCGTTGAATTTCTTCTCTTCGTATTGCTTATTCAAGATACAATATTTTGTTTTCCTTACCGAAACGCATCCGAAATGATACCCTGCCCCGGTAGAGAGTTTTGAATACTCGACATCGTTCAAACTAAGCCCCGCTTCTTGGCAAAATTTTGCACGGGATACCCCCTCGCCCACTACGCAACACTCGTAGCACATATCCATATTGTTTCCCCAGCTTGAAAGATCGTAGGAGTCTCTTACGGGACCCATTTCCATCATCAATAAATATCGGCTATCCTCCGCACCGACCACCTCGAAGCAATCTTTGCAGTTTCTCGATTGGAACACGAGACGCCCGGTACAATTTGTGGCAAATTCATCCATCGTGGGCTTAGGCGGCAATGTTCTCCAGTGCTCCTCGGACATTTTTTGAATTTCTTGATACGCTTTATACGAACCAAGATCCCATTTTTTTATTTCTTTAAAATATTCTTCTTTGGTGTAGGGCTTATTAAAAATATAGTATTTTTTGCTCCGAAGATTAGCCGAGGCAAAACAATTTTGGCAATTCATGCAATCCTTGAGGAATGCGCAATCAAGCGATTCCGTAACTTGGCTCCGCAATCCAATCCCCCGATTCACCTTATAGATATGCATCGAGTCGTAACATAGTTCACTACTCATCGCGAGCGAGGAATCCACGAGTCCCTTGTTGTGGACGAGATAAAAACCGTACGCGACATCTTCATTGAAATCCGCATGAAACACGAGATAGCCGTTTTTCAAGTGGCCGATGTGATTCGTATAGGGAGAGGTTTCGAGGGTAACAAAATCGATCGAGAGACCAAGAAGCGGAACCTTATGCCATAGCTCGTTTAACTGCTCAAAAAAGGGCCTCGAGAAATCGTATGCCTTTCCATACTCCAAGGAATCCCAATCGTCAGACCACCAGCACCGTGGACAATAAACCACGTAAGGCGCGTCCTGTCGGAAAAGAGAAAATGTTTGCTTATGACAAAGATCGCAGGAACGCTTATAGAGATGGAATAAATTTACAAACGAAAGCCGCCTCTGAAGCCGACATTTAGGACAAAACGTCGGGGGCGGCACCTTTATCTTTTCATAAAATAAAAAATCTTCGGAATCTATCTCAAAATCTTTGCGACAATTTTGGCAGTTGCGCGTTTCCGAATTCATGATGCAAGAACACTATCCCCGGCCTTCCGAGTCGCCACCGTCGTCCCCGTTCTCGCCCATATGATGTAATGCGTCATACCCTTCAAGCTCTCTGATAAGATCTTTCAATATTTTGATACGAAGACTAAGCCGAACCACTTGTATCAAGAGGAGGAGCATAACTACCCCAATAACCAACCCCCACAGAAGGAGTTCCATAGTACGGCTAAAGTATAGTACGGGAAACACTGCCCCGCAATGCGCCCACAAAACCGCTTTTTTCTAAATAAGAGGCTCCGGTTCTTTGTTTTCCCGGGCGGCCTCGCCCCGAGATTTTCCCTCAATAATGGCTTTTTCCTGCGCGCTCCGGAAAATAGTAGCTTCTTCCTCTTGAATAAGTTTTTTCGCCGCGTCCGCGGGAATAGAGTACTTACGGCGAGAAGCCGCGACGATCTTATCCTTAAAGGAGCCGTGGGGCGCCGGTAAAACTTTGAGTGTCTCCGCAGAAAACGGGTCATAGGTCTCTCCGTCGATGGTCATCTTGATGTAAAACTCCTGCATGCCAAGGTTAATCATATCCTTCACCTTAAATATAGGCTCCATTTCCGGTTCGAGGCGCTCGGCATCTTCGCCGCCTACGCGAAAAATAATAATGCTCCCCGTATTCCCAAGGACCGCCGCTTGAACGCGGGGCAGAAGTTGTCCCACGTACTGATGCGCGACCGTAAGACACAGGGCATATTTTCTGGCTTCCGAGAGAATATTTTCGAAGGTTTCCGTTACTAAATTATGAAACTCGTCCACATAAAGATAAAAATCATGCCGATCTTTCTCGGGCAATGAAGCTCGTTGCATTCCCGCTTGTTTGATCTTCGTGATAAACATCGAACCCAAAAAGCTCGAATTTTCTTCTCCGAGCCGCCCTTTTGAAAGATTGATAAAGATTATTTTTTTCTCATTGATAAGTTTTTCAAGATCTACCTTATTCTCTTTTTGTCCAAAAATATTCCGCAAGAGCGGATCCGAAAGAAACTGGCCAAGCTTATTCACCAAAGGAATAATGGCGTCCGTGTCGAATTTTTCCGACCAATCCGCGAACTCAATCGCCCAAAAACGCTTTACCATGTCGTCCTCGATATACTCCACCACCTTCTGACGATAATTCCGATCCGTAAGCATCGAGATCATTCCGCGCATCGTAGCGTGCGGATAGTCCAAGAGCGCGAGACAGGTGAAGCGGAAAACATGTTCCAAACGCGGCGTCCAATTCGCGCCGAATTGCTTTTCCATCACCTCGATAAGTCCTTGCGTCAGCTGATGCTTGAATGAAGGATCAACATTCGCAAGCGGGTTGAATGAAACCGGATGCGCCATATCCGCAGGATCGATAATCACAACGTCATCGATACGATTCTCCGGCACAAAATCAAGAATCGCTTCAATCACGTCGCCGTGCGGATCCATAAGGCAAAGCCCATGCCCATGCGCAACATCCTGACGGATCAAAAGCTCGAGAAGCTTTGATTTCCCCACACCGCTTTTGCCGACAATATAAAGATGGCGCCTTCGGTCAACGCGCTTGATACCAAAAATAAACCGCTTGTCTTCGAGCGCGGCGACATAATTCGTCTTTCCGATGAACGAAACATCAATTGGATCAAACCTTCCATAAATCGGAAGTTCGGACGGAGGCGGAGCATATTTGATTATTTGTATTTTTCCAGCTTTGGGCATGCGATGTTTTTCTAACCGAAGCACCGAGCACATAATTCAAGTGAGGCTATGCCTCAATCTTTCTTTAAGTCTTCGAACTGTTTGACCTCTCTGTTTCAATTTTCTCTCACGCTCCTCGGCGTCTCGTTTGTCGCTATATGCTTCATAGTATACCAGCTCAGGCTTCTTGAGGCGATGCTCTCCTAAACGCCGCTTAAGATTATTGGTATAGCCGATATATGTTTGCTGATTATCGAATCTTCGCAAGATATATACGTAATACATTAGAATTATGTGCTCGGTTTTGGAGTTATGCGCAAAAATTCTTAAAATTTTTGAATAACTCATAACACTCCCACTTCCTTCAAAAACGCTCCATAGTCACCCAGTATTTTTTGGATCCGATCCGCGTTGACTTCAAAATCGGGAGTGTGAACAAGATTGTTCCTGAATCGATGAGCGTTCCAAAGACGCTTCAAGGTAGAAAATTCATCCTGATCCATTTGCGCTAAGCGGTCCGCCATGTGTTGTCCGCCAAGTCCCAGGCGCTTCAGCACATCATCAACCATCTTATCCGCCTCAATCACCGCGACCTTCAATGACTCAATGGATTGCGGATTGGCTTTCGCCATGATGCCTTGCCATCGCTCCTTTAAAACCGCATCCCGAAGCGTGAGCGTCTTTTTGGGAGGCGTTGTAAAAAGCGTGAACGGCTGGCGGAATTTCAGCGCCTGCGATAACACGAAAATAAACGCGCCCACGACGACGATATCGAGAATGATAATAATAAAATTAAGAGAAGCAAGGGTCATGGTTTGATGAAATTACATAAATTTCTCGATCTTTTCTTCCTCGCCGAAGATCGCGAGCCCCGCCGGCGGTCCGGTCTTTCGAGATTCAATGCGCTGCATATGCGGAGCGGTTAGTACAAATCGAGTCGGCGGATGGAAAAGTGTGGCGAGAGATTCGGTATTCAATTCAAACGTATGGGAATGTATGTTCCAATTCCAAATATATGAAGTAAGAAATTTACCCATAAAAGGTTTTATCGGAAGTTTTCGATTTACGAAGGTGTAAAGCAGGCGTTGTTTTCTGAACTCATTCCGCCACGCGGGGAAAATATAGGGTTTACTCCAAATACGCGTTCGAGTACTTATCGCATAATTCTGAACAAAAGAGTTAAGGTCAAGAGACGAATACTGGTTGAACGCTCCAGTCAATCCACGGCGGGCGTAACTGTCATAGAAGATAGATTTTGGAGAAAAGTAAATAAAACGGATCAAACTTTCAAACGCGGGTTTTGAAAGATTTTTTTCTACCGCCTTTAGGGCATCTGTTTTCCCCGGTGAACGATAAAGCGCCTTCGCAATCTGGCCAAAGTCATCTTTTCCGTTCGCGGGAGAAACCGAAAATGTGGGCATCGGACCACCGAGAAATTCCGTTTTTGTTTTCGGGCCTTTTTTCTTAGCCGACTTCCCCGGTTGATTCAACTCTTCAACCAACGGATCCCATTTCTTATACCAGTTGCGGTCAGAAGGCGCGGCAAGGATTTGGATCCCGACGATTTCTTCTTTCTTCGCCTTCGCGAGAACCTCAAGGAAGCTCGATATCGGATCGAACTGCCGCTCTTCTTCGATCGCCTCAAAATCAACATAGCTTTTTATGGGATATGCCGCCTCGCGAGCAAGCAACATTTCGGAACCCCACATGTCATATCCTTGGGCGTACATTTCTTGGATTGACTTCGGGAATCGCTCATCGACATAGTCGTCAACCTCCACCAGCTCAACATCTTTGTAGTAAGAAAAAAACGCCGCCTCAACGAGATCCCGCTGTTGATAATAGAGACGCAGATATAAATGGACCTCACCGCCAAAACTCACCATCTCAAAGGAGTACCAGCGCGTTACCTCTCCATCCCAATACTTTTCGCGAATATCTCCCGCGTAATTGCGAAGCGCGTGGATCGCGTTTAAAACCTGTTCCATCCCCTTTGGGCTTTTGTCGATCTCGCGGGGAACTTTGATCTCTAAAAGAAGCCACTTGATAGATTTTTTAAAAAGTTCATTGCGCCAAAAAGTCCACGTCGAATAAAGTAACGGAAAAAAAATAAAGAGAACCAAAAGACCGATTTCGAGAACTAAAAACTGGTTACTCGCGAGGGAAGCAAAGTTAATGCCTCCTGTTATATTGGATAATTGATCGAAAAATTGCTCCATTTTCAAAAAAATTGCCCGTCCCGCAAAGGCGGGAGTCTACTGATTCAGTATACCTTTCTCTCCCTTATCATTAAAGAGGAAGAGATAATCCCTCTATGGAGCCGCACAAAACTATGGACCTTTTCTGGAAGTACTTAAAAAATAACCTCCGTTATGCCTCGCGCACGCGATACACGCCGGTCGTAAGACGCTCAAAAAGCCCTTTATTCTGTAAATTCGCCAAAATTGTGTTCTGTTTGAAGAAACGATCTTTCTGCACCTCCTTTACGAGATCCTTAAAGGCGAGCGGACCGTTTTTCTTTAAAATTTTATGAATTACCTCTTTCGCGGTTCCGGGTTCGTATCCTTGTTCGGCAAGTCCGTAAATTCCCCTCCCCACAAGCACAAAACGGGCGTCTTTGATAAGTTCGTTATGCACCGTAGGACCCAATGCTTTCCGCCCGCCAAAACCCGCCTCATTGATGTCGCGCGCGATGTTTTCGAAGTGAATCGGCTCGCCTTTTTTCTTTAAGATCAAGTAAATACGATCACGCACCGTCCGAGGAGAAATTTCAGGCCACTCCGCGAGACCTACGTCACCGTACGGACTCGCCATGATTTTTTTTGAAATACCCAAAAGGCTTTCGGCGAGTTTCTGCTCCATGCGCTTTTCGCGCACAAAATTCACGAGATGCGCCTGATAAGCTCCGTTTAAAATTTCCCGTTTCTTCGCCTTTAACGATTTGGTAAATTGCGCGATCCAATCCATCGTTTTTTTGAGGCTTTGTTTATCGGTGTAATAAAACGCCAGAAAATTTTTATCCGCCGGATAAATACAAAACGCGCCGGTCGCCTCAACGAGAAACGCCACGTGATTGGCCGTAAGTCCCTCGATAAACGATCGGTGATACGCAAGGAGATCTTCCTGCCCTACCACCCCGCCCATGCTACGCAAGTATTTTACGCTCGAATGAATAAGCTCAATACAGGCGTTATTAACCTTGATCCTCTTTTTTAAGAGATCAATGGCACTTGCCTCGATCTGGCGAACCCGCTCACGAGTAATACCATAGCGCTTTCCAAGGGCCGCGAGCGTCTCGGGCTCTCCGTTTTGGAGGCCAAAACGGTTAACCAAAATATCCCTCTGCCGAGGGGCTAAACCATCAAATAACGAGCTGAAAACCTTTTGGGCTTGTAGCATAGGATTATTATAAATCGGCTTTCCCAATTCGTCAAGTTATTATGTTATCCACAGCCACCCCTCGTTTTTAAGCTCTTCCTTTGGGTTTTTTATTGATCAAAAGCAATGCCGGGCTTGCCACGAAGATCGAGGAGTAAACACCAAGCGTGACCCCGATAAGAAGCGTGAGGACGAAGTAAGAAAGCGTCTGCGGTCCCACGAAATAAAGAGCAATCAACACCAAAATGAGCGTAAGTGAAGTATTTACCGAACGGCTAATGGTCTGGTTAATGCTTTGATTTACGATATGCGAAAAATTACTTTTGTCTTTTGATATAAAAAGATTTTCGCGGATTCTGTCGAACACAACGATAGTATCGTGTACCGAAAATCCCATGATGACGAGAAGCGCGACGACAAAATTGCCGTCTATTTCAACTCCTTGAGAATACCCCAAAAACGCGAGAAATCCGGCGGGAATGACCACGTCATGGAGCAACGTGACGAGCGTTATCAGGCCATACTTCCACGAACTGATGGGCCGTGAAACTTTTCGAAACGCGAACGCGATATAAAGCGAGATGCCGACTAAAACCAAGACGATCGCCCATATTGATTTCGTTCGAAGATCTTTCCCTACCGAAGGGCCAATAGATTGAAAACTTAATTCGGAAAATCCGGGAAACGCGCTTTTGAAGATCGAGACGTATTTCTGGTGATCCGGCTCTTCGACGACCGGCAAGCGGACGAGAAACGTCTTCGCGGCAAGATCCGAACTCACTACCGCGTCGCTTATCTTTAGATTTTCCGCGAAGAATTTTTGTACGTCCCCCAGTGTGGGAATAGTTGAGGTTGCCGATGCGGGTTGAATTTCGAACTGCCACAAGGTGCCACCGCGGAAATCAACCGCAAGCTGGAATCCAAAAAGAAAAATAGCGACAACCGCCGCGAGGACGAGCGCGCCCGATATAAAAAGAAAAATATTTTTATTCCCGACGATATTGAATTCTTTCATTTATTTGTTTTTGATAAAAACCCGCATCAGTGTACGCGTTACGGTAATGGCGCTGAACATGCTCACTAATACCCCGAGAAGAAGCGTGAGCGCGAATCCGCGGATAAAACTCGAGGTGAAATAGTAGAGAATAAGCGCCGTAATAATGGTGCTCATATTCGAGTCCCGCACCGAGGGCCACGCGCGGCGAAATCCTTCTTCGATCGCCGCGACCTTCGAGAGACCGCGCTTCAACTCCTCTTTGGTACGTTCAAAAATAAGAATATTCGCGTCAACCGCCATGCCGATCGTCAAAATAAAACCCGCGAGACCGGCAAGCGTAAGCGTAATGGGAATCAACTTGAAAACCGCAAGCGTGAGAACGATATAAGCCACGAGCGCGAGCGCGGCAAAGATCCCGAAAAACCGATAATAGAAAAGCATAAAAAGTATAACGATGAGCGTTCCGGCAATCCCTCCAAATATCGCCTTGCGCATGGAATCGGCGCCCAAGCTCGGACTCACCGTTTGTTGATTGATAAGCGTAATCGCGGCGGGAAGCGCGCCGGCGTTAAAGCGCTCAACAAGCTCACGCGCCTCTGTAAGCGTAAAACGCCCGGTAATCACTGCTTGACCGCCGGAAATTTTAGTCTGCACGGTCGGAGCCGAAATTAAATTGCCGTCCAAGAAAATACCAACCGGTTTGCCGACATTCGCTTCGGTAAGTTTTTCAAAAATTTTCGCCCCTTCGTCATTGAACGAAATGGAAACTTCCGGTGATTGGGTGGTCTGAGCAAACGAAAGTTGAGCACGTGTGATGTAGCGACCGTTCAGATTCGTCGGGCTAAAGGTCGTACTCGTGCCGTTCCCTTCGGATACGCGAAAGTCCAGAAAGGGCGTCTCGCCGATGAGTTTAATGGCATCGCTTATGTTTGAAATTCCGGCGAGCTCAACGATGAGCTGTGTTTCATTTCCGGATTCGGCGATAAAAACCTGCGGCTCGCTTACTCCAAAAAGATTCACCCGCGTTTCGATCACATTCCGAAGGCCGTTCAAAACAGAGGTTCGGTCTCCCTCGGTAACTTGTGAAAGATCAACCTTGTAAACCAAGTGGCTCCCACCTACCAAGTCGAGCCCCAAACGCCACGGATGCCATTTCCCGAGCGGCGACCCCGGCCAAACAAAAAAAGCGGCCGCGATGGTCACGAGGGTTATGATGCCGAGTATAAGCCGTGGATTTCGACGCATTGGTGGTTATTGTAACAACAAATGAGTGAAATGGGCAAGGGTTAAAATCTTTGCATGGGGCATAGACTATTTCATCAAAAGTAATCCCATGAGCGCAACCAAACTGCCGGTAATTTTTCGTGGCAAATCTTCGCGCTCTTTCAAGAAAATCGCCGCGGCTATAAAAATAATCACAACTTTGAACGTGGTTATCGCGGATACCAAGCTTAAATTTCCAACCACAAATATTAGAATGACCCATGACAACGATTGTAAAAATCTCAATCCTCCGGTGATGGTAATATCTTTTTTTGAATACTCGCTTTTATTTTGTGTTATAAGTGTTGCCAATCCCAAAAATGCACATTGCATCCACCAACTAAACATCGTTCCCGCGGTAAAACCTGTCATTTTTTGCAGTGCTCGTTCTGCCGTCAAAGATATTCCAAGCATTACGCCACTTAATACCATAAGCATAAAATACTTATCGAATTTGAATTTTCCTATCCGGTGTTTTTGAGAAACAATCAACATACCAACGAGCAATAATATTGTTCCAAATATCTGTATTGTTGTTAATTTTTCATTGAGAAAAAAAGTCGCTAAAACTATCGTTACGGGTGTGTAAATATTGCTAACGAGGGTAGTAACGCCAGCTTCAACATGTTTTTGGGCAGTATAGGAACTTATAAAATAACCCGCTCCGAATATTCCGCAGATTAGAGATAGACCGGTCAGATAAGAAAAATCTCCTGCGAGATAAAAAGGTTTAAAAAACGGCAGAAGCAAGCTCAAAACGACCGTAATGAATGTTACTTGAAAAGCAAAATGTATTTGCCCTTTGTTATCAATATTTTTTGCCGTCGCTAACCATCTCCTTTGTAGTGGAGAAGCACTTGCAGCGGTAAAATAAAATATGTAGCTTAAAAATTCGAACATATCAATTTACAAAATAATCTGGGATTTTTTAGGTTTTTGCGAACCGGTGACCCCCTCATTGCCCCGTATGACTTTGGTGGACCGTACCGGGATTGAACCGGTGACCTCCTCATTGCAAATGAGGCGCTCTGCCACTGAGCTAACGGCCCACCAAAGTCATACGGGATTGCGCCCAGCCCCACTTTTACTAGTAATGTTAGATAAGAGTCCAAAATGGTTGATGGCACAATTTTCTATGAGTTATGCGATGCTGTGTGTAAAAGTGGGGCTGGGCGGGAACAAACGAGGCGTTCTACCTCCGCCAGCTGGCGGATAAACTATAGGCCCTCGCTGTTTGAGCGTATCACGAAGCGAGAATCGGATTCAAATCTTCAAGTGTCGAGATTACCCGATGCGGAAACTCTGCCTTTTGGTCCCTATAGATGCTTTCGGGACGTTTTATAAGAACAGTGAGAACCGCATTTTCCCCAAGCCCTTCTTCGCGCACACGATCGAGTTCACTCGCTTTGTCATCAACGAATATAAGAGGCGCGCCGTAACGTGTGATAAGTTTGCGGAGTGCGTCACATTTCGTAATCCTTTTCTCGGTGACAAAAAGATGATCATGGGCAAGAGTAAGAAATTCAACTTTACGCCTTTGCCACGTTTCATCTCCCCGAGTCACGATCGCAAGAGGCGGGGTATGTTTTTTCTCCCACTGTTTCATAAAACGCGATGCATCATCATAAAGCGCGAGGCAATTCTTGAACCACATTTCGAGTTCACGTTCTATGGCCGGCTCGTCGGGCACATGAGTAATAAGAGAACGAAGTGTCACCAGTAAATTCACGATCGAAAACCCTCCGACAAGAGTAGTGTTATCCCGCGCGGTCTCCACTATTTTTTTGGGAACATTTCTTTTTGTAAAAGGCTCGAACATACCTTCGTACTCGCCACGGTAGTGGATAAGTGTTTGGTCGAGATCAAGGGCGATACAGGAAGGGCGCATAAATATTACAGCGTATGAACAATAAGTTTCCTAAAAAGAAGGCGCGCGAGCCGATCCGAATTATGGCGAATCAGCGTTCGCGCGAGCGGGTCGCCTTTGGGCGGAATAAAAATTTTTCGGCTTAACAAATTCCCACCGACATAGGTAGTACTCTTTTTCAAATTTTTTCCCGGTGTATTCTTTTTGTCTCCCTTGAGAATATCAACAAAATGTTCACCTTTCCGCGCGTAACGCTTGAGCAAATCCTCCGACGGGCGTTCCTTATTGAACACAGCATAATCAAAGTGTCCCTTGAGATATTGCTCAATGACCCGCACATAATCATAAACACCAAATCCTTCTGTCTGACCTGCTTTTGTCATCAGATTGCAGATATAAACTTTTTTCGCCTTACTCTCCGTAATGGCGCGCGGAATCCCGGGAACGAGGAGCACCGGAATCAAGCTCGAGTAAAGATCCCCGGGGCCGATCACGATGAAATCCGCGTCGCGAAGCGCGCGTAACGCTTTCGGATTCGCCCGCGAACGGGGAATAAGCTCAAGCCGCCGCAATCCTTTAAGATTCGCCTCGTACACCGCTCGCTCGCCGCGGATGGTTCGTCCGCGATCAAGGCGAGCCATAAGTTCTACCTTATCAAGCGTCGCGGGGATCACCCGCCCTTCAAGCTGTAAAATTTCGGATGCTTTTTCCACCGCCACATCGAAACTCCCCGTTATTTTTTCGAGCGCGGACAAGAGAAGATTCCCGACGCTGTGGCCCTTCAATGTTCCGTTCGTAAAACGGTAATTCATCAATTCCCGCATAAGCTTATCCGAGCGCGAAAGCGCGACAAGGCATTGACGCACGTCGCCCGGAGGAAGAACACCAAGCTCATCGCGAAGCATTCCCGTTGATCCGCCGTCATCCGCCATAGAGACAACCGCGGAAAGTTCGATTGGATATTTTTTGAGGCCCGAGAGAACCATGAACGTTCCCGTGCCACCTCCCAGCACAACCAGCTTCGGCTTTCTCATTGCACTTATTCTATCAGATTATTGCCTGCCGTGATAAAAAACAGGCCTTGCCGAGAAATCGGCAAGGCCTTGATGTCAATCTATTTCCAAAAACAGGAGTGATTCACTAACTCGCGAGCGACACGACCCTCACACCGATCGCCTCGTACTTGAAGCTCGTATTGCCGGTCGGAGCCTGAAGCTCATCGAACGTCACGAGATCACCTTCGCGAAGGATCGGGACGCGATCTTTGGCGACAACCTTCGTGTGATGCATCCGAACCTCATCTCCCGTACGGGTGACGAAGGCGCCGATACCTCTCCCGATGTTCCACCAGCGAACGAAACCCTCCTTTTCTTTGAGCTTCTCGAGCGGCAGATCGGGTTTCGGCCGATACTCGTTGATGTGCGGGAAGATCTTGGACGACCTCTCGGCCATCGCGGTTCTCTTCTTTAAAAACTCAATCATTTCGGGCCAGCCGCTGTGACGGGGACGTTTCGGATCTTCCTCGAAGAGAGGGCATCGGAGGTTCGAGGTTTCATCCCGATAGCAAAGCCCCGTCTGTAACTGCGCCGTGAGAAAAAATTTTCCATGGCGGGATACGACACGCAACTCGTGGAACGTGAAGTTCGGCGGATAGATGGCGATCATGTGCATCGCGTTCGTGCGCGAGTCCACGTAGAAATCGCCATGTCCCTTACGCACCGGCATACTCCGGCTATAAACATAACGCTCGCTGGTGCTTTCCGGACCGTGACGAAGCTCGTTCACGCGCCTCTTGTTTGTTTTCTTGTCCTCAAGAGTGACGGTGAACACGTGGGTATTCTTTCGTGTGGAAATGACACCCAGGAAAACAAAGTCCCGGTCGGTCAAAACCGAACTGATACATCCATCGTCGCCAATGAAACACAACCTTCCATTCACGACGACCTGTGCCTCAACACCGCTTATTATCCGAACCGACCTACCCATAGAGATCCCTCCAGGTAATGGGGTGAACCCGGTTTGTAGAATCCCCTGTTCTTCAAAATTCAAAGAGCATCTTAAAGAACCATTTCTCTAAGATGCAGTTAGATTGCTATATTCAATGGAAAAAGTCAATACTTGGTGAGAATTTCTGATCTTTCTTTGCTTTACTCTTACATAGTTTTAGTAAATAAGAAACACTATTTGCTACTCTAAAGCTTTCTTCAACGCCCACTTTTGAAATTCACTAGATGACGAATAAAAAAATTCTTCTGGAGTAAGCCAGGAAATTTTGTGATCAGCCTCAACTCCTTTTGTTGAATCTATGTGAATCATTCGTGCTTTGAAAAAAATTCCGAGTTTGTTTAACGGGCCCATATCAGTATTTAGAAAAAACTGATTAGCCTTTCCAATGTATTGTAAATCTGTAATCTTACAACCAGCTTCTTCTTGCGCTTCGCGCACTACAGCCTCCTGCGGGTCTTCGCCCAAATCAATGCCTCCCCCTGGAAGATGAAATGTTGTTCCAACTATTAGAGTTAGAAGTTTCCCGTCGTCATTAAAAACAACCGCGTAAGCACTAAGTCTATCTTTATATTCTTTTTCTGGTTTTGTACCAAATTGTGGAATATCATCTGACATCTTATGAACTTTATGATTAAAAAATTTTCTTCCCCCAAAATTAAAATATGGTTCGAGCCGATGTTTTTAACAGGTTCTTTGGCAGTTTTTATCGGTGCGGCTCTTATAGTAATTCTATCATACTTCCTTTCTGGTGCCCCCGGACTGAATCGAACAGTCATTTGCCCCTTAGGAGAGGGCCGTTCTATCCATTGAACTACGAGGGCGTCTCGGCAAGCAACTTTATAATGGACAAAATTTGTTTCAAAAGCAACCCCGACTTTCGAACTCGGATTCTGCACATGCCGTATTTTAGTTTTCCTTTCTTAGAACCCTTCAGTACGTTGATTGAAGTTGTAGAGTCTAATTTAATGCGGGTTGTTTTTGACCAAAACTTTAAGCATTTTTTTCGATCGAGATCTTCATAGATTCTTAAAGAAACTTTTATTTCGGAATCTTTTATTCCAAATGCACTTCGAAGGATTTTCAGAAAAAATCTTATCATTTGGGGATCGGTATTGGAAAAACTAAAGTCTCCTTTTGATCCCTCGCCCCAGTATAACATTGCCCCCATAATCGCCATTTCTCTTTTTGTGATGCGGGGCAACATTTCTTTCGCATTCTTTTCGGCAATCTGCCAATTACGCAACGAGATGATTTTGCTCGCGTTTCTACGATCTTGCCAGCGTTGATAATATTCCGGGGCGATCGCTACGCCCTGGATATAACGGAATACTGTAGACTTAGGGATAAGAAGTTTCCTGCTGATTTCTGGAATGCTAAACCCGTGCCTCCGAAACGTCTTAATTTTCGAAACTGTTCCAGCCGCCAACTTTCTCATAGAAATATTATAACATACCTAATCGTCCTAGAGCGATAGCTACTATCCATCTCCACCTTAAAGCTGATACCTGGAAGATTTGTTGCAAGAAAAACTTTGTTTAGATACTATATAAATGCTTTGGGCCTATAGCTTAGTGGTAAAGCGCACGCATGGCATGCGTGATATCGGGGTTCGATTCCCCGTAGGTCCACAAAAAGAAAACCCCGAATACTCAGGGTTTTTTTTGTGCTCCGATCGAAGCATCGGAGCTTCATTCCATGCCACCCTCGGAATTTGTAATTTTCTTATTTTTCACTAACAATAAAGCAAGCGGGTGGGGTGGCCGAGTCCCGCCGACGCCAAAGTTTTGGCGGGCAAGGGTTGAAGGCGGCAGTCTTGCTCCCTGTTTTCTTAGCGAATAAGATGAGCTTAGAAAAAAGCAGTCCCGCCCAAAGCGGAAGGTTGGCAGAGTGGACGAATGCGCCGCACTTGAAATGCGGTAAGCTGGAAACAGCTTCGGAGGTTCGAATCCTCCACCTTCCGCTTTGGGCGGGGAAAACTGCTATACCAGAAATGGTATCGTGAGTTCGAATCTCACCCCTACCGCAATGTTCGGGAAAATCGGTAGAGGTTCTCCCGCGAAGCGGGATTGCGTTCGGTTAACAAATCAAAGATTTGTACCGAACGGGAAGAATCTTCCCTGTTTTCTTAATAAGCAAAGCGAATTTAGAAAACAGCAATCCCGCCATGGGCGGGGCATCCACCTTCCGCTTTGGGTGGGAAAAGCAGGTAATTTACAAAAAACTCTCTTTTCTTTAGTATCAATAATAGCTCCCCTATTGTCAGCACAACGTATAAAAACTTTTCTCTCGAGAGGAGAATAATCGTGGCGAAAGATGAGGAAACCCGCTGGTACGTCGAACCGAGGAATCAAGCAACGAATGAAGCTATCGTCGACTTTTTGAGACACCGTGGAGATGTGGATGAGAATTGCTTTGAGGTGCTTCGCACCACGGGCGGAAGAAATCCGTTGGTAATCCAACTCCACGCCCACGAAGAAGCAACTTTCATCAAGGAAAGCCGCCAGCTCTGCTTCATCCTCTACCGGCGAAGAGGACGCGGAAAACTCGAAGATGTGCGAAACCGCTCGTCGGACACATGGCGAGAGATCGAAAGCCAAATCGAGAAGACAAAAACCGCCACTGCGCATCGATGATTCACGATTCCCTCTATTTTCCCCGCGGCACATCACATGCCGCGGTTTTTCTTTCTATTTTCAAAGTATTCCGCGCGTTTGTTTCCTGGTTTCAAAATGATACAATGATACGTATATCATCCAAAGAAAGGTCGACTCGCCCCCACACCTAAATGAAATTGCGAAGCTCACCACGCTCTTTCCGCCTTGAGATTAGGTCTATGTTCTTCCGAACTTCTTAAGATGCGGGATGAAGCAAGAACTTCGAGATGATAATTATTTCATTTAGGTGTGGGGGTATATAATCCAAAATCATGGCAAAAAAATATATTATCGGTATTGTAGTAGTTTTGGTGGTTGTCGGGCTGTATTTCTTTATGAATAGCCAGCCGATGACCCCTTCGAACGAAAACACGGGGGCGACAAATCCGGCCAATGTGCAAAACCCGCCGGCGGCAAACGGTAATCCTGACGACGCGACTGCCGCGATCATCATGAGCATCGGCGCGGCCGACGAAACTCCCACACTCGAAAATGATCCTTCAATTCTTGCGGAAAACGACCAAGCCATCAGCGATTTTGGCAAGTCTTTTGACGGGAGTCAATTCTAACCATGAACACAGCAATTAAAAAAATAGTCGGAAGCTTGACCCTCGTTGTTCTTCTCGCGCCGGTGGGCAGTTTTGCCCAGGCGGAGCGGGTAGAGAGAAAAGGGGCCGCACCAAGTTCAACACCGGGCAACACAGCAAACTTCTGTAGCATGCTCAATGAGCGGCTCTCCAAACTTGACCAAAACTTGATGGAGCGAACGGAAAACATCAAGGATCGCCGCATGGAACGGAAAGAGATGGTCGAAAAGAAAGTTGAAGACCGCAAAAACAAACTTTCCGAAAACCGTGTGAAACAGGATGGAAAAACGCAAGAGCACATCACGAAGCTTATGGAACGAGCGCAAACTGACGCGCAAAAAGCGGCAGTAACGGCGTTCCAAACAGCGGTTGCGAATGCTATCTCCGCACGCCGCAAAGCTGTCGATGCCTCGATTTCTTCTTTCACTACCGGAGTTCAGAAGCTCATAGATGAAAGAAAGGTGGCAATCGACCAGGCGATGGTCGCGGCAAAAACCGCAAAATCAGCGGCAATCGCCAAGGCGAAAACCGACTGCGCCGCGGGAGCTGATCGTGACACGATACGGGAGGGCTTAAAAACCGCTCTCGCGTCCGCCCGTGAAACCTTTACGAATGCCGTAAAAAAAGCTCAAGATACCTTCAAGACTGGCTTCGAGGCACTAAAGACCACTCGAAAATCCGCCTTTGAAAAGGCGCATAGTGATTTCAAGACAGCGATGGAAAAGGCGAGGGCTGACCTTAAGGTAGCATTCGGCGAGGCCAAAAATGCAACAACTACAACAACTTCGACTTCGACTCCGTAGTAATTGATACATACGTTGCAGCAAAAATCGTTCCGCACCCTCGGAGCGATTTTTGTTTAAATTACCCCCGTTACAATCCGGCTTAGGGTTCTGATTGTAACGGGATCCCCCACCTTTAAAGAATCTGTTTTCTTATTTTCTATATACTGTATTTCATAAGCAATGTGTTATATACTTGAAAAAACGGTCAAAAACTAAAATTAAGAATTGTGACTGCTTTGCAATTCTTTAAAGGTGGGATGGAAGAAAAACAAATTATCGCGACGATTAAAAAAGTAATGCCGGCGGTCGTTTCGATCGTCATTACAAAACATCTCGAAGATCTCGAAAAAGAAATTCCTCGGGAACTTCTCCCTTTTCTTCCGGGCGGACCAAAAGGACCAAAACTTAAAATCCCTCCCGAACTTGTCGATAAAAATGGAATGGTGCAAATCGGCGGCGGTTCCGGCTTTATTGTTGAAGCCGACGGTTTGATACTCACCAACAAACACGTCATCAGCGACCCCAAGGCCGAATATACGATACTAACCGACGATGGAAGGAAATTTCCCGGGAAAGTATTGAGTCGCGATCCCATAAACGACGTCGCGATTATCAAAATCGAAGCCTTCGAAATGCCGGTTGTTGAGCTTGGAGATGCTACAAAACTTGACCTCGGTCAAAGCGTAATCGCGATTGGAAACGCGCTGGGGCTTTTCAAAAATACCGTATCTCTCGGCATCGTCTCGGGACTTTCACGATCAATCTCCGCGCAGGCAGATCCGATGTCCCCTCCTCAGGAAATGCGCGGCTTGATTCAAACCGACGCCGCAATCAACCCCGGAAACTCCGGCGGACCTCTTGTTGATATGAATGGCTTTGCGATCGGCATCAACGCCGCAATCGTATTTGGAGCGCAAAATATCGGTTTTGCCATTCCTATTAACGCCGCGCACCGCGACTTTAATGATCTCAAAAAATACGGCCGTATTCTACGCCCAATGCTCGGCGTCCGCTACTTAACCATTGACGAAAATTTAAAGGACAAAATGAAACTTCCGGTAAGTTATGGAGCTCTCATAATGAGCGAAACTCCCCATGACCACGGCGTACTCTCCAAGGGACCTGCGGAAAAGGCGGGCATCAAAGAAAAAGATATTATTCTTGAGTGCAACGATCAGAAAATCGACCGCGAGCATCCGATCCAGGACGTACTCGAAAATCTTGCCGTAGGCGACAAAGTGAACCTCCTCATCCTCCGCGGAATAAAAAAATTCAACGTGCAGATCGCTCTCGCCGAACGAAAATAGAAATTCTTAGTACGTATAAGCGTCTACCAGCAAGCCTCGCGTATCAAAGAGGTATACTCGGTCGTGACGAAAATCAAGGAATTTACTCCCTGTCCACACGCGCCATTCGTTTTTCAAGAAATCAGAATCGCCGCGATGGCGGTCGTAACACCCGCGATAATTTAAGACGCTCACATAATCTCTGCACGCGTAATCGGTAAGCGGTATCGGCGGATTTGCCACCGGCTCGCGGCACGATCCGAGCGAGCGAATATAATCCTGACATCTGCCGGTAAATGAAGAGATCCCCGAATAATCAATCTGCGGGCAACTTACCGAAAGCCGCGGATTAAAATTCAAATGATTTTCGAGATACCCAACGCAGGAATTAAGGCGAAGATTTTTCCCGATAGGACTTACCGTCGAATAGATCCTCACGAAATCCCCGTTTTTAAGTACAATATCGCTCTCGCTCGTAAGTCCGCTCGGATCGTAACTATTGATCGCGCGCGGCATAATTTGTCCGCCGCGGTTCGATTTGAACTGCCAACCGGTAATATTTACCGTACTTGACCCGCTGATTCCCGCGCGAAGTGTTACCACGCTATAACTAGTCTCCGAACCGGCAGAGAGCGAAGCAATGCGCACTTTTTTGAAATAAGGCGAAAGCTGGGCAAGCGTAAATCCCTGCGGAATGTCACGGGGATTTATCGTCGAGGTCGTTTGCGCCAGAGGAGGTGATCCGCCAGATGGCGAAGTTCGTGGCGGCGGAGTGTAAGCAGGAGGAGAGGGTCTCTGCGAAATCGTGCTTGTGCCAAAACCTCCAAAAGTACTCGAGGAACGGGTAAAAATCCGACTTAAGGGATTGGAATCGGAACGTACTATAACAATAAGAACAATCAAGGCAAGGATTAAAATCGCGGCGCCAAATACTTTTGCCATTAGAGTACGATATTCATAAGACGACCGGGAATATAAATTATGCGTTTTATGGAATGTTCACCCACCGCGTTCTTAATTTTCTCTCGACTTAAAGCAAGTTCTCTCGCATCGGACTCGCTTATTCCAACCGTGACATCCACGGTATCCCGCACTTTGCCGTTCACCTGAATTACCAACGTGAATGTCTTTTCCGCTATTTTGTTTTTATCATATACGGGCCACGGCTCGCGATGAATGGAAGTTTTATGGCCCAAAACGTTCCGCCACAATTCTTCCGCCATGTGCGGCGCAAACGGAGCAAGAAGCACCAAAAATCTGCTGTCATAAACTTTGAGCGTTACCATATCGTTTAAGAGCATCATAAGAGCGCTCACGGCGGTATTGTAACGCAGATTTTTTATGTCTCCGGTAATTTTTTTTATCGCCCGATGAAAATACTCATCTGACATGGCGGTATTCACGTCCCCATTCGAATCTTTGGAACGCGGCAAATCAAATTTCGCTACAGAGTTAAATCTCTCCCACACGCGCTCCAAAAACCGTACGGGGCCCATAATACCCTGATCGTGAAAATCGCCGCCTTCTTCGAACGGGCCCAAAAACATCAGGTGCATCCGCAGAGCGTCCGCGCCGAACTCGCTGATAAACTGATCGGGATTTATAATATTGCCTTTTGATTTTGAGATTTTTTTTCCGTCGCGGATCAAAAGCCCGTGCGCGCGGAATTTTTTTGCTGGCTCATCAAAATCAACGAGTTTCCAATCATGAAATACCTTTGCCATAAATCGAACGTACAAAAGGTGAAGTACGGCGTGTTCCGCTCCTCCGATATACATATCGACCGGAAGCCATTTTCGTACAACCGCTTGATCCCAAGGACTTTTATTTTTCGCTTTGTAATTTTGATTTTTGATTTTTGATTTTTGATTTTGCATCAAATACCCAAGGTAATACCATGCGGAATCCAAGAAGGTGTCCGAAACGTCGGTTTCCCGCACCGCCTCATGGTTGCACTTGGGACATTTTACTTCATAAAATGAGGGAACTTTTGCCAACGGCGAAACCCCCTCGCCTTTCGGACGAAAATCTTTGATCTTCGGTAAACGAACCGGCAGATCTTTTTCGGGAACGCTGTACCACCCGGGCATATCGTTTCGTTCACCCATTTTTCGGTGCGCGCAATGCGGACAGAAAATCATCGGAATCGGTGGCCCCCAATAACGCTGGCGTGAGATAAGCCAGTCACGGAGGCGGTAGTGGATTTCTTTTTTGCCTTTGACGAATTTCGTGATTGCCCACTTTGCTTTTTCGGAATCAAAACCACTGTATCGATCGGAATCTATGAGAAAGCCTATGCCTGTGTAGGGACCGGAAAAATCCGTGCGAGATTTTGAATTGCCCGAAGCAAGATCTAAGTGAGACAACATTAAACGGCTTTGCTGATCGGCTGGCGGGACAACAACGAATTTAATGGGTAACTTTTTTTCTTTCGCAAACTCAAAGTCCCGTTCGTCATGAGCCGGTACCGCCATAATCGCCCCCGTGCCGTATTCCATAACCACGTAATCCGCGACCCAAATCGGAATTTCCTTTTTGGTCGCCGGATTTATGGCTTTTACACCCTTGAGTTCTATGCCCTTTTTTTCCCCGACGCTTCGGTTGGGACTCCGACCCCTGTGGGGTGTCGAAGTTTCTTTATGCTTAATGAACTGCTCCACGTACCGCGTTACCTCTTTCCTGTTTTTCATTTCGAATTCCAGCGCCGTCACCAAGGGATTTTCCGGCGACAAAACCAAAAACGTCGCGCCGAAAATGGTATCCGGCCGCGTGGTAAATACCTCTACGTTCATACCCGTACCCTTAATCGTAAAGTCGATAAGCGCGCCTTCGGATTTACCGATCCAATTTTTCTGGGCGATCTTTATTTTTTCCGACCAATCCAATCCATCTAGGCCTTTCAAAAGTTTTTCCGCGTACTTCGTTATACGAAAAAACCACTGTTCCAACTCTCGTTTCATAACTTTTGTACCGCATCGCTCGCATTCTCCGGATAGGACCTGTTCGTCGGCCAAAACGGTTTTACAGTCCGGGCACCAATTAACCGCCTGCTTTTTACGATACGCGAGCCCATGCTTGAACATTTGGACGAAAATCCACTGCGTCCATTTGTAGTACTCCGAATCATAGGTTTCCAAGTGCTCATCCCACGAAAAACCGTTGCCGATTTCCACAAGCTGGCGATAGAAATTCTTTTCGGAAATCTTCGCCTGTTCGGCGGGATGCTTCTTTATCTTCAGGGCATAGTTTTCGGCATGGATTCCGAAACCATCCAAACCTATCGGTTCAAATACGTCATACCCGTGCATCCGCTTGAAACGCCCGTAGATATCCGCGCCCACAAACGCGTACATATTCCCGACATGAAGCCCTTCCGCGGAAGGATATGGGAACATCATCAGGTTATAAAAAGGCCTCTTTGCGTGCGTTAAATCAGGCTTGCCCACCGTAGCTTTAGCGGCGGCGGGAGCGAAGAAGGGCTCATAGATTTTTTCCTTAAGCCACTGCTTTTGCCATCCCTTCTCAATTTTTCGATGGTTGTACTTCACGGTATTAAGATTTTACCGCAAAAAATGAGCAAAAAAAAGACCGCAGAATAATGCTCCGCGGTCATGATGAAACACCGAAAAATGAGTATGCAGGGATTAGTCAACGTGGAAGTTCCACGCTTCGGACGAAATGTGCCGAGTCCCATCGATCTCTTTTTGCATCTCCCGCCGAAGCCGCCGACCCTCGCGAGCACACTCGACGATTTCCTCGTGGGAAAGCTCACGAACTTCAAAAACTATTTTCTTTTCCGATTGCTCATTAGACATTGAATTTCGTCTCCCGAAGAAATCTCTGTGACACGCCACAGCGGATTCGATCCAACTCTCGAAATGCCGCTTCAAGCTCTGCCGCCTCTCGCACAAGCGCTTCTCGCATCTCCTCCTGCGTAAGCTGACGTAGGCGAAGTTCGGGTTCTTGTTTCTTCTTCACGGAATACCTCCCTAATCTTGGTAAAAAATTTTATTCCTTCAGGTACTCAAGAACGGATTGCGTATCTGGAAGAATCCTATACAGGTCCCGATACGAGATGTCGGCGAACCGGTAGGCATAAAGACCTTCGAGAAAACAGACAAGGTCGCTGTAAAATCTCTCCCAGTTCAAAACGGCGATTTTCTTGTGCTGGATTCCGTGCTTTGCGTCAATAATGGATTCCGCAAGGCGGGAAGCGAATTCGTCGAGGGTTCCAAATCCTCCCGGCAAAACCACGAACGCATCCGCCATTTCTCCCATGAGCTGTTTGCGCGCTGAGAGGGTTTCTTCCGCGTAGAGGATGTCGGAAGAACGATAGACAAGCCCCTCTTCCAACATGCGTTCCAAAATGACGCCGAATACCTTGCCGCCTCCGGATTGAACGCCTCTTGCAAGAGCCCCCATCGAGGCCGCTTCACAGCCGCCCCATACCAGATCGAACCCGCCCACGGCGAGGTCTTTCCCGAATTGTTCGGCAAGTTTCACGTGTTCGATCGGAGTGCTCGGAGCCGAAGCGCAAAACACACAGATCTTTCTTCTGGTTTTTTCCACAATATCCTCCAAACCATCAAAGGTAGTTTATCAAGCTTCTGCCTATATCTTAAAGATATGTTTGGCGTTTGCAAACACCATAAATAAAATGCCGCTGGGCGAACCATGCGGCTTTTGAATTTCTATGGGAGCTGTATCCTATCCCTGAGGAATCTCGTTCCCACCATTTCTATCCCCAAACACAAGTTGCCTCACCTCGGCCGCTGCCGACGCCGAATCAAGACAGTCTATGGGACGGAGGCCAGAAAGCCCCTGGTGGAACCGAAGTAGAAAACCTATCCGGTCTTCTGCGTTCACCTGATTACCCAAGGCATCAAGAAGCATCTGCAAGCGGAGCGCTTTCCACACCGTCTGCTCATCGGGCAGACCTCCGCCTTCCCACGAACGCACCTCTTGCTCCCTTACTCCGAGCAGAATCGCGAGCTTGTAGTGAAAAGGCTTTGGCTTTCCCAAGGAATCCCGCAGGCGAACCACAATCTGGTAGAAAAGCTGGCGCACAACATCGTCGCTATACATCTCTTCTTCCTCCTTGATGTCGAGAATTGCTGTCTATATCTTAAAGATATGTTTGGCGTTGTCAAATATATATGCTTCCATTCTGTCCACCTCGATATTTTTAAGTTCCGCCAATTTTTTGACCACCTCAACCACGTACGCCGGCTCGTTGCGCTTGCCGCGATAGGGCACGGGAGTTACATAGGGCGCGTCGGTTTCGGAGAGTATTCTATCTATAGGTATCGTTTTTATGACTTCATCGTAATCCCGCGCGAATGTGATCACCCCGCCGAACGTAAAAGAAAATCCAAGATCCAGAAGTTGCTTTGCGTCCTCCGGAGTTCCGGTGAAAAAATGGATGACACCCGGCTGGTCATTTAAAGAATCTTTTGCCGCCCCAAGGATGCGAATAAGGTCCGCAAAAGCGTTCCTGCAATGAATCATAAGCGGCTTTTTCACCTCATGCGCAAGTTCCACGTGTCCCAAGAACGTCGCCTCTTGGCGCTTACGAGTTTCTTCGCTTAAACGGTAATAATCCAATCCACACTCGCCTATCGCGACCACCTTGGGATCCTCGGCGAGTTTTAAATACGCGGCATAATCAAACTCCTCTCCGCGGCTTGTAAATCCTTTCGCCTCTTCAGAATCACCAAGTTCATTCGCGTCATGATACGATTTTTCCGTGTGAATAGGATGGAGACCTACAGTCGCGTATACGCCTTCTTTATATCCATACGCAACTTCGATAGCGCTCTTTGAGGTATCTGCCTGCGTGCCGACGTTAATCATCCATACATTCTTGGCAAGCGCACGATCAATAACTTCCTTCCAGTCGTTTTCGAAAGCGGCAAAATGCGAATGAGTGTGAGCGTCGAAATACATTTAGGAAATGCGGGGGAAAAGAGGGTTTTTTACCTCTAGACCACGTTCGAGTATGTCGAAAATTTTTTTACTTGTTGCCGGTAAAAATGGTTCCAAAAACTCTATGTCCCTATACAGGGCCGCCATCAGATACTCGACATGGAAACGCCCCTGTTCACCCTCCAATTTGTATGGTTCTTTCTCTTGTATGTAAATGTCGCATTGTCTAAAATAACCCATTATCATCTCGAGCGCATGAGCAAAATTAAAGCACAATAACATTTCATTGATTTGTAAATTAGTTATGTCTCCCTCGATTTTTCCCACTTCATCCTTTTTTAATTTTGCCCCAAAAGATCCTGCCATTTTCATAACACGACTTACCAAATTCCCCAATCCGTTCGCCAAATCGGCATTATAGCGCTCGATAAATTTCTCTTCGGAAAAATCGCCGTCCTCGGTCGAGGGAATTTCGCGCAGTAAATAATAACGAAGGGCATCTATTGCGCTCTCTCGCGGAACGCCCCTTTGAACCAGTTTTTCTATAAATTCCACCGGGTCGAGAACATTCCCAATCGTTTTAGACATTTTCTTGCCATCTACCGTAATAAACCCATGCACAAAAAGCTTTTGGGGCAATTCCAAGCCTGCGGCCAAAAGCATCGCGGGCCAGATTGCGGCGTGAAAACGCAGAATGTCCTTGCCGATTACCTGCACATCCGCCGGCCACCATTTTTTATAATCATCATTCTGCCCATAGCCGATTGCCGAAAGATAATTTGTGAGCGCGTCGCACCACACATACATCACCTGATCCGAATCATCCGGCACCGGTATGCCCCACTCTAAATTTTTTGCGGAACGTGAAAAGCTTATATCCTCAAGCCCACGATCAATCAAAGACAGAATCTCATTCTTACGACTCTCCGGAATAATCTGAAATTCATCACTCTCTATTTTCTCTTTGATCCGCGAACCATATTCCGAGAGTTTAAAAAAATAATTCTCCTCTTCGATAATTTCGGGCTCTTTCCCATGATCCGGGCATTTACCGTCAATTAACTCTTTTTCCGTAATAAACGCCTCGTGTCCCACGCAATAAAATCCCTTGTAGTTTTTCTTGTAGATCGCGCCCGCGAGCATAAGTTCCCGCCACATATTTACTGCTCCCGGCCAGTGCCGTTCTTTATCGCTCGTGCGGATAAAATCGTTATACGATAAATTAAGCGCGTCTTTCAAAGACCGAAATTTCTCGGAAACTTCATCTACGAATTTTTGCGGCTCCTTCTCTACCCCTTTTGCCGCACGGGCGATTTTCTGTCCATGCTCGTCCGTGCCCGTTAAAAAGAAAACATCATCGCCTTTGAGGCGATGATAACGCGCGATAACATCAGCCTGCACTTTTTCCAAGGCATGGCCAAGATGCGGCTTGTCATTCACGTAATCGATCGCCGTCGTAATATAGAACTTTCTCATCGGCTAAGAAGCGGCGGAACGCGATCTTTTTTTACTGGACCAATCTTCGACAACCTCCTGAAATATCGCGGCGACAGGAACCGCGATGAGGATTCCCAAAAAGCCCATGATCTCCGCTCCCACAAGTAATGCGATGATCACCACAACGGGATGAAGCCCTACGGAACGCTTCATCAACACGGGTACAAGAATATGGTTTTCGAGCTGTTGTATACCGAGGAAGACGATAAGTGTCGTAAGCGCGAGGCCAGGGGAAACCGCGAGAGCCGCAAGCACCGCCGTGGCGCCCGCCAAGATCGGTCCTACATACGGCACAATTTCAAAGAGACCGGCAAGAATCGCAAGAAGCAAGGCATGCTTTACTCCTAAAACAGAAAGCGCTCCCCAAACCAAAATTCCTATCACAAAACTCAAGATCACTTGCGTACGGAACCAAATCGCAATCTGTCGTTTTGAACGATCATATACACGAAGCGCCGCTTCTTCCGAATCGGCGGGAAATACCGCGCGAATGAAACGCTCAACTCCGTCCTTGGTAAGACTCAAGTAAAACGAGCTCACGAATACCGAAACCGCCAGACTTAATCCCCCCAAAAATCCGGAAAGCGCTTCAAGCGGCGACGTACTGTCGGAAGAAAATAAACTCGTTGAAATTCTCGTGATAAAACCGTTGAATGACTTCAAGATCTCGGGATTCAACACGGGTCCGAATCCGAACGATTGGATCGATTTATTAAAACTGGTAACCGCGATATTAATATCCGCGATAAGAAGAGGCACCGCGAGATAAACCACTCCTATCACCATCACAATACCCGCGACGAAAATAGCAATAACGCTTAACGCCCGCGGTAAACCGCGTTTTTCCAAAAAATTCACGACACCCTCAAGTCCCGAAGAAATCACGATCGCGAGGAAAAGACCGAAAAAGATCTGACGCGCCAAAAACATAACCGCAACAAAGAGAACAAAGAAAAGCACTCGCCAGAGCGCACCCCATGAAATTTCCAAATTGACCTTTTCCATACGAGCAGTTTTTATCTTATAGTTTTAGAATTCGTTTGAATGTATCTTCTTTCTTATAGGGTCCGATAACGACCATATTCAACTTGGCATTTTGGAAAATATCTTGCGCGACTTTTCTTATCTCCTCGGCAGTAACCTTCTGGATCTTTTTAATAAGGACCTCCGGTTCTTCAATGGAGCGCGTCGCGATCTCTTCTCCGCCGTAAAAACCGGCAAGTTCATCCGACGTTTCCAAACCCAAGATAACACTCCCCGAAAGATGATCCTTTGCCTTTTGAAGTTCTCCGCGAGGAATCTCCTCTTTTTTCAAGCGGTTCATTTCTTCGAGTACGATCGCTATTACTTTTTCAATTTTCAAATGATCAACACCCGCCGAAACCGAGAGATAGCCGTGATCGATCGATAATTCCGATCCCGCGCGGACGTAATATGCGGCGCCAAGTTCCTCACGAACTCTCCGGAAAAGACGGGAACTCATCCCTCCTCCTAAGACATCGCTCAAAACCTGGAGCGCATAACGCCGCTTGTCAAAAAGATTGAATGCGCGAGTCCCCAATACAAGATGGCTCTGCTCCGATTCCTTGAATTTCAAAAACATCTTCGGTTTTGATTGTGATTCATGAGTGCGTGATTTCCCTTGTTTTCGCTCACGCTTGAGGCCACCAAAGAGTCCCTTTACTTGCGCCATAACTCTTTTCACGTTGAAATTTCCCGCAATCGCCACTACCGTTGCCGGGGCAACGTAATGCGCTGCACGATACTTGATAAAATCTTCCCGCTTTAATTTTCTGATAACTTCTTTTCTTCCTCCGATATCCCAGCCAGCCGGCTGGTTGCCATAAAGAAGCGTCGTAAAAAGATCATGCACGCGGCGCGTTGGCGTGTCTTCGTAAAGATTGATCTCTTCAATAATCACTCCCCGTTCCTTGTCAATCTCTTCGGACTTAAAAAGCGGATTTAAATACATATCCGCGACAATATCCAAGATTTCCGCGATTTTTTTGTTCTGAACCTTCGCCCAATAACCCGTGTATTCCTGACCGGTGAAAGCATTGTATTCGGCGCCAAGGCTGTCGAGTTCGCTTGAGATAGTGCTTGCCTCCGGCCGCTTCGTCGTACCCTTAAACACCATATGCTCAAGGAAATGGGAGACACCGTTTATATCCTTTGTCTCATACTCCGAACCGGCTTCGACTAAAATAAGGGCCGTCGCCGCAAAACTCGTCGGCTGGGGCGCGAGAATAAGACGTAAACCATTCCTAAGGACTATTTTTTTATGCATAACGTTTACTATGGTGATATAAGATTTTATTCGACAATCTAATAGTAAAGAAATTCTCGGAGAAATGAAATAGCCGGCGTGCCGGCCGGTCTTGTGACGCCCTAAAACCCCGGACTAAAACACTAACCGGTTATCGCCGCGATATCCTGCTGGAACCTCTGGGCACGGCTCACCACGGCTTCACCATAGGTCCAAAGGAACCTTTGCCATCTTCCGCCCGCATAGTAGCGAGCCGCCGCCTTTCGTTCTTCGGTGATCGAAGCATTTGCAGCGCCGGCATCCCGAAGATACAAAGCGGTAGCCACGAAAGCATCGGCATTACTCCAAGGAGAAGCCGGAGTATTGCCCGTAACTCTTGCAACCGCATCACGATAGAGAATCCATGTTGAGGGAATAAATTGAGCGGGACCCATAGCGCCGCCATAAGCGCCGTCTTTATTCGCGCACGACACCATCATCGTATCCGGATTAATTTTCAACTCCTTCGTGATATCGAGAAAGATCGGCTGGTTCTTCGGACTCATTGATGTTTTATAGCCGCATCGTCCCACATTTTGTCCCAGCGCGGATTCTCTATCGAGTACCGCTAAAATGAGCGCGGGGCGCACACCCGTCGCGTTTGAGGCAAGCTTCGCGTATTCATAAGCCTGTTCGAATGTAAGTTCTCCCCCGCCCAAAAGTTGGAAGAGTCGGCTGCGTATCTGCGCCGCGGTTTTTTTTGTTTCCTTGAGTAATGACTGATATTTTGATTCTTGTCCTTTTGTCGCGAGAAGCAAATTATTCTTCTCGAGCTTCGTGCGCTCAACTTCCGCGCGCTGAACGGCATTATGGTTTTTCAACATTGTCGCATCAGATCGCGCGAGTACAAGCCGAGTTTTTTCTTCGGTAAGTTTTTCGTGAAGATTCACACCCCCACTCAAGGCAACACGTAAATTCTTTTGAAGGAGCGCGATGTTATTCATGTCGCCAAAAAAATCGGAAAGCTTCGGTTTCGCGAGAAAAATCTCTATCAAACTTACTTGGTCGTTTGCGTAAATATTTTGCAATAAAATACTTATCGCCTCCTTGTTAATCCGTATTTCCGCTTCGGTTCCGCTAATTTCTTCTTGTGTTTCGTCGATTTGTCTATCAATTTGTCCCAATGTCAAAGTGACCGCCTTAATTTTAAGGTTAATTTGGGAGATCTTTCCGTTCAAGCTCAAAATTTGGGTTTTTAAATTTCCTCCCTGTTTTTTATAGGTGGTAACTTGATTCTCGTATTCGTCGATTTGGCGTTCAAGATCCTGAAGTTGAACTTCAAGCGCATTCCGTTCTTCTTGATTTGGAGCCGTTGGAACATTCGGAGCCGCGAGAGTAAGCATCGTAGGAGCGGATGCCGAACCCGTAATGAATGTAAGAAGCGCGAAAGCCCCCACAAGATACTTCACAAACCTTCCTACGGGAATCACAAAAAAAGAACTCCATCGCAAATTAACCCGCGGAGCAAGAGCTTCGAAATTGCTCATATTTCCAAAGGGCCGCACGTCTCGGAGTATTCTTGGTTTTGAAAGCTTCGACATACTGTGCCTTAAATACTACGTTTGAATTTGTAAAACGACAACACCTCTAAATCTACTCTTTCTCTTCTTTAGATTTTTCCGCTGCTCGTTCTGCTTTCTTTTCTTCGGATTCAACTTTGACGGCGGTTACGTCAACGGGAACTTCAACCTTCTCTTCTTCTTTAACAGGAGGAATAACCGTTACCACCACCGCCTCCGGGTCAAGAAGCACCTTGACGCCCGACGGCACCGAAATATCTTTAACATATAAACTTTTATTCAACTCATTCAAAGATCCTAAATCCAAAGTAAAACCATGCGGTAAATCGGCCGGTAAAGCTTCTACTTCAATCTCTGTCAATGTTTTATTCAAAAATCCACCTTGTTCTTTTACGGCAGGCGCGTCTCCCGTAAATTCGATCGGAATATGAGTCGTAATTTTTTCGTCCATTCTCACCTGATAAAAATCGATATGGATTATTTCATCGGTCACATAGTGCCGTTGGATATCGTGGATAAGCGCCGGAAGTTTTTCTTTTCCGAACATAAGATTCACAATGATATTCTCTCCCGCTTCTTTAAACACCTTTGAAAACTCTTTTGTTTTTACCGCGAGATGCATGTTTTGAAGCCCATGCCCATACAATTCCGCGGGAATCAAACCCTCGCCACGGAGTGTTTTACCTGCTTTCCCGAATTTTTTGCGTTCTTCAACTGCTAATTCCATGCTGGTAAGAATATCACACCTTTTTTGTTTTGACAACGATGCATAGGATATACGCCCCAACACCTTAAAACGCATCAATTGCGCCAAGAAAAAAACACTGATACTATGTACACAAAACAGATGAAACCGTATTTAACGATCGTCCAAAACGTCATACAAAAGGGAGAGCGGAAAAAAAACCGAACGGGCGTAGACGCGCTTACGATAGCGGGCGCGATTTTCGAACACGACATGACGCGGGGATTCCCGCTTCTTACGACAAAAAAAATACCGTTCCGACTCATCGCGAGCGAACTCGAATTCTTCATAAAAGGCTCCACCGATAAAAAATGGCTCCAAGATCACGGGAATCATATTTGGGATGAATGGGCGAGTCCGGAAAAAGTTCCTTACGGACACGACGCGGTCACGAAACAGAAAATGCTCGAGGAGCGGGACCTTGGACCGATTTACGGTTTTCAATGGAGACACTTCGGCGCCGAATATCGCGGATACGAAGCCCAATACGGCACGGAAGGCATCGATCAACTGCGCCGCGTAATCGAAAAATTAAAAAACGATCCGAACGACCGGAGAATGATCGTATCAAGTTGGAATCCTCTCACCCTCGACAAGATGGGTCTGCCCCCATGCCACTACGCCTTCCAGATAACCGTTATTAACGGGAAGTTAAACCTCCTCTGGAATCAACGCTCGGTGGATGTCATGCTCGGCCTTCCGTTTAATATCGCAAGTTACGGCCTTCTTCTGCACCTTATCGCGAAAGAATCCAGACTGAAGGAGGGACATCTCGTCGGATTTCTCGCGGATACCCACATTTACGTAAATCATTTGGACGGAGCAAAAGAACAACTTTCCCGCGACCCATCGACATATCCTCTTCCTGCCGTATCTACTCCTAATTTCACGTCGATCTTTGATTGGAAAGCGGAAGACACACTCATTGAAAACTATCAAAGTTATCCGAGAATCAACTTCGAAATCGCCGTCTAAACCGATGAGTATCACCCTTATCGCCGCGGTAGCCGAAGATAACGTAATCGGAAAAGACAATCAGATTCCCTGGCATATTCCCGAAGACCTGAAACGCTTCAAAACGCTGACACTGGGGCACACGCTCATAATGGGACGGAAAACGTTTGAGTCGATTTTAAAAACGCTCGGACACCCTCTTCCGGGAAGAAAAAACGTGGTTGTGACGAGAAGCGAGGATTTCCAAGCACCGCCGGAGGTAGAAATACGCCATAGTGTTCACGATGCTCTCACGGCACACGAAAACGAAGATGTTTTTATAATCGGGGGAGCCGAAATTTACGCGCAGACAATCGATAGCGCGGACCGCCTTTGTATTACGCATGTACTGCAAAACATTCCCGGAGACACATACTTCCCCGCGATCAAGCAGACGGAATGGGAAATTACCGAAGAAGAAAAGCGCGAGGGATACCGCTTCTCGGTTTACCAAAAAATCAGGAGCCGCTGAATAAGCGCAGACGCTCGCGCACGACACGCTTTATTCCCTCAAGAGCCGGCGGATAAATTTTGTAGGGCGCAACTTCATCGGGATTATTTTTCAATCCTTCCTCTATTCCTTTTCGCCACGCAAGGCGAATTTCGGTATTAATATGAATAATCGTAATACCCGCCTTTATTGCCGCGACAAAATCCTCATCAACAATCCCCGACCCTCCGTGAAGCACCAAAGGGATGCCGACCACTTTTTTAATTTCCGAAATCCGGTTTATGTCGAGACGCGGATTTATCGTCTCGAATCCGCCGCCGCTTGTGCTTTGGCGGACAAGCATTCCGTGCAAATTCCCGACCGCGGGAGCGAAAAGATCGATTCCTGTTTCTTTTATAAATATCGCCGATTGCTCGGGACTCGTAAGATCCTCAGGTTTCATCGCGGCTCCCTCCGGAATTTCTTTCAAAATTGCCGAAGAAGAACCTATATATCCAAGTTCCCCTTCAACGACAACATCGGGATTCAAGCTCTTCGCAAGTTGCACGACCTCTTTCGTAAGCCGCACGTTCTCTTCAAAGGGAAGCTTCGAGCCGTCAAAAAGCACGGCATCAAATCCCGCTTCTACCGCTTCCTTTATTTTTTCCACAGAATGCGTATGATCGGCATTCAAAAAAATCGGGTAGTCATATTCTTCGCGAAGACTTTTTACAAGCGCCACTGTTTGCCGCACTCCCAAAAAATCACGTTCGCCTTCGGAGGCTCCGATTAAGATCGGCACATTCAACTCTCTCGCGGATTCAAAAATAGCCCGCAAGGCAACAGAGTCGGAAATATTGAAGTGCCCAACAGCTCTACCCATGTCTTCTGCCTCTTTAAAGATTTCCCGAAGTGTTTTCATGTTTTTAATGTAGAAATTCTACCACCCCTTTAAAACTTAATCACGCCCTTATCAAAATTCTCAATAAGCAGACGCTCCATCTCTTCCTCTCCGCCCACGTACTCCATAAAAATCTTCGTCCAGAGAGCCTCCCGTTGATGATAGGTAAAAAATTCATTTTTGTTTTCTATAAAAGAAACTGCCGCCATCGCGTTATCTTCCAAATCGAAACTCACTATTTCATCCTTTTCGCCGTCAAAAAGCCCGCCTACCCAGTCCAAGTTATGCCACAACTTCATATCTAGCTTTTCTCCCGCTCCGCTAAAGAGCGCCAGATCACGCTCGCCGCGGAGCCAATGCATTGATTCCGGATTCACGCGCGGGAGAAAAAGCCGCGGGTCGCTTGGGTTTTCTTTAAAAAGATACCTCTGAACAATAAGCCATTTACCCTCCCAAGTTTCGCTCTGCGAAACTTGGGAGGGCGAGCCGTCACCAACCAAACTGACTTCCTTCACATCGCCGCGAAGAAGCGCCTTAAGTCTCACCGCAAAATCACTGCCCCACGAGTATTTCTTAAAGAGCTTCGAATAGAATTCTACCTCGTGGAAATAATGGAGGAGAAGCGCGAAGTCCCTTAAGAATTTCCCCTGCACGTCTTCTTGGATAGGATTTATGAAAATGACTCCGAATTCCTTAAGATGACTTACGTTATGATGCTTCTTCGCGACAAATTTCGCGGCAATCTCATGCCACTCGGAACCCAATACCTTGATCTCAATCTCTCGTTCCTCAAAATCCGCAGGCGTAAATGCGCTGTAAGCCTCTTCGAATGTCTGGTGCATCCACTCGTCGGATTCCACGAATCGCAAAGCGCTAAACGCCTCCAAAACGTCATTCTTTTCGAAAAGCTCGTCCACGTTCGCGTATCCAAGATACTTCAAAAGATTTTCGGGGCGACGCTTCCGTAAAATTTCTTCGGCGTACTGCCTCTTCAAGAAAAATCCCGGGCTCGACTTGGCAATCTTCTTCGCCAACTTCGCGGCCTTCTCGAACTGGTTCTGACCCTCGATAATCGTCAAAAAACTAAGAAGCTGTGCTTCATGCGCGAGAACCGCATTTTTTAAGACTTCACGTACATGGGATGCCGATTTTTGCGTTGCACCAAGAAGCGCGAGCGTAGTGGAAATCCGATCTTCATTTTCTTTTCGCACTTTCTCTAAAATGTCCGCACGCCCCGTTCGCTCGGCCATCACCGAGTCAAGTCGCTCAAGTTGACTCTTCTCAACGCCAAGCACTTTCCCGAGATAATCGTACGTGTCCATCTATATGGTCCGAATTTTAATCGAAAGCTTCTTCCAGCGAGGATTTTTTATGTCCTTTTTCCGAAGCACTCCCTGTGTGGCGCCGATATATTCGACAACCGATGTCGCGTTCGCGGACCCGACGCGAATCGCCTCCCGTATGCTTTTCTCGTCAATCTTTCCCGCGCCGATCAATGCCGTGACAAATCCTGAGCCGAACGCGTCTCCGGCGCCCGTCCGATCTTCGATCTTTTTCTCCTTAAAAATCCCCGCGTGATATATCGTACGCCCGTCCGAAACCAAAACCCCTAAGGGACCATCAGTCATAACCGCGATGCCTTTGACCACCTCGTCAAACTTTTTGAAAATTTTTTCTTCTTCCTCGTACTTGCATCCCATAAGATATGCCGCCTCCTCACGATTCAAGAGAATTACATCAAGTTCGGAAAGGATCGGTCGCAATGCCTTGAGTCCCATATTCAGATAATACCGCGAGAGATTCATCGCGATCTTCACGTTGTTCTTTCTCAAATGCGTGATGATCGATTTCATAACCGGCAGATGAATCTTGCCCGTTGAAATGTAGGCCCAACGAGCTTTGAGTTGAGCGAACGGCACTTCGCTCTGCTTTATATCCTCGGAGGCCCCACGAAAGTTCAATATCGTTCGTTCTCCGGATGACGAGAGAAGAATAACGGAATAGGCGGTCCCGACTTTTTTATCAAAAAGAGGCAGAAGCGCGACATTCTCTTTTTTGCAATTATCCATCACTGCCTCGCCGTTTCTGTCGCGCGCGATTTTTACAAGCGTCGCAACTTTAAATCCCTGCCGGCTGAATGTTACCGCGGCGTTTGCCGCGCCGCCGCCAATCGTTTCAATCGGTTGACCTACTTCAATTTTTCCTCCGAGCGCGAAGCACTGCGCCTCACCCGTTGGAAAACCGAGCTTTTCCAAATGTTTGGGATCGTGGACGATCTTAAAAAGCGGGCTTTTTAAAAAAATATCCCGTGTCGCGGCGCCGATGGTGACAATATCATACATACTTGCAAATTATACCACGCTTTAGGGCAAAAAAATGTGTCGAGTAGACCCCTAAATTAAGCTCGATTAGTAAAATTTTTTTTGACGGCAAAATAATAGATAATCGCGCCAACGATTCCGAAAAGAAGCAAAACAATGATCCAGAGCGGCTTTTGATCGATCGGCTTCGAGATGGCATGGACAAGCATCATGATCCAAAAAACCAGCGCCACAACTCCCAAAATAACGAGCGCGCCAATTACCGCAAAGCCCACCCCCAAAAATCCGCTGACTGTTTTCCCTAATTCTCCGCAAGGGACTTCCTTGCCGTTTAACATACATTTGCCCTGCGCAAGGGCCTGACTCGCAATTCCTAAAAAACTAGAGGTGCCAAAGAAAAAGTTTTTCATTTATCTATCCCTTATACTCCGTGTTGTATCCTTTATTCCCCGGCGGCCGCATTTGGTTTGGAAAGTTGATATCTGCCTTTACGTCAAAGGAAACTTTTTTGAAAAGCTCAAAAACGCCGTAGGGATCGGTAATATGCGAGAGAGTAAATGGCACATTCTGTGTACCTCCGGAACGATCCCTGCTTCCTGCTACATATACTAATCGATTGGCATAAATTCTTATACTTCCAGAATTTTTCCCAGCAACCTTATCAATTACTCCCACATCCACGCCAGCACTTTCAACCTTGTCGTAATCTACGAAATCGAAATCCCTACCTATCAATCCTCGCTGGAGAATAACTCGCTTATCAGTAATAACATACCAGATATATTTATATGTTAAAAACGCAATCAACGGTGCTCCAATCAACATATAAAGACCTATCAAGATAAAAGGCGCAAAGAAAAGCGCAAACATTCCCGGAGCGCCGTGCGTCATAAAAATATAACCTATAAAAGAAATAGCCGTGCTCCAGATCAAGCCAATAATAACAGCTGGAACAACACTCAGGGCATAGGGAGCAAACTGCGGCTGACCCTCCCAAATCACTTTTTCGTCTTGATTTATAACCTTGGATGTTTCGTCCATTTTTTATTGAGTTTTTGTACAATTCAATTCCTCTCCTCCGGTAATTGATAAACCGGGTGTCCCTTTCGCTTGTTCAAATTCCATTGCGCCCGCCAAGTTTAAAGATAAGCTAGCGTTCTGCTGTTCTGCCTTCGTAACAATCTTCGCAATAACAGCGGATGAAACCTTGCACGTAACCGTTCCTTTTATCTTTTCCGTAGAAAGTTTTTGCGTGATAACGCAGGCATCACTTTCTTTCCCTTGAATCTCAACCCTTTCAATTTCCTGCCCACCTTTAGTGATTGTAAGATAGGCAATGTTACAACTTTTGACGGCCGTGTCCATGCAGTCAACAATTTTTTTCTCTGCAGGAGTTGCCTTGGCGAGAGACTCAAATACAAGAAGACCAGTACGGTCAGAATCAAGAGAACCACAATTCTGTGCTGTTGCAACAGCCGGTTGTGGTTGAATATTTTGCTCTTGTACCGTGGAAGACGGAGCTGAAAATTCTATTGCGGTAGAGCTTTTATTTCCTTCCAAACTAAACATGCCAAATACTCCCGCCGCAATACCCAGAAGAGACAATACTAAAAGTACTAAACCGATCCGATCCAAGAGAACTTGTCTCCTTCTGTAAGATTCAAAATCTTGCCATTTTCCGCTTCCCCAAACTAACTTGCGACCACGAAGACCAGATTTAATCCAGAGGTATATACCCAGAAAAGGAACGGTGGCACCAAGAAAATAGAGAAACGCTCTTTTGTAATTTCGGCTCCCGAGAAAATATAAAAAGTATAAAAGAAAACCGCCCCAAGACCATCGCCGTATAAAATCTTCCTGATTAATAGTTGCGCTACCTGCCTGCACCGCAGAAGAATGGGACTGTGCCGGAGAAGATCCCATAATCGGACTGATCGACTGGGGTACAATGCCGGCAATCACAGAGTTAACTTCTACAGAATCCCAGCCTGCCCCCAGCAATGCGGATCGTATAGCATCATCCGACATGCCCTCCGATCGAGCCTGCCTTACGTAATTAATCAAATCCTGGTTCATGAGCTTTCCCTAAGTATAACAAATCGTATTACTTCCTCCTCAGAACCCTCTTCACCGCGAACTTGATGCTCTTCACTCCCATCCCGTATTTTTCTATTAATTCGTTCGGCGCGCCGGATTCTCCAAAAACTCCCTGCATACCGATAAATTCCATGGGCGTGGGCGCGTGTTTCGCCAATACTTCCGCGACGGCACCGCCCAAACCGCCCGCAATTTGATGCTCCTCGACCGTCACCACCGCGCCGGTTTTTTTGGCGAGTTCGATAATTTTATGCTCATCCAATGGTTTTATGGTGTGTGAATTCAAAACAATAACGTTAATCTTAACTTTTTCCAAATCCCGCGCGGCAAGAAGCGCGTTATAAAGAAGCGGACCGCAGCCGATTATGACTGCTTGCGCTCTGCCTTTGGGCATCCAAAAAATTTCGGCTTTACCCGGCACATAAGGAGTTTTCTCCGTCGTCATAATCGGCGTCTTCTCGCGCGCGAAGCGGATATAGATCGGCCCCCAAATTTTTGTGGCGGCAATGGTCGCCTTTTTTGCCTCTATCGCATCACACGGCACCCATACCTTCATATTCGCCATCACGCGCATGGTCGCGATATCTTCTATTGCTTGGTGCGTCGCGCCATCGGGACCCACCGAAATTCCCGAATGGTGCCCCGCGATTTTTACATTCGAGTCGTTATAGGAAATCGTCGTGCGGATCTGCTCCCAATTTCTGCCCGGAGAAAAGGTGGCGTAGGAAGAAATAAAAGGAATTTTGCCCGAGATGCCCAAGCCCGCAGCGATCGTCGCCATATTTTGTTCCGCCACGCCCACCTCAAAAAACCGGTCCGGGAATTTCTTCGCAAACCCCTCGGAACGCGTGGATTCGGTCAAGTCCGCGCAGAGCACCACGACATTTTTGTTTTTTTCACCCGCGATCACTAATCCATCGCCATACCCATCACGGGTCGGCTTTTGTTCGATATCGGACTCGAAGATTTTTTCGGATAATTTTAGATCAGGGTTCAACATTATCTTATGAATTTGAAAGTGGAAAGAATCTCTTCAAAAATTCTCAAGTTTTTTTCATTGCGTTTATCAATTTGACCGCTAGCTACTGAATCAAAGACTATCTCGTCGGTTAGAACAACGGCTGGCGATATAACTCGACCATCAAAACTAAAGTCAACTTCAAATTCTCCTCGCAATGATTGATCCTGATTGTAGATAGAGGCCTTCTTTTGCCAAAACCCTCCAATGGGTACATAGGAATACTCACTGCACAAAACATCCTGCTGACTTTCGCATCTAAGAAACTCAAATCCAATGCACATTCCCGTGTCGTCGCTCTCGCATCGAGTATTATAACTTTCTCGCGAGGCAGCATTTGAAACTCCAATCCGTACATTTATGTTTTTAAACCATATTGCGTAAACACTATATTCAAACCCATTTTTATACTCCTCAATCTGCAATCCATCTGGATATCTGAACTCAAACCCATACTGCTCATTCCGATACGTTTTCCAAGTGCTAACATCAATACTGGTGCCGTTGCCACGGTGGGCGATAGATAACTGGCTTGCATCCGGAAGTTTATATATCCTCCGTGCTTGTGTTATGTATGCCGCAACGCCAATCGCCGTCACTAAGACGAGTATAAGAAGAATGATGTAGTTGGTTTTTTCTGTTTTCATATCTTTATTGGTGTTCGCTCTTTATCCTCTCCCCTAATGTCCGCAGTTCCTTAAGTGCAATCCGTGCTTCGTCCGGCTTCGGCGGTTTCCCGTGCCCCCACACCTAACGAGTTTCGAGACTTTTCTTCAATCTGCGTTTCAACTGGTTTAGGGCATTAGAACGAAGCTTTAGGTTATGCTCGCGTGTACGGGCATCATCCTCGGCGCGATAAGCTTCATAATAAACCAGTTCAAACGGGCGGCGACCTTTGGTAGAAACTATTTTCCCTGCATTATGCAAAGCAAACCTTTCTCGTAGATCACCAGTAGAACCTACATATAACATATTATCCTTTTTGCTCTTTAACATATAGATGTAGAACATAAAACTCGTTAGGTGTGGGGGCGTGCCACTTATTGATGTTCGCTGGCGATGCGATCACCTAAAGTTCTTAGCTCTTTTAATGCCTTATTAGCTTCTTCTTTGTTTGGTGGTTTACCATGCCAGCGAAAGTCATCTTCCATAAAACTCACCCCTTTTCCGGGAATCGTATGCGCGATAATTACCGTCGGGCGTTCATGAATCGCGTGCGCTTCGGCAACAGCATCCACAAAATCCTGATGGCTGTGGCCGTTCACTTCAATCACATACCAGTTGAAAGATTTGTACTTTTCGGCAAACGGCTCAAGGGGCATTATCGTTTCGGTAAAACCGTCGATTTGAATGTTATTGCGATCCACGACAACCGTAAGATTGCTTAATCTGTTTTTTCCCGCAAACATTATCGCCTCCCATGTATTTCCCTCCTCGTGTTCGCCGTCGGACGTCAGACAATAGGTGCGATACCGCTTGCCGTCAAGCTTTGCCGCGAGCGCGATACCGATCGCCTGCGAAATCCCCGAACCCAAAGGGCCGGACGTGGTTTCAACTCCCGGCAATGATTTACGGTGCGGATGGCCCTGGAGACGAGAATTGAGCTTACGGAGCGTCTTTAACTCTTCGAGCTTGAAATAGCCAGCGTGGGCAAGCGTAACGTATAAAATCGGGCAAATATGCCCATTCGAGAGAACCACGCGATCCCGATCCGGCCACTCCGGTTTCTTCGGATCGTGATTTAAAATATGGAAATAAAGCGTCGTAAAGATGTCCGCCATACCCAAGGGACCCGCCGAGTGTCCGCTCCCCGCCTCGACGAGTGTTTTTATCACGTCTTGACGCAAGACATTCGACATCTCCTCTAAGAATTTTAATTTTTTATCGTGCAAACCCTCCATTTTTAAAATTTAAAGCGTGCTTAAAGAATCATACGCGGCCTTGGGATTCCCGCTTCCTAAAATATAGGACGCGGATACGACAATATCGGCACCGGCATCTTTCGCCGCGCGGGCAGTTTCCAAAGTAATTCCTCCGTCTACTTCAATTTTAGCATCCGGCAATTTTTCCCGCAACGATTTTATTTTCGCAAGAACAGCCGGTAAAAAATTCTGTCCGGCAAGCCCGGGATGCACGGCCAACATAAGAAAACAAGAAAACTTTTTCGCGTAGGGCATCATGTCATCAATCGGCGTTTCGGGATTTATCGCGAGCATCACTTTGGCATTATATTTTTTACAACTCTCAATGATCGTATCAATAGTGCTATGGTAGTCGGAAAGTGTTTTTACGTTCTGCGTAATTGCCTCAAAATGAACAATAACTCTCCGAGCGCCGGCTTCGAGCCATTGATCGATTACTTTTTCCGGCTCTTCAACCATGAGATGAATCTCAAAGTGCAAACCGCCCGCCGTCGCTTGCAAAGCCTTAAACTCCTCGGGGTTTCCCCATGTTTTATTGAATGTAAAACGCGCGTCCGTAACATCAATATGGATCCACCCGTTCGCGGGAAGAAAATTCTGCGCGAGATTTATTTTTTGCTTCACGCACTCAAAATCTAAACAGTTAATGGCCGGGGTAACTTCCATGGCTTAATAATTTTTATAAAGTTCGTCTTCGATTTTAAAAAGCTTTTCGAGCCGCCGTTCGTGCCGCTCCTCTCCCGCGTAATTAGTTTCAAGAAAAATACGGACCATATCTTCCGCATCCGGCGCAGAAAACACATCGGCCGCGAGCGTTAGCACATTCGCATCATCATCATTGCACGCTTTACGCACTTGATCCTTTGAAATTGCAAGTACGGAACGAACCCGCGGAAATTTATTCGCAACCATATCCATTCCCGCGCCTGATCCACACACCAAAATACCCTTTGATTCTTTCGGGGTTTGGCTTACTTCTCGCGCCACCGCGGCGGCGAAGTCCGGATAGTCGTCTTTTTCATCGGATACGGCATTCCCTTTATCTACCACCTCATATCCTCCGGCATGCAACATCTTCTTCAGCTCTTCTTTAAAGGCAAAACCGCGGTGATCCGCTCCGAGATAAATAATCATACTCTTCTATTATACACCAAGAAGCTCTGATTCGCCTTGCGAGAAAACAAAAAGAACCCCCGCAAAGCGGGGGTGAAAGAAAAAATTTTCTAACGAAGAAGCTGTAATTGACGAATAAGCTCCTGGAGATTCTTGTTTATCTCGTCCAATTTTTCCTGAAATAAAGATTTTGTCGATGCCAAAATTTGTTGCATTGGCATATGGCCAATTATTGTCTCGGGAAATGCTGCCGAAACAGGAGGTTTTGTCCGCAACACTACCACCGGATAGCTTACCGGAAGCCCAAGACTCACCCGTGCCCGCATATTCGAAGTCGATCCCAATGCAGTCACATCGGTCGTGCTTGCGATCTTAAAGACATGCGCGGTATTATCCGTTGCGCCGCTTGAAGCATATGACGCAACATCGCCCTTCAAGACAAGCGATATCGATCCAGCATGTGACACAACTACCGGATTTACAAAATGGAAGTTCCATCGGTAAAAGGGAAAGGGGTATGCATTATTTATTACTGACGAAAATGCGGTTCCAACGAGTGAGCTCGCATTATAAAGCCCAAGATTCGTAAAACTTACCTTTGTGGCAGTATTCGGAACTTGCTGAGTAACGACAAGATCGGTAATTTGCGTGTCTTCAATATTACTGGTTTCACTAAAACGAAAAACCGCGAGGTTGTTATTAATTGACCCCATAACAACTTGGCTCGCGGGAGGAGAGCTACTGTCTAAGCTAACCGTCAACGTGGGCAAAACAGTGGAGACATCCTGTCCAAAGGTCACGCCGCAAGTAATGAGCAATCCCCTTATAGCCGTTGTACCGGTACAACCATTCAGTATAGTGATGCTTGAATACGTTCCCAGAGGTGCACCAGAAAACACGTCAGCATAGATATCGAGAACTTTTGTCTTGCCAGCCGGAATAATTACGGCAGAATTTCCAACAAATGCGTAGTTCGCGCTATGAGAAAGCGTAGGATATGTAAGACCGATTTGGGTACCACCATCCTTAAGTTTCAAGTTTTTGAAGTTTGATGAGCCTCCACCCGTGCTAATAGTGACACTCACGAGACTTACCCCTTCGGTCGGATAAGCCGTAAAACTGTATGAGCCGATCTTTGCGTTTTGGTGTCCTACGCCAAATGCCGGATTTGCATATGCAGTATTTTTTTCAACTATTATTCCAAAGGAAGGCGTTGAAGTTGAAAGCGCGACAGGTACTCCTGGAATCTGATATCTCTCGCTCGAGATCTGTGGATCGGTAAGCGATACGCCAAGAGGAGAAACGCCCTTTAAATCCGTGGTCTTACAACTACTCAAACGATTGAGAAGCACCCTTGTGTTCTTTCCCACGAATCCGCTACCGACCGAAAGACCTACTGGAGTAAGAATTTCGGAAGCGTACGTTTCCTGAAAATCGCGCACGGCGCGAGCCGTTCCCTCCGCGAATGTTTTAGATTTCAGTTCATTTTCGGGAATCGTAAATCCCTGATCATCCAATATTTTTTGAAGCGCCACTACCCCTTCGCCCCGGTTTCCCACCTTGAGGTTAGCGGTAAAATCATAACAGAATTGAAGCTCTGCCATAGAAGAGGCGGATTGCACAATAGAACTCGGAATAGTTCGAGGTAGTTCGTTTTGCGGCACTTGGTTCAATTGCGTCTGCAATGTTTGTACTTGATTCAAGAGTTCTTGAATCTGCGCCTGAAGCGCTTCGTTGCCGGTTCCGACTGTTTGGGCAAGCGAAAAAAGAGGCAACGCAAGGATTGCCAACGAGAAAACCGCGACTAAGTATTTTTTATACGACATCCTATTGATATCAATTGGATTTTAATGATTATTTTATTATTGCTTTCATCGTACCACATACTACGCCTCATAAAAAATAGTTTTACATGTAAAATTCCTTTATTCAAAATCTTCTACAAGGGATGCCTGAAATGACGGGGAAATTGAAATCTTATCTTCTCTTACGCTTGATATTTTCCCGTGCCGCACCCCAACCTTCAACATAAGCCCCTCCTGCGTTTCTTGGGAAAAATTCTGGTCAAAAATAAAATTGCCCAAGCTATACGCAATCCAACTCGTCCGAGAGGACGACCCTGAGTTTGTCGAAGGGCTGTATCGCTCAACTTCCTGAATCACATGGGGATGATGCCCAACAATCAAGTCCACTCCGGCGTCGATCAAAGCATGAGCGATTTCGCGCTGCTTCTCGTTTGCCTTCATCTCATACTCGTCACCCCAATGGAAGGAAACAATTACTATAGTATCCAAGTTTGATTTTTTTATTTCGGTAATTTCACTTTTTACCCGTAAAAGATTGAATGAGCTGATCCCCGCCGAATCATCCCCCGCTTCCAAACTTTTCGGATAAAGCGTCGTGAATCCAAAAAAAACGATCCTGTTATCCCCCATGGTAAAAACATAGGGCGCGTTCGCGTCCTTGTTATTTTTCCCCGCTCCAAGAGAACGAATACCATTTGTATTTAGAATATCGACCGTGTCCGCAAGCGCTTCACCTCCCCAGTCCAAAATATGATTGTTCGCAACCGACATCACATCAAAACCTGCGAACTTCAATCCGTGAACGACCTGCGGATCGGCGCGAAATGAATATTCGCTTCCCTGATTTTCACCACGGGCGGAAATGGGACCTTCTAAATTACCGAACGCAATATCCGCAGCGCGTAGAGTGTCGACAATCTTCAAAAACGGGTAGTTAGAATCCTGCTCTTTTTCAATCCTCCGTCCCACCGCGCGAGAGAGCATCACGTCGCCAACGAAAAGGAGGGAAATTTCTTTTTCGTCTTTTGCTATAACCTCGTTCGAAAAGACCTTCGTACTCAAGAATGCGGCAGAAACTCTTGCGCGGAAAGACTCTTCAAATACATGACGAGTTTGTAAACTCAACACAACACCCCAAATTCCTAATGCAAAGAAAAATACCGTCGCTACCAGCCATACCCGATGTTTCACTATCGCCGCGATAAACACAATAGCAATATCCTATTCCACTTCATTCGCAAAAGAAACTAAGTACTTCCCCTTAAATTGATTTTCTTCGTTTTGATACTTCCACCGAATATCTCCCGCCATGACGTAAAAATAGCAATCATAGCTTTCATTTATTGCTATAAAATTTCCGCGACGCGCAATAAATGTCTTACTAAGGTTGATACATACCCCCATTCGTTGTCATACCATGAAAGTACCTTTACCAAATCTCCGTCTATAACCTTCGTGAAATTCAAATCTACAATCGCGCCGTAGGGCATCCCGATAATATCCGAGGAGACGAGCTGATCTTCGCTCACCGTTAAAATTCCCTGCCATCTCGGGCTCGCCGCCGCGTCTTTCAGAATTTTGTTGATCTCCTCCACACTCGTCTTTCGTTTCGCGACAAAGGTTATATCCGCGATCGAACCGGTCGGAACCGGCACGCGCAACGCTATGCCGTCGAATTTTCCGTTCATTTCGGGAATCGCGCGCGCGACCGCGATCGCCGAACCCGTCGTTGACGGCACGATGTTCTGCGATGCCGTGCGGCCGCGACGAAAATCATGCCCACCTTTCACTGGACCATCAACGATATTCTGCGTCGCCGTATACCCGTGAACCGTGTTCAGGATCGCCTTCGCTATCCCCGGATTTTCGGAAAGTACTTGGATTACAGGCGATGCGGCATTCGTGGTACACGAGCCGTTCGAGGTTATAACCGCAGACTTTAACTCGCCTTCATTTACGCCCATGAGAACCGTTTTTCCTCCGCCGTCTGGCGGAGCGCCATCCGGATCCTTCGCGGGCGCGGTAATGACCGCACGCTTCGCTCCCGCGGTAATATGCGCCTTTGCTTTTTCGTATGATTCAAAAAAACCCGTCGCTTCAACCGCGATATGAATATCCAAATCCCTCCAAGGAAGTTCCAGAGGGTCCTTTACTTGTAGTATCTTTATCGGCTTTCCGGCAACAATAAGCAGATTCTTTTCCTTGTCGATTTTTATTTCTTTCTGATAGTGGCCGTAGACCGTGTCATATTTCACCAAATAGGCGAGGTTTTCGAGATCGCCCAAGTCATTGATCGCGACAATCTCAAACTCCGGCCGTTCCAAAGCTTGCCGTAAGAATAAACGACCGATTCTGCCGAAACCATTGAGGCCTATGCGTACGGGATTCGCCATTAATTATTTTTATTCTGGATGGGAACTTGTCGAATAATCTTAACACTCACCATAATACTCCCTATGAAAGCGGTAAAAAAACTAGCTATAACATATAATACGCACCCAATTGCAGCAAGTTCGTCACATGCCCATCGCGTCATAGGGAAATATTGGGAAAAATTTAAAAAAGCGATGGCCAAAGCTGTAGCAAGGTAACCCAAAAAAAACACAATAAAACTAAACGACTTCACTATGCGTCCTAGACCTTCTTGCCAGTGACGAACTGCGAGAATAAAAACGACAAGGAGTGGGAGTAAAATGCCTACTATATCAGCCCACATGCTGTGTCCAAAAAATTTCTCATATACCGAGGAGGGAAGAAGAACAGAACCCTGAAGAAAAAATAAAAGCAGCATCAAAAGATACCCCAGAAAAAAAATCGCTACATCAAGAATGTTACGTTTAGTCATTTTTTGAAACCATTAAACCCCGTGCGGACAAGAGTCATCTTCTTAATTATACCACTATTGCTTTGTCTTCTCTCCATAGCCACTATCATCGTTTCTTTACATCAATCTTATCGCCTATCGCAAAACCATATTTTTTTACCAAACCGGCATTGATTTCCAAAACCTTGTCCACGGGCTCCGGCGGATAGTAGATAGTAAGCCCCCATAAAGGTTTTTCCGGTTCCGGCTCTGCGTTCTCCGCAAACCCGACAATCGTAGTGCCGCGAATCCAAACAATATCCAAAGGGATCCTCATATCTTTCATCCAAAAATTATGCGTTGATGAAGCTGTTTTAAAAATAAAAAGCATTCCTTCGCTCTCACCGAAACTCGTCCGCCCGGAAAGCCCCTGCGCGCGCTTTGGCATCGTATCGGCGATCTCCACGGAAAAAATCTTATTGCGAATCGCGAGAGAAACTTTATCGTAATCGAATCGACCCGGATTCAAAAAGAAAACATAAAAATAGGCAAAAAGGAAAAGCGCCGCAACTCCGAGCAAAAGTGAAATAAGAATGATCAATTTTTTCATCGGGATGCCTTTGGGACGACTGCGTAAAAACAAATCCTCTCTTATAGTATACCCCAAAACACTCCCCGTTACCCCGTGAAAAATGATATTTCCAACATGGATTGACAAAATAAGATTAATAGTTTATCATATCCTTCTGTTGCTAGTTATCCATTAACCCGACTTTCTTGGCAGGGGGGTTGGGAAGCTGGAAATCTGGCACATTGCACCTCTATCGGTTTTTTAGGCAATGGGGCCTAGGACAGGGGCCGATAGAGCACAAGAGGTCCAGCGAGTTCTAATCACTCGGTCCAGTATGATTGACTCGCGCGACTTCAAAGCAGGAGGAGGATCGTGGCGTTCCTCCTCCTGCAAAATTTTTTCTTACTGTCCCATCGACACTCTCCAAACATAGGGAGTGTTTTTATTTTAACCTTCAAACCGTTGCCACTCTGCGGTGGAGTAAATTTATTTAATAGAGAAAACCGAAAATTACAATTCCCGCCGCGACGCCGACATTTAACGATTCTTTTTTGCCATGCATCGGAATTTCGATAATATGATCGGCAAGCCCGAGAACACCTTTCGGCAATCCCCTCACTTCGTTTCCCAGAATGAGGGCTGTTTTCCCGATCTTTCTTTTGAATGTATAAAACGGTATTGAATGTTTCGACTGCTCCACCGCGCATATTTTGTACCCTTCCTTGCGCACTTTTCGCGCCGTCGCAACGATTGAGGAAACTTTTTCCCAAACAACCGTTTTTTCCGCGCCTAAAGAAACCTTGGCAAATGAGGGTATCAATTTCCCGAATCGATCTATTGGAGCAGGAGTAATACCCGTAAGATACAGGGTTTTGACACCTGCCGCCTCTGCGGTGCGAAAAATCGAGCCGACATTGTGAAGACTTCTTATATTATGAAGCACAACCACAAGCTCAATGCGCCTGAATTTAGAGATTTTGTGCGTTCTGCGGGGTCGGATTGGCATTTAAAGCAAAATTTCCCGTAGCAAGGTCGCGCGTATAGCTTTGATCTTTGGGGATCTCTGCCCAGCTTACTTGATCCACGACCGGCGAAGAGACATAGTCTCCGCTATAGAGCAGAACTGTATTCGAAGTATACGCAAGCGCAGCCGAGGTCACGGAATAAAGAAGATCAGCGCCTGGCGCGCCGTTATATGCCGGATTTGCGATCAAAAAATAGCCATGCGCGGGAATCATTCCCGTAAATTTCCCATTGTCGACCACATTGCTTTCGCTTCCCGAAGACGATTGTTTCCGCAGCTCCCAGCCCGCAAGATTAATCGAATCCTCTGTTGGATTATAGAGCTCAATAAACTCATAATCCGCATTCCCGTCAATTCCCGCAAGAATTTCACTAATTACTATATGTGTTCCTGAACTTACTGGTGGAGGTATGGGAAGAGGAGGTGGCGAAGGATTTGGTGGTGGCGTCGGGGACGCCGGCGGAGGTGACGAAGGTTGTGGCGCAGGAGATGATGACGATGGCAAAGAATTGTGCGCGCGGGGGGTTCCACCGCTTATGACACTTGTGTGCCACGCAAGATCAGAAGTATTTCTCTCGAGCGTCTGCTTTGTCGTGTTATCGCCACCGGTTGCTCCCCACCCCGACGACGCGTCGAGTTCGTCAACAAGTCGGCACGTATCGTCAAAAAGTTTCAGCCATTCACCGCTATTCGAAAGCGCTCCGCTGTAAATCGCGTCAGCGGCAATATTCGGAACAGTCACGTCATCACTTCGTTCCAAAAGATATAATCCTCCGCTTTTTATCTGCGCGTTACTCTTAAAAACAATTTTGATTCCGCCACTTTGGTTTATGAGTTGCCAACGCGCGAGATGAACCGCGTCTGAAATATTATTCTTCAGTTCCATCCATTCGTCATTCGTGCTCCCGCTTCCTCCCATCCACGCGATCTCGCTCACGAGAACCGTGTGGCTTGGCGCAAGAGTTCCCGAGAAGTCACACACCGGCGCTACTTGAGGCACGGGAAGAACCGGATCTTCATTCGCTATCGGAGTATGAACTATATTTTTTTGAGAAGTTGTCGTTCCTCCGGCCGACAAAGATGCCGAAGACGGAGAAGACGAGACGCGAGAACCGCCGAGCGATGAAATAGTTTTATTCTTTTCCGGACGATTTTCGCTTTTCGCGACGGGCAAACCGCTCGCGTCTTCTTTTTTATCGCCGCTATCGGATGTCGTGCTTATATTCGGAAGGCGGAACGATCCCTCAAGCGCTATCTCAAACACAGGAGTAGCTCCTTTGCCCGAAAAAACATCTTCCAGTGACTGATCGATAAGATTTGCCGTCTGACCGATGAAATTTTTTCCGAATATCAGTCCTCCAAGAACCAAAAGAGTGATCGCGCCGAACACCAAAACTATTCCAGAACTTATCGCGCCGTTTTTTTTCCCGAAAACCCTTCGTGAAGGATTACTCACCATGGAAATATCTCTAAACTCTAACAAAATATGATACGAGCCACAAACAAGGATTTATTTCCTAAAAAATGCTCTCGGGTGTTCTTTCTTAGGGCGCAAAAACGGAAAAGGGCCCTCGGGATTACCTGTCAAGGACCAAAATCAACCAATGGAAGATTGGGGATCTTTTTCGCGACAGACGCGTGATAGAAAATTGCTCTTAAAAAAAGTTGGGGAGCGAGCATTCTCCACCATCGCGCCCGACAGAAATGGCCGGAAGAGACATTACAGCAACTTTCTAAATTTTTGACAAGAATTTATCCACTCCCTCGCAAAAAACAAGGTGGTAGAATGTACCAACAAGGTCAAAACAATCCGCGGCCAGATCATTTACCTGACACGGCAAAAACTAAACACAACACACCACCATGAGCGTAGAGAAAAATGTCTCGAGCAAGTCAAAAGCGGCAACGTACGAAAAAATTAACGCATCTTTTTCAGATAATTCTCTTCGTATGCTCAAAAAACGCTATCTTTTAAAACGGGATGACGGTTCACAGGAATCGCCCGCGGAAATGTTCGGACGCGTCGCTCATGCTTTGGCTTCCGTCGAGAAAAATTACGGACATGACAAGAAATTCATCTCAAAAACAGAACGTGAGTTCTTCGATATCATGGCATCGAAGGAATACACGCCCGCGGGACGCACGATGACGAACGCCGGTGGCTCGACACCCCTTATCGCGAACTGCATCGTACTTCCTATTCTCGATTCGATGGAGAGTATCTTTCAAACACTCAAAGATTCCGCGCGCCTACAACAAGCCGGCTCCGGGTTGGGATTTGATTTTTCGCATCTCCGACCCGCGATGACGACAACGAAAAAATCAAACGGTGTTTCTTCGGGTCCTGTTTCGTTCCTCAAGGTTTACAACGAAGCGTTCGGCGTCATTAAACAACAGGGGCGCCACGGCGCGAATATGGCGATGATGCAGATCGACCATCCGGATGTTTTGGATTTCATCCGCGCCAAAGAGGTAGAGGGAGAAATCCGCAATTTTAATATTTCGATAAAACTGACGGACGCGTTCATGAAGACCCTCGTCGAAAATCCAAACCAACAGTGGTATTGCGAGTGGAACGGGGTCAAGACAAAACCGCACCGCGTTATCCGAGGAGGAAACGGCTCGGTAAGCGGCGCGGAAGAAATTGATATTACCGCAGGAGAACTTTTTGACGAGATCGTAACTTACGCATGGCGAAACGGAGAACCGGGAATTGTTTTTATCGACGAAGTGAACCGCACAAATCCCCTGCCCGGCTTGGGACCCATTGACTGTTCGAATCCCTGCGGAGAACAATTCCTCCATCACTACGACAACTGCAACCTCGGATCCATCAATTTATCGGTATTCGTGAACAACGGAAAAATCGACTGGAATCATCTGCGCCACGTAACACGCACCGCTACACGGCTCATGGACAATGTCATTGATCTTTTTGATTTTCCGGTTCAACAAGTTACCGATCTCGCCAAAAAGAACAGAAGAATTGGCTTGGGTATCATGGGCTTTGCGGACATGCTCTATCAGTTGAACATTCCCTATAACTCTCCCGAAGGTCAAAAAACCGGGGAAAAAGTAATGAAGACGATAACCGACGCGGCGCATGAGATGTCTCGGGAACTCGCGGAAGAAAAGGGCGCTTTCGCAAATTTAAATGTAAGCATTTACGCGAAAGATAATATAAAGATGCGTAATGCGGCCCTCACGACTGTCGCGCCAACCGGATCGATTTCCATGATGTTTGACTGCTCCTCGGGTATCGAGCCCAATTTTGCCCTCTCTTATATCAAGCAAGATAAAGACGGACATCAATACCCCTACTTAAACCGCCATTTTGTGGCCGCTTTTCAAAAATACAACATAAGCGAGGAGAAAAGGAATGAGATTAACGCGGCAATCGCGAATACAGGAAGCATCCAAGGGGTTCAAGACATTCCCGAAGAATTTCGGAAGACATTTATCGTGGCGATGGATATCTCCGCCGAGGATCACATGCGCATGCAGGCGGCTTTCCAAAAGAATGTTGATAATTCGATCTCAAAGACCATCAACTTCCCCAACAGCGCCACCAAAGAAGACGTACGGAACGGCTATATTCTCGCCTGGAAAATGAAGTGTAAAAGCGCGACGGTATATCGCGACGGAAGTCGTGAGGTACAAATCTTAAATCTCGAGAGCGCGAACATTAAGTCGCCGACGGAATTTGGCACGAAGAAAAATCAGGATAATCAAGTTGACCTCTCTATTGACGAAGGAAAGCTTGAAACGAGGAAGCGACCGGAAGTTATGGCCGGAAAAACATACAAAGTAAAAACCGGCTACGGCAATCTCTACGTTACGATCAATAACGACGAACATGACGCTCCGTTCGAGGTGTTCGCGGTCATCGGAAAAAGCGGAGGATTCTTTCAGGAGCAGAGCGAGGGAATCTGCCGCATGATTTCGGTTGCCTTACGCGCGGGAATTAAAGTAGAAGAGGTCATTGAGAACCTAAAGGGAATCCGGGGGCCGATGCCGACGATGACGAACAAGGGAACTATTCTTTCTCTTCCGGATGCCATCGGCCAAATACTTGAAGAACATGTGCGCTCATCAAATCCTGAATCATCCACTCCTCTTTTGGAACCGGAGAAGATAGAACAAACCGTAAGCGTACACGCGGAAAAAGACTTAACCGCCGTATATCTCAAAAAATCAATTGCCGACTTCGGCTACATGCCCGGTTGTCCCGATTGCGGTGGGCATCTTCAAATGAGCGAGGGGTGTATGAGTTGCAAGAATTGCGGATTCTCGAGGTGTATGTAATCGTACCGTAACCATTAAAACACCCCCGCTTGTGAGCGGGGGTGTTTTAATTCAAATGTTGTAAAATAAGAGAAGATGCCCAAAGAAAAATTTCCTATTCTCGAATCAGAAGAAAATACGGAAGAAAAAGCCGACCCCAAGGAAGACGGCGAGATCGAACGCCTTGAATTCGCGATCGACGAACTGGAACGGCAGAACGAAACGCTTCTTAAAGAAAATCGCGGATTGAATCTTGAGGTTGAAGATCTGAAGCGAGAGGTTAAGGAAGCGAAAGAACTCGCGACAAAAGATCCGAAGACCGGAGCCTATAACGTACGCGGGCTTAAGGAACTTCTCGAAAAAATTACGCCCGATGCGTTCACGGGTGAAGACGAAAAGCGAGAAGGAGAAAGACGCCGCAAAAAGAAAATCTCACTCCTAGTACTTGATATAGACAACTTTAAACAAATCAACGACATCTACGGCCACAATGTCGGCGACTCGGTCCTTCGGCAATTCGTAAAAGAAATCGGAGGAGAGCTTCGAAAATCCGATATCCTCGCCCGCGTCGGAGGCGAAGAATTCGCGATCGTCTTCAACGGTACCGATGCCCAAAAAGTTATTGACAAGTATTTCAACGAAAAGGACGGCAGAGCCGAAGTAAGTTTCAAAAGCGGCATCGCGGGCCATGAATTCACGATTACCCTAAGCGGAGGCGTTTCCGACTGGGAAACAGGTGACACGCTCGAGACGTGTATGGAACGATCCGACAGCGCGCTCTATAACGCAAAACACGCTGGTAAAGACAGGATCATGAAATACGACGATACCCAAAAAGAAAAAACCCTTTAGAGAACTACTTGGAGTGCTCGATGGAATCGGGAACCACTTCGATGTCTTTCATGATACGCGAAAGAAGCTTGGTTACTGTCGCTATAAGCGTGTCATCATAGAGAGAAAGCACGAAGATTTCCTTCTTTTGCGACGAAAGAATTTTTATGGTTTTTTTAATCTGATCGGCAGATATCATGTCGGATCTCGAGAGTATGATATATTCGGGTTTTTTGAGAAGGAGCGGATTATAGAGCTTAAGTTCGTTGCGAAGCGTTTTATAATCCGCGAGTGGATCTTTTGTCGCGGCATCAATGAAATGAAAAAGGATTCGTGTTCGTTCAATATGACGCAAAAATTTTATTCCCAACCCTTTTCCGGAAGAAGCGCCTTCGATAAGCCCGGGTATATCGGCAAGCACCAATGCCTGATAGACACCAAGGTTTGGTTCAAGCGTCGTGAAGGGATAATTCGCCACGCGGCTCTCCGCATTTGTTACGGTGTTTAAAAAACTTGATTTCCCGATATTCGGAAATCCCACAAGACCTATATCCGCGATTAATTTCAATTCCAACTGCAATCCCCATTCTTCTCCCGGCAATCCGTGCTGGAACTGCTTGGGGGACGTATTGCGCGAAGATTTATAATGGAAATTTCCCTTGCCGCCCCTGCCGCCGCGCGCCACGAGAAGTCGTTCGCCAAGTTTCGTGAGTTCGTGTTCCGTACCCGCGGTCGTATTATGAACCACCGTCCCGCGCGGAACCGTAAGGATTAGATCCTTGCCTTCATGTCCGTCACGAAAAGAGGAACGACCATGCTGGCCATTCTCCGCGACAAATACTTTTCTCGCGCGAAAACGGCGGAGTGCCCCAAGATCCGATACTGCTTCAAAATACACATCACCACCCCTGCCCCCGTGCGCACCCGTGGGTCCAAGCGTCATCTTTACGTGGCTGAACGCAACGGCTCCATCGCCGCCTTTTCCGGCTACTACTTTAATAACAACATTATCGATAAGCATAAGAATTTTTTATCTAAATACGATTACTGCGTTACCTCAAATAATCGCTCGGAAGTAGTCAAATGCGCTCCGCATCGCCTCCGGAGCGGCGAAGGCGACGATGAGAAGTAAAATACCCACGACTACCCAGCGCCTGTACGTCACATACGTCTGGATTGCCAAGAAAAAACTAAGCAAGAGCACGGAAATTACAGCAATATCAAAAAGCGCATAAGCAATGGCAACAACGAACTGCTCGGGCAAAGAAGAGTGCGCGGCGATCTTCCAGTGACGAAAAAGCCCTTCGGAAAACAAAAAAACCAGAGAAGCGTAGGCGAGAAAACGCACGAATTTTCCCGAAAACCACAAAAAATCTGAGATATTCGTCCGTTCTTCAAGTTTCATACAAACCTATTCTACCACAGGATTTTCGAACCTTGAAATAAAGTAACATACGCCACCAAACAGACCCCTATAGAAGATACACGTTGCGCAATATTTTTGACTAGTGTTAGGCTTAAACCAGCAACCTAATTTACATCTTCAAAAGAGAGGGGGGTTAAGACCCATGGTGCCGTTGCCGACTATTGCCGTCCGCGGCCTGGATCGCAAAGTAATCTTTATCCAGGGAGGCATGGGCGCGGGCGTATCGCTCGCGCGTCTTGCCGGAGCAGTTGCACGTAGAGGCGGCGTCGGAACAGTATCCTTCGTTGCCTTAGACAAAATGGTTGAGCGAAGAATTGGTCTCAAGGTGGGCCATCGGGAAGCCGCCAAGCTCGAAATCGAAGAAGCAAGGCGACTTTCGGAAAATAAGGGCGCGATTGCGATCAATTGCATGGTCCTCGTTGAAAAAACGTATGTTCCTTCTATCGAGGGCGCACTTGAAGGCGGAGTAGATATCATTCTTGCCGGCGCAGGTCTGCCGATGACTCTTCCGGAAACCGTGGGAAACGCGCAGGTGGCGCTTATTCCCATTGTTTCTTCCGGACGCGCATTGGAGCTTATCTGTCGACGCTGGAATCGTTACGGACGAATGCCGGACGCAGTGGTTCTCGAAGGACCGCTTGCGGGCGGACACCTTGGCTTCAAGGCGGAAGATATTCCCAAGCCGGAATTTCAACTGGAGGAGATCTTCGGACCCGTAAAAGAATCCGCACAGAAAAACGGCAACTTCCCGGTCATCGTGGCGGGTGGTATCTATACGCACGAAGACATCGTGCACTGGATCAAAACCGGAGCCGATGGTGTACAGATCGGAACCCGTTTTGCCGCAACGCACGAAAGTGGCGCATCGGAAGAATTTAAACGCGCCATCGTTGCCGCGCGCGCGGAGGACATCGAGGTTGCGGTGAATCCGGGCTCGCCTTCGGGCATGCCGTTCCGCGTGATCAATTCATCACCGGGATACCGACAAGCGCTTTCGCACGGACGACCACTTGTCTGCGATAAGCAATATCTGCTCCACAAAGGGAAAGATGGCCGCATGACTTGTCTTGCTCTCGAAGGTTATGAGGCATTCTGCATCTGCAACGCGCTCCTCAGTGCCGTGGATTGCAATAACACTCCCGATCTTCCTATCTTTACGGTAGGAACAAATGCGGCGCGTATTGACCGCATTCTCTCTGTGGATGAACTGACAGACGAGCTCGTGGGGATAACCCTATGAGCTCGCCTGAAACACCAACGTGACGCCCGGTCAAACTTAGCCGGGCGTCGTTTTTTACTAGCCCAAACTTCTCGAAGATTGACAAATTGTATATCTTTGGTATGATTAAAGGGTAACCAAACCAAGAGACGTAGTCGAATTTCTAGGTAAAAAACAAAATTGCATGAAAGGAACCATAAAAACACTCACGGATAGAGGATTTGGATTCATTACCCGTGAAGGCGAAACGAAGGACCTTTTCTTTCACTCCAAGGAGTTACAAGGTGTAACATTCGACGAACTTAAAGTTGGCGATATCGTCACTTTTGAAGTCGTTGATGGAGAGAAGGGCCCGAGCGCCACGAACGTGTCACGCGAATAAATCGCTGACACTTAAAAAATACCCCCGATAATCGGGGGTATTTTTTATTTATCCCGTTAGAAACAAGCCTCCCAAAGGCAACTGCCGCCCGTAGCAAGACAGGGCGGATTTCTAACGGGATTTATACCGTAGTGGGATTCAATCTCTGGTAGATTTCGCTCGTCAATCTCCTGAACAGTTCCCGTTTTTTCCAAAACGAATTGCTTTCCGAAACCTCTTTGCCACGGATCCGATTCAGTTCTATGAGCACCGCGTATCTCGCATGACCCAAATCGGCATTTGATTTCGTTTCGGCATCTTCGAGCCCTTGATAGATCTGTTTCAAATAAGCGTATTTATTGGGAATATTCAATTCTTGGTTCAATTTCACGCGGGACGAAAGACTGGCGGAAAGCGATGCGTTCGACTCAATGTGTTCAACGAAATCATGAATTGCCACAAAGAAATCAAAACCCGCCGGTGTTTCTATCACCTTTTGGAACTTTTTATCTAAGTCGATTTTTACCTTATTAACCGGCTTCATTGTCTATACACCTTAGCACGATTGTGCTTAAATAGCGACTTTTGGATATGGGGTACGCCTGCCCAAAGTCGCGCATCGGGGTAAATTAATTTTGCTCAACGTCCAGGATGAAACTTGAAAGCTTTTAGGAGTATAATTGTGGCAATATGTTATTTTCAATTAGCTTTGTTCATTGGCTTGTTATAGCAAGTGCTTTTATTTCCCTTGCCGGGGCATCAGTCTATATTCGAGATACTCTGAGAGGAAAAACGAAGCCGAATCGTCTTTCCTGGGCAATGTGGGCTATTGCTCCCTTGATTGGAACCGGAGCTGCTATTTATGCTCATGCCGATCCCTGGGCAACTGTTCGAATATTTCTTGCCGGATTTATTCCTCTTCTTGTGGTGCTTTTCTCCTTTTTTAATAAGCAGAGTTATTGGAAACTTGGCATCTTTGATTTTATATGCGGAGCACTTTCCCTCATAGCCCTTATTGTTTGGATTCTTGCCGATTCTCCTCGTCTCGCAATCGTGCTTGCTGCTACAGGTGACGGATTTGCGGCACTGCCTACTATCAAGAAGACTTGGACAAATCCGGAAACAGAAACTGGCCTGACCTATGTTGCGAGTTTAGTCAGCGTCCTTTTGGTTTTACCCTCAATTCCCATTTGGAATATCGAGAATGCGAGTTTTCAAGTCTATCTTCTTGCTGTAAATATGCTATTGATTCTTTCCGTTTATAGAAAATGTTTCATTGCGTAAAAGTAAATTATTCCGGCACCCGATAAAAACAAAAGCCCGAATATTCTCTGCAGAATTTCGGGCTTTGGACCAACCGGATCGTGTTATGACATTTAGTCCGTTCTCCTCACGACGTTGCCCTTTCCTTTCCGCCGCAGGATGCCTTTCTCCAAGTCTCGCTCGATTACACAATCAACTTGGCAGAGAGCGACATGCATGCGCCGAGGATCTTTCAAGAGCGTGGGAAACAAAGTGAGCAGGCATGGATCGTGTTTTCCCTCTTCCAGATTTTTCTTCACTCGCTCGTGAAGCGCGGTAAAGTCTTTTACCTGATGGATCTTCAAAAACAGGTGCAGTTGATCCTCTGACAATTCTCCGCTCAAGAAGTTCGCATAGAGCTTTTCAACCGAGAATTTCTTGAAACCGAACTTGTAGAGCAGAGCTTCCAGAAGCACAAGCATGTCGATAATCCTCCGCAGAGTTTGTGGATAGGTATATGATTTTTCTGATTATACTTGAAAAACTATACGATAGATAGGTCAAAGTGTCCATCTTCTGGATTTGCTGGCGCGGTTAATAAAAAAGACCGCTGGGCGAACCATACGGTCTCAATATTAAACGATGAGCGTTATTTCCGAGCGGGCTTCTCGGGAACTCTCTTGCGATACTCGTCCAAGGTGTAGCCGAGAGGACTCCATGTCTCGCCTCCGGGAGTCGCGACGATGCCACCGCTCTTCTGCACAAAAACCGCACCGCATTTCTTACAGCCCTTGATCTGACCGTTTCCTCCGCAACCTCCGCTTTTGAGATATTCCCAGTTACTCGCGCCGCACTTCGAACAAAACTGCATGGCGTTACCTCCCTTTATGTTTGTTCTAAAAACAAAATAGCTCCGCGTGTACTATTTGTCAATACGATTGCTCATCCTGTTGGATAAGTCTATAGCAATGGAGTGGGTGAGAATATGGGAAGAGTTAAAAATCATCAAGTATTTAATGTAGCCCAATCTGGTATTCGTAAAGGTGTAGATACGTACCCTTCTCGCGTTCTATAAGTTCTTGATGAGTTCCCCTCTCAACGATTTTCCCTTTTTCAAATACAAGAATAACGTTCGCCTTACGAACTGTTGAGAGTCGGTGGGCAATGATAAAGGTAGTTCTTCCCGTCATTAGTTTTTCAAGAGCCTCCGTGACGATTTTCTCTGTTTTTGCGTCCAAAGCGCTTGTTGGTTCGTCTAAAATAAGAATGGCCGGATTCCGCAACATTGCTCGGGCAATGGCTACTCGTTGTTTTTGACCAACTGACAGCTTGATACCTCGTTCACCCACTAGAGATTCATATTTGTCCGGAAGGGCTTGTATAAATTCATCCATATGGGCTTCTCGAGCTACACGAAAAACTTCCTCATCGTTAGCCTCAAATGATCCATATCGTATATTAGCCTTAATAGTATCGTTAAAAAGAGCCACTTCCTGAGGAACAACGGCAATGTGTTTTCTTAGACTGGTTAGATTCAGTTTCCTCGTATCTATATCATCAATTAACACCTTGCCTTGTGTAGGAAAATTATACCCAGAGATAAGCGAGATGGCCGTGCTTTTACCAACCCCCGACTCACCAACGAGAGCAACAACCTGACCTGGCTGAACTTCAAAGCTAACATCCTTGAGTACTATCGGCTGATTCAATTCATAACTAAAAGTCACGTTTTCAAATATGACTTTTCCGATTAATGTCTTTAACTCGACGGCATTTTCGGGAATATACTTTTCTGTTTTCTCAGAGAATATTTCATTGACGTGAACGGCTGAAGTGATTCCATTTTGAATTGTCTGCCAGCTAAAACCAAGCGACACGAATGGTCCGAAGAACATTGCAGCATAACCATTCAAAGCCAGAAGTTCTCCGATAGTGATTATTCCATTCGACACCAATTGAACAGACATAATAAAAACCACAAGTTGCGTCCCGAAGACGATTATTCGCTGGAAAAAACTAATATTACTCCAAATAGTTCCAAGCTTATGCCATAGGTCGTATGTTTTACCGAGTAGCGCAGACTTTACTTTTTGTGATTCATGCTCTTCTGCCGTGGCTTGCTTAACACTTTCGATCTGCATCACCGCTGCTGCTGAATCATCCCAACTCTCGTTCCAGAAACGGTGGGCAGCCAAATCTATTTTGGCGACCGGCATAAGAATTCTCATAAGAAGAAGCACATAGAGAAGGACTCCGATAAGAAGAACGCCTGCCAGCATTAGATTAATACTGGCAGACAAGATAATACCAATTAATATACTGAGAAACTGTGGTGCGATATCAATTACGTTCCGTATAATGCTCGATACCCTCCAACCGGCCGCGCTTATTTTTTGCAACTCTCCATTGATGTGTTTGCTCTTATGATAAGAAAGTGGAAGACGAAAGAGATGAAGAAAACCTTGGGTTTGAATATTAAAATGAACCTTAGCATCTACTTGACGCGCTAAGCGATCACTTATCCAATCAATGTTATTAGCGATAAGTTGGATGATTGCCCACAAGGAAAGTAAGAAAGCCCACAAAGGAAGAGGACCGACATCAGAAACAATTCGATGTTCTGATACATTAATGAGGGCATCAAAGAATCGCCCCGTTATATAAGGCACGGAGCCATTGGCAACTGCCGATACTAAACCAGAAATAATAAGTATAATAAGCTCTTTTTTAAATGGTCGCACAAATCTCCAGATAGCTACGAGACCAGTTTTTATTTCTTGTTTCTCAATAGACGTATTCATCCTATTTAGTAAGTAAAACATGAAAACTAAGCAATAAAAAGATTGAGCCCGATCGGAGTGGCACAAAAACCCATTATAAAATAATCAGAAATCAATTGCTCCCGAATTAAAACCTTCGCAAACCCCGAAAGAAAGCCTACGGCTTCCAACGGGGCAAGTTTTTGAAATTATTTTGCCAAATCTGATACACAAATCCAAGAAGCGAAATCTGAAATGCCCCAACAAGGGGCATCTGATTTCCGAGCTCCGCGGGTAGGCTCCCGATTTGTCCGCGCATAGCGGGGTTACAAATCTCAGTTTCCCGACTTGTTCAAAAGCGTAACGATTTTGAATACAAGTCGCAATCCCTCTGGGACCTTTAGAAATTCGACTCTCTCCGCCAGCTGGCGGATCGTTCGAGACTGCGATTTTTTAAGTAGTACACATTCGCGCTGTTGCGCTCAGTACTTCCTCGCACATTCGCGTTACTACGCTCAGTATTTCCTTATCGTCATTCGTCGACCTTCGGTTCGATTCCTCACGCAACAAAACAAGAAACTAGCGACATTAAGCCGCTGGTTTTTTTGGTTCCATCTGTTAGACGCGTTTAGAACTGTAGATTGGGGTAAGGTAAAAATAGAATTAGAAAATATAATTTTTAATAGTAAAATGGACAGGCACTTTCGTACCTGTCCCGTGTTGTTCCCCAAGGGAAGGAAACAGCCGCTCTTCAGTTGGCGTCGATGAAATCATATTTCTTCAGACGTCGTTCGACGAGTTTCTCGTCGTCGAATGTTTCCTCGTATCTTTCTCTGTATCTGACGGTCACCTTCTGGTCTTTCTTCAGGCGCGTCCAAAGCTCCTTCGCTTTCGTCTGGTCGCTCTGGACTATGAACTTTTCATGCTGGCACTGGAAGACTACTGCATACCGTTCCAAAATGTCGATACTCGTAAATGCAACGCCGAGGTCTCCGTTCATGTTCATGGTCGGGCTGATGTCGCTCCCGTGATTTGACGGCGTGTAGACGAGATCAGCGACAGTCGCTTCCTCTGTCATTTCAGGCGAGAGAACCATCTTTATTTCTCTGCATGCCGACGAAATAAGGATGATCAATACCGCACAAAACAATACGATACCTTTCGACGTTTTCATCTCCCGTTTCTCCTTTTTGATTATCAGTTAAGTGCCGAAAACATCATAGCACGCTTCGTACTAAATGTCAATGTAATTACTCCCGAATTAAAACCTTCGCCTTAACAGGGCGCCGCACATTCCCGGGTAATTTGTATTGACTCCAAAGCTCGCCCTGCTCAACGATTTTCGAACTTTTGACTGGGCGGAGGAGTACAAACCTGCCCCGTAGTGAACGCTTCACGTTCTACTACTGGGGTATCCTACCGTGGTTTTGGATCAGATTCACCCCGTTAGATAACTTTGCATCTAACGGGGTGAAAGGATTGCTGGCCAAGTACGAGAACCTGTAACCCCTGATTCCCCACTTGGTTGCCCTTGCCTGCCCCGTAGTCAGCTTCGCTGTACTACTGGGGTGGCTCGCCCCGTTAGATATGAAATTATCTAACGGGGCGAGCTTTGTACCGAGAGTAAGAGTTTGCCACCAGTTGAATCCGGTCCGAGCCGTAAACCCCCACACCAAAGTTTTTGGTGTGGGGGTAAAACCAAATTTGTGAGCGTGGGACGATTTGCTTAACTAAAGAAATATTAAGCAAATTGCACCGAGTCATAATTGCTTAATTTAATGCCCAGATCGCATAGTTTAAGTACATCGCGAAACTGACCCAAAGAATATACGGCACCAGAAGCCACGCGGCCGGACGGGAGATTTTATAAAATACAACAATCGTGGCGAGAATGGCGAGCCAGAGGAATACGATCTCAATCAGCGCACCACCGGGACTATGCAGACCGAAAAAGATAATTGACCAAAGAGTATTGAGCACCAGCTGGCCGATAAATATACCGAGGGCGATTTTTATATCTTTGCGATCCAGCCCTTTCTTCCAGACGAGAAAGGCCGCGATGCCCATGAGCGCAAAGAGCGTCGTCCAGACCGGTCCGAATACCCACGCCGGAGGATTAAGAGCAGGCTTCGCAATCCCAGCGTACCAGCCAGCAATGGATGGTGTGGTAAACACCGAGCCGATGATACCGGCAAGCTCGGAGACTATGATAGCGATGATGAGTTTGAATGTGTTGTTGATTTTCATAAGTTTAGTTTTATTGTGGTGCTCTAGTAATTTCTCCGCCGGAGAGATGCCACCAA
>ERZ1292623.35-Hain-H51-01um-R1-35-length-150743-cov-21_pt1 | contig 103373 bp, 122 predicted proteins | sample MGYA00564398_ERZ1292623 | MGnify/ENA primary metagenome ERZ1292623 (study PRJEB36523, sample SAMEA6512633) | groundwater metagenome | collected 2019-01-07 | study: AquaDiva: Metagenomics assemblies of 32 groundwater samples
TGATGGATATTTTTGCGCAAGCTGTGGAAGTGATTTTGAAAGAGCTTATAGTTATGTCAGAAATCCGACAAAACCACACATATCAAGAATCTTCACAAGTTCAGATTCTTGATGATCATCAAGAACTAAAAGTTCTTGAGACTTTAGTGTGTGGTGATTTCTGAGCATCCTAACCGACGAAAATCAAAAAGATTTTCGTGGCCACAAAATTCTTAAAGAATTTTGTTGGAAACAAGGGCCTTTAATAAATTGCACCTTTTAAGGTGCGGCGGCCCATTGTTTTTTTGATATATTCTTATTATTTTTCCATAAAATTAGCATTTACACACAAAAAGTTCGCACAATATACCTTGTGCGAACTATAGCTACCGATATCCTAAAACCGCAAAATTTTCAAATTTATCTTTAAATCTTTCTTCTAAGGATTTAATTGTTGAAGTTAAACTATCTTTATCCGTGTAAATATCTCTATCTAAGGCCTCAATATCCCAATATTTTAAAAGCCCATATAACCAATACTTCCCAGGAATTGGAGATTTTTCAGTTCTCCACATCAATCCAGGACTAATATTTTCTGCATTAACTAACGCATTTCCAAATAAATATAATTTCATTAAATAGTTTAATACCTTCGATATAAATCTTTTGAACATAGAATTTTTTTACATGTAAGTTTAGAATAAGAATTATTATATTATAGTGTTAAATCTATATTTAATTCAAAAATAATATCTATAAATTTCTAGTTAAAACTTTTTAGCAAAAATAAGAAGTTTTAACATATATTATAGTAATGGTTAATATATAAAATTTAATAAAGTAGTATATAATATAATATTTTTATCTTATCTAAAATTTTTAATAAATTTTTTATATATTCCTTTTTTGAGATTTTCCTTTGGAATAAATTTCAATGCTGCACTATTCATACAATATCTTAATCCCCCTTTATTTTTAGGGCCATCATTAAATAAATGACCCAAATGACTATTAGCCTGTTTGCTTCTTATTTCTATTCTTGGAAAAATTAACCCAAAATCTTTTTTTTTAATTATATTCTTTCGAATTAAGGGTTTTGTAAAACTAGGCCATCCAGTTCCAGAATCAAATTTATCTTTAGAACTAAATAAAGGTTTACCACTTATAATATCTACATAAATTCCCTCTTCTTTATTATCCCAATATTCATTGTCAAAAGCTTTTTCTGTTTTATTATTTTGAGTAACATCATATTGTAAAGGCGTTAACAATTTCCCAAATTTCTTTTCATTTAAGTTATTCTCTATCTTATTTCTTTTAAACAATGTTTTATTACTACTAATATTGTTTGGATAATTATCTCTTCCAGAATTATTTCTATAAATCAGATATTTTATTAGATTTTTTTTATAATAATTTTGATGATATTCTTCTGCAGGATAAAAAGTCGTAAAAGGAATTATTTCAGTAACAATCAGTTTATTATACTTACCAGATTTTTCTAAATTATTTTTGGATTTTTCCGCCTCTTTTTTTTGTTTTTCATTTTCATAATAAATAGCAGTAGTGTATTGTTCTCCTCTATCCACAAATTGCCCATATTTATCGGTAGGATCTATACTTTCCCAAAATAAATCTAATAATTTAGTATAACTAATTTTTTTAGAATCGTAAATTATTTGGATACTTTCTCTATGACTAGTTTTACCAGAAGACACATCCTCATATTTAGGATCCTTTTCTTTACCTCCAGCATAACCACTAATAACTTTTATTATTCCTGGTTTTTGATCAAAATTATATTCAGTACACCAAAAACATCCACCAGAAAAGGTAGCTTTTTCATATTTTATATTTACCATACAAATCATTTAGAGTTTCATAATTATAAATATCTTTTTAATCATTTATCAAAAAATTACAATTATTATATTTATAAAAACTATAATAAATATTATCTTCTTTAAGAATTATTATTATTATTATCATTTCCACATTCCGGACATTTGTATTTCAAAATAGGATTAATTCTTTTCTCAGACTTGATAATAATCATTTATAATACTAATAAATTAAGCATTTAAACTAAATAAAAATTTGCAGACTAAATGAAAACATTTATATTATACCTATTTTTATATAAATATGAAAAAAAGAGTATTTAAAAAAGTTTTTCCAGAAAAAGCTTTATTAAAGAGATTATCCATGGGGTTTATAGTAATTTTATTACTTATTAGTGCAGTTACTACTGCTATGAATACTAGTTTTTATGGAGTTGCTATTGGAGTTATTATAGGATTTTTAGTTTCCTATTTAATGAACAAAATTTAATTTAAAAAATATTAATCATAAAATATTTTCATAAAAATTTTATATTACTTCCATTTACAACCTATTTTTTTATCTCTAGCATATTTTTCAGCATCTAAAATTTCATTTTTATATTTTTTTTCTTTATAAAATCTAGCTACAGCAAATCCTTCTTCTACTATTAGGATATTAATATTTTCCTCCTTTAAAAAAACATATCTCAATAATCTTCCATATCGATCTTTATCCGTTAAGTCTTCTTCCAATAAAACTTCTTTGTTTAATATCAGTTCCTCTAATCTTTTTTTTGCTTCATTATAACATTCATATCCCTTTTCATCAGCATCTATTCCTAATAATCTTATATGTTCTCCATTTGCAAGAATAGTATCTCCATCAATAATCTTTGTTACAAAATAGTATCCTTTATCTTTTTCTTCAACTAGATTTAAATTTTGAAAAAATATATAATTTAAGAACATTAAAAAAAATATTAAAAAAATTAAAATTTTTTTCATAGAAATAAAATCATCTAAACTATTTATATGTAATGTCTTATTTATTTTTTTGAATAAATTATACTGCTTTCTCAAGATTATCTAATATTTTTTTGTTATATTAAGATCAATAAAATTTAATTATCTTTTTAATCTTTTGTTTACTCTTATTAGTAACATTAATAAATTTTATAAATAAGTTCGCACAATTATTAATATGAATCAGGATGAATTTATCTCAAATCTAGAAACAGAAATAAAAATATCAAAATTATCTTATTATACTTTAAGAAATTATCTAGATTCAAACAAGAAATTATTAATATATTCTAATAAGCAACCAATAGAAATAAATCAGCAAGATATTAAAATTTTTTTAGCAAATAGAATGAATAATAAATCGTCTAGTTCAACAATACTTTTCTTATCTGCAATAAAATTTGCTTTTTCTTCTTTATTAAATAAAGATCCAACTGCAGATATAAAGCGCCCAAAAAATGAAAAAAAAATTCCAATTGTATTAACAAGAAAAGAAGTTTACGATTTAATAAAAAATTCTGAAACCAATAAAAATAAACTGATTTTACAACTTTTATATTCTTCAGGTTTAAGAGTTTCAGAAATAGTTAAGATTAAACCTATTGATCTAGATTTTTCAGAAAATATTGGATGGGTTAGAGAAGGTAAGGGAAAAAAAGATAGATTCATCATAATCTCAAAGAAACTTTCTGATAAACTAGAAAAATTTATAAAAAAGAATTCAGATTGGAATTATGTTTTCTCAAAAAACAAGCCTTTAACTACTAGAAATATTCAAAAAATAGTAAAGAAAATATCAAAAAAAGCAGGAATAAAAAAAGAAGTACATCCTCACACATTCAGACATTCTTATGCGACTCATTTATTAGAAGATGGAGTTGATATAAGAAAAATTCAGGTTCTTTTAGGGCATTCATCTTTAACGACAACTCAAATATATGCTCATGTTTCAAATACCGAATTAAAAAAAATAACTAATCCTTTAGATAAAATTTAAATAAATTTTGGTTATACAAATCTTTTTATTATATGCTTTTTATTTTTATAAGTTAAAGGTGATGAAAAATTGAAATTTACTCGCACTCTAAATTAGCAACATTTGAACAATGTCCAAAAAAGTTTGAATTTAAATATATTAATAAAATAAAACCTGATTTTGATCAAACCATTGAAGCTTTTTTAGGTAGCAAAATTCATGAAACTATGGAATGGATATATAATAATAGAGAAAAAGATTTTAATTTAGACAAAATAATAAAATATTTTATAGATTCTTGGATTAAAGACTATAAATTAAATATAAAAATAATAAAAGAAAACCTAAAAGTAGAAGATTATATAAATAAGGGAATAAAATTTTTAATAAATTATTTTATAAAATATTATCCATTTAAAGATAATACCATAGAAACAGAAAAAAAAGTCTACATTTCTTTAGATAAAAATGACCAATATTTATTAATAGGATATATAGATCGTTTAGTTCATGATAAAGAAAATAATATCTTTGAAATTCATGATTACAAAACTGGATCTATTAAATCTCAAAAAGAATTAGATGAAGATAGACAATTAGCAATATATTCTTTAGCTATAAGAAACTCTTATAAAGACATTGATAAAATTAAACTTGTATGGCATTTTTTTGAAGCTAATCAAGAATTAATTTCAGAAAGAACGATAGAACAATTAGAGAACTTAAGAAATGAAATATTAAATCTAATAAAAAAAATTGAATTAACAAAAGAATTTACAACTAATAAAAGTAATTTATGTAATTGGTGTGAATATAAAACTAAATGTCCAGAATTCACAAAAGAGAATTTAAATTATTTTATATGATGTGGTCTTTATACGAAAATCAAAAATTTTTAGAACCATTAAAATTTTCAAATGGAAAATCTCAAGATGGAATAGTTCAAGAAGTGATTGAAGCATCAAATCAAGGTTATAAATTAATATTCATAAAAGGAGTTTGTGGAACAGGAAAATCGGCAATAGCTTTAAATTTAGCAAATCATTTTGGAAAAACATCTATAGTAGTTCCAATAAAATCTTTACAAGAACAGTATATTAATGATTATACTGATAAAAAATATATATTAAGAGATAACAAAAGACTGATAATATCTTCAATTTTAGGAAGAAAAAATTTTAAATGTAAATTTCTAGAAGAAAATTCTAATAGTATAGATTATTCACACAATAAAGAGAAAAATGCAAAATTATTTGATATATTTAAAGATGAGGTTTATAAGAAAGATTTAATTAAAAATGAGGAAGATAAATCTGCAGATAATAATCTTATCCCATGTAAAATAGAAATAAAAGAAAAAAACTTACCAATACTAAAAAATTACCTAAAACAAAACGATTTAATAAAAAAAGAGAATATTAGTTCAATGAAAGATTTTAGAAGAATTAATATCGCTCCTGCTTGCAAATATTATTCACCAATACTTGAGGATAATTTTGATTTTAACTTTAAAGACGGAAAAAAATTAAAATATAAAGGACTGATGAATAAACAGTTTGCAATACATCAAAGAGAAAATGGATGCAAATATTATGAACAATATAAATCTTATTTAAATTCAGATGTTATAATATTCAATTCTTCAAAATATTTATTAGAAACTTTAATGAACAGAAAACCGGAAACTGAATTAGAAATAATAGATGAATGCGACGAATTCTTAGATAATTTTGCTGAACAAGAGAAAATAAATATAAATAAACTTTTATTTGGGCTAAGCATGATTATTACTGAAAATGATTTTTCTAAAAATATACTAGAAAACTTATTAGATTTAGCTAATACAATTAAAAGAAAATATGATTTAGAAAGTGATAATGAAGTATTATCTATAGAACCCACCCCAATAAAAGAACTTTTATTAACAATTCTAAAAAATTCAGATTTTATATCAGAAATAGTAATTAACGAATCTAATTATTTATTCCATTTAGAAGAAGTAGCTACTAAATTCTCAAATATTTTTAAAGATACATATTTTAATATAAACAAAGAAAATAACGATTTAATTATAAACTTGGTCACTACAAATCTTAAAGATAGATTTAAAGAAATAATAAAAAAAAATAAATTAATAGTAATGATGTCTGGAACTATTCATTCTGAGATGGTTTTAAAAAATATTTATGGATTAGAAAATTTTAAAATAATAAATGCTGAAACTGAATTGCAGGGTACTTTAGAGAATATAAAAATAGGTTATGAATTTGATTGTAAATACGAAAATTTCAAATCTGGAAAATTTTCCAGAGAAAATTTTTTAAAATCTTTTTCTAGTATAGTCAATTTTGCTAAACCTCCAGTATTAATACATTTAACAAGTTTTCAAGACCTTCCAGATGAAATGGAGAAATATAAATATAATTTAGATCTACCAACTCAGAAAGATATTATTAAAGAACAAGATTTAGATCCATTAGGAAAGAAAATCCAAGAATTTAAAGAAGGAAAATTCCAGAGATTATACACGACAAAATGTAACAGAGGTATAGACTTTCCAGGAGAATTATGCAACTCTATAATAATTTCTAGATTTCCTTATCCAAATATATCTTCATTATTCTGGAAAATACTTAGAAAAAAAGATCCAAATAATTTTATGAATTTTTATATGGATAAAGCAAAAAGAGAATTAGTACAAAGAATATACAGGGGATTAAGATCAAAAGATGATAAATTGTATCTATTATCTCCTGATATAAGAGTATTAAATTATCAATTATAGTTCATCTAAAGCTTTTTTGTCTTTTTCTTCTAGCTTTACTGTCTCCAGGTTTACACGCTTCTTTTCTTCTAGTATCTGCTATTAATAAATTTTTATCATAATCCATAAAATCTTTTTTTATTTTCTCATCTTTAATAAATTCGACAATTCCTCTAGCTATAGCTAATCTACTAGCTTCTATCCGACTCTCACTACCGCCACCTTTTACATTAATATCTATATCAAAATTAAAATCTTTGCCATTTTTTTTAAAAATTTCAATTGGTTCTTCTATAATCAATCTTTTAAAAAAATCTAAATTTTCTTTTGGAATATTATTTATAAATACTTTTCCAGTTCCATTATATATAGTTGCTTTAGCTACGGCAGTTTTTCTTTTTCCACTAATAGTTAATTTATTTTGATTTATCATATTCTATCACTTAATTCTTTTAACTCTATAAATTTTAATTTCTTTGGCATATTTATACTAATTATTTTCTCATTACCCATATTTTTAGGTAAATCTTGATAACATTTAATTCTTTTAAAAGCTTCTTTACCCTGCCCCCTTCTAAAATCTGGCAACATACCTCTTATAGTTCTTTTTAAAATTTTATCAGAAGCTCTTGATATTCTAGGCCCTTTTTGAGAAAAGCCTCCTTTTTTTTTAAGTCTATCATATTTATAGATTATATCCTTTTTACTTCCAGTAATAATAACTTTTCCTGAATTAAATATTATTACTTCATTTCCTTCTAAAGCATTCTTAGCAGCAAAACTACATATTCTACCAAATATCAATCCTTCCCCATCTATAACTATTTTTTTCATATTAAAGTAATTCCCTCTAATTTAGAATTTTTATCTAAAAATGTTTTAATACTTTCTATATTACAATTGGCTTTTTTCAACTTTTCTTTAGCTTGTTCCGAGAATCCCAATGCAGCAATTTTAATTTTCTTACTTATATTACCACTTCCCAAAACTTTACCTACAACAATTATATTATCATTATCTATTTTTTCTAATTCATCTAAATTAATAATTTTATACTGCGATCTTGGTGCAGATAATCTTTTTGCTAAATCTAAAAGATTTTTATTTTTTGCTAAATTTACTATTTCAATTATCTCCGGATTTTTCTTCTTCTTAACTCTATTGGATATTTTAATTTTACTTATCATATTATCAATTTTTATAACTTACAGAAGTAAAAATCTTCTGCTCAGCGCGTTAACTCGCAGTTATTTCTATAAATTATAAAGGTATTTAAATGTTTTTATGTTGAAATACCGAGAAGAGGATTTGAATCACTGTAGACGCTAAATAATGTAGATCTTAATGACTTCCATTTAACCACTCTGCTTAAAAGATATATAGTATGAATATAACTAAAATATTTTTATTTAATATTTTTATTTAATTCATCCAAATTATCACTTAAAGTCTCAATAGATTTTAAAAAGATTTCTTTGACTTCTATTTGTCCCCACGACTCTATATTAAACTCTAATTCATTTAAATTTTTAACAGATTTAATATCCTTTATCTTGTTTTCAGATAATTTTTTATTTAATATTTCTTCCTCATCATAACTAACCTCTCCTTCATCATTAATATTAACAAAATCTAAAATTTCATTATCTAAACTATGTCTATAATAAATTAGGCCTGGTGAATATTTAATATGTTCAATACCTTTTCCCAATTTCACATTACAAACAATTTCTATTTCCTGATCTTTATCTAATAGAACTATTGGTAATTTTGATTCAGAACCAGTATCAGGTTTTATATTTTCTGAAATAACCATTTTAGGTCCAATTTCAACTAATTTAAATTTGGTTTCTTTAACACTTCCAGTTTTAATTGGAATCAATCCGATTCTATGTGCTAAAATTTCATCATACAAGGCACTATCATTTTTTATTATCTCAACTTCATCTATTGCCATTATTGGGATCTCTAAAACACTTCTTCTAATAGCATTAGCCAATCCTACAGACATATCTGTAAAAAAAATAATCTTTTGTTTATCTTTATCATAATTTTTTATCTTTATCATATTAAAATTTGTTTACTATCTTTTTAAATTATACTCTTCTTCCTCTTCTTCCTCCTTTTTTCTTTGGTCCGCCCCTAGGAACCCTTGTCGTATCCATTATACTCAAGATTTTAAATCCAGCTCTAGTTAAAGATTTAACCGCTGAATGTGTTCCAGGTCCAGGATTATTTTGACCAGTTTGAGATCTTACTTTTATATAGAAACCGGTAATTCCATTATCTTTAGCTTCTTCAGATATTTTTTGAGCAATAAACATAGCAATAGTAGGATTTGCCTTTAATCTATCTTGTTTAGTTAACTGACCACCACTAAATTTTACCAAACTTTTTCCAGATAAATCTGTAAGATTCATAATAGTATTATTAAATGTCGTATAAATATTAAGTATACCTATTCTATCTTGTTTTTCTTTCTTCTTATCAGATTTATCCTCATCAATTATACTTTTTTGCTCAATAATCATTTTATTTTTTCTACCATTATATTTTATTTATAAAATTTCTTCAATAATATTTTCTTCATTTTGGATTTCTTCTTTTATTTTTTCTTCTTTTGATTTAGTTTCAGATGTTTTTAAAACAATATTTAGTGTAACTTCCGATTCTTCTTCTGACTTAACCATATAAGAAGGTATATTTACTATCTGTTTACCTATAGAAACATGTTTATGAACAATAAATTGTCTGGCCTGTTTAGAAGTATTTACTAACCCTTTATTAAATAAAACCGTTTGTAATCTTCTTTTTAACCAATCTTCTTTATTTAAAGCTAACACATCTGCAATTTTATTTACTTTAAATCCTCTTGACTTTAATTTATCAATAAATCTTTCTTTATCTTCTTCACTTTTTGTAATTAATTGTTTAGCTAAATTTCTTATTCTTCTAATAGACGCATCAGCTTTCCAAATTTCTAATTTATTTTTTAAGCCATATTTTTCTCTAAGCAAATTTTCTTCATCAATTCTTTTCTTATCAAAAGGCCTACGAGGTCTTAAATATTTTCTTTGTTGTTTTTTCATTTTATTATTTATTTTTTTTACTACTTACTCCTATAGCTTTTTTATTTTTACTTCTAAAATGACTTCTTGTTCTCTGTCCTCTAGTAGGTTGCCCTAAAGCGTGTCTTAATCCTCTATAAGACCTTATTTTTTTCAATCTTCTAATATCAAACTCTTTTTTCATATCTAGATTAGAGGTAATAAAATGTGAATTTTTACCAGTTTCAAAATCATTTCTTCTATTCATTAAATAGTTAGGTATTTTTGGATCTTTTAAAAAATTTATGATTCTATTAATATCCTCTTCTTTTAAATCAGAAATTTTTAGGCTTTGATTAATATTTAAAATTTTACAAATAGCATTACTAATGGACCATGAAACTCCCTTAATATAAGTTAAACCAACAAGTATTTTTTTATTTCCAGGAATATCAGTTTGCACAATTCTAACTATGCTAGAAAATTCTCTTTTCGTATCCCTGTTTCTAAGTATTTCTTGTTTTTTCGCAGTTTTTGTATTTAATAATTCTTGTTCGGACATTTTAATTACCAATAATTGTTAATATATCTGTTTTTTAAACTTTCCTATTCTAATATAAATAAACAATATCTTTCTTTTCCAATTATCTCCTCAATTATTCTTTTCTCTATAGCTTTTTTTGGGTCTGGTAAATTAGATACTCTTTTCTTTAGGTCTTCCAAAGATTCAAAAGGCTTTTTATCTCTTTCTTCTAGAATAGATTCAGTATGCTTCTTTCCAAATCCTGGTAATAATTCAAATTGATGCAACCTAGTGTTTATTGCTTGAGCATTGTTGAAAAAATCAACAAATTTTTTCTCATTTTCTGAGATAGATTTTGCAACAAAATTCATCATATTTTGTTTTGTAGTTTCAGTAATTCTATCTTCTGGCAATTTTCCCTGTATATAATAAATTTTGTCTCTTTTACCTTCTCCAATATAAACAATTTCTCCCACTTCCAATTTAATACCTCTTCTAGGTATTAATTGCAATAACGTAAAATTTTTAATTCCTATAGCTTGAGCTACGGACATCATTTTTTTATCCATAGGATACCCATAAGGCAAATAATCTAATATCAAAGCATTTTCTTCTTTTTCCATTTTAAATTCTAATCTTTAACAATTTCAAGAATTTTATTAATCTCTTCTTCGGTCAAACTAACATCATTAAAAATTTTAATTAAATCACTAGCATCTTCGGGCAATAAATCTATAATTTTAACTATATGTTCATTTTTTATTTTTATAGAATCTAATGCCTCTATTTTATCATTTATTTCTTTAGCTTTTTTTGAACTAGTTTTTAGAAATTTTTTCAAATATAAATCTGCTTTCTCTTTTTTTTCACTATCTTCAATCCCCTGAATTAGTTTTTCAATTTCAGACATATTTATTGGAATTCTATTTATTATCATCTTAATTTCCTTAAATGAACAGGATGAATTATATATGTTTTCTCCTTATTCAAATCATTTATTTTAATTAAATATGAATTTCCTCTAGGAGATTCAATGATACCAGATCTGCCTTGTAACTGTTTTGGAAATTTCGGTTGGAAAGATAATTCTCTATTTACACTTACTCTATCTCCTTTTTCAAATTTCTGAAAGTAATAACTAAGTTTAATTTTCCCTCTATCTTTTACATTTTTTCTTTTTAACATATTTTATAAACTGGACACAAACTATTTTATATGATCTATTTCTACAGAATTATTACATTTTTAAAGCTTACTGATTAAAATATTCTGTGCACCCTGATTAAAATATTCCTTGCTCTAAATCGCCTCTACCACTCGCTTCTTTCATGTTTTGCAGGATTGTAGTAAATAATCTTTCTCCAAAAGCTCCAATACCACATCTACGACAAAAATCTATCACACTATCATCACTTAATTCACATTTACAATAAATACATTTCTTCATATTTCACCACTTTGATACAAATTCCGTTAATTTAGTATATAAATATTTATATTAAATATCATCTAATTTATCTATTTTGAATAATCTATATTTATTCATATCTTAAAGAGTCAATAGGTTTTAATTTTGAAGCTTGCATTGCTGGAAAAATTCCAGAAATAGTTCCTATCAAGAAAGAAAAAGTTAATGCTCCAAAAATTATATAATAACTCATCGATGCTTTTAATAAAGGAGTTCCAATGTAAACTGTCGCAAAATATTCTGCTCCTTTAGCTAAACCTATCCCTGTCAATACTCCAATTGACCCTCCAACTAAACCCAACAATTCAGATTCAATTAAAAATATTATTATACTGTAAAGTTACTTTCTACAGCAGTATCGAAATAATAATATTTATAAGTTATTAATTAATTATGTATAAAGAAGTCAATTTAGTGCCGAATTGCACTAATCACCAAATCTTTTTATAAGATATAAAATATCTATTATAATGAAATATATAAAAAAACTTACAAAAAAAGAAATAGAAGATAAATTAAAAAAAATATTCTCTTTAAATCCAAATAAAATCCAAATAAAGAAGGCAAAAAATTTAGCTATGTCTAAGAATATTAAACTAAAAGATTATAAAAAATTATTCTGTAAAAAATGTTTTAACTGTTTTAATTCCGATAATCAAGAAACTAGAATAAAAAATTCTTTAAAAATAATTAAATGTAAAAATTGTGGTTATATAAATAAATATAATTTAGCGAACGCCCTCGGCAGGATTTGAACCTGCGACCCCGTCATTAGGAGTGACGTGCTCTTTCCTACTGAGCTACGAGAGCATAAAATGCGGGGAAGAGGATTCGAACCCCTGTAGGCACTAAGCCAATAGATTTTGAGTCTATCCCGTTTGACCGCTCCGGCACCCCCGCATATAAATTTTAACAACTGTTCATATAAAAAGCTTTATAAACGCTAATTATCAAATTATAATGAAGACGACCATAATAATTGGGAAATACCTAGTTCCATTCCGAATCTAGAAGTCAAGCCAATTATGTTGTGAAAATAGTTTCCGGAAGGAAGTGAAATTCATAAGTTGTCTTTCATATTCAAATAAAAAATGATAATACCTATTAGATGTTTTAGTTGTGGAAAACCTTTAGCTCATTTGTGGGAAGAATTTAAGAAAAGATCTCAAGTTGAAGATTCAAAAAAATTAATGGATGAATTAGGTTTGGAAAGATATTGTTGCAGATCAGTATTTTTAGGACAAGTGGACACTTTAGAATTAGTAAACAAATTTAAAAAATTTTAACACAAAATTTATATATTTGTTAAGCTAATAAAATTATAAATTTTACAATGACATTTACATTACCAAAATTATCTTATGAATTTGATGTATTAGAACCTTATATAGATGCAAAAACAATGGAAATCCATCACGAGAAGCATCATGCTACTTATGTTAAAAAATTAAACGAAACTCTAGAAAAATATCCTGATTTTTTTAATAAAGACATCAATGAGATTTTAAAAAATATTAGATCTATTCCAGAAAATATAAAACAAGCAGTAATAAATCATGGAGGAGGACACTCTAACCATACTTTATTTTGGGATATTTTATCTAAAGATAAAACTAAATTATCTGAAGAATTATCTGAAGCTATCACCAAGAAATTTGGAAGTTTGGATGAATTTAAGAAAAAATTTTCTGATATAGCTAGTTCTAAGTTTGGAAGTGGTTGGGCTTGGTTAATAGTAAGTAATAAAGAATTAGAAATTACCTCTACTTCGAATCAAGATTCTCCTTTAATGAACAACCAAATTCCAATTCTAGGATTAGATTTATGGGAACATGCTTATTATCTAAAATATCAAAATAGAAGAACTGACTATATAGAAGCATTTTGGAATGTTGTTAACTGGGAAAAAGTTTCTGAAAATTTTAAATTAGCAAAACATTAAATATAAATATATAAAATACAATTAAAAATATGGTAAAACAACAAACACAGCAAATTATTACTAAAGATATTAGAATTGGAGATATATTGATGATAAATCCTTCTAAAGCGCAATTAGCTAGTCAAATCTTAAATGACTTTGGTATTCATTGTACTAGTTGTGGTGCTGCAAGCTTTGAAACTTTAGAGCAAGGAGTTATTGGGCATGGATTTTCTGAAAAAGATTTAGACAAATTATTAATAGATTTGAATAAAGCTATTAGTGAAGGTGGAGAAATAAAAGAAATAAAAGAGAATGACTTTAAATTAATTTTTTCTCCCATAGCCGTAAAAAAAGTAAAAGAAGCAATAAAATCTCAGGGAAAGAAACTTACATCTACTCTTAGAGTTTCTGTTCTTGCTGGAGGATGTTCAGGATTTTTATACGACCTACAATTTATAGATAAACCTTCAAAAGCAGATCTTAATTTTAAGCAGGATGGAATTAATATAGCAGTAGATAAAAAAAGTATGGAAATGTTAAATGGAATTGAAATAGATTACATTGATACCCTTAATGAATCTGGATTTAAATTTAACAATCCTAATTCTTCTGGTGGATGTGGTTGTGGAAAGAGTTTTCATTAATTTATTTAAATAAAATAGAAATATAAATCTTAAGAAACAATTTTATATTCTCAATTTTTAATATTTTTATGAAAATATTTCCTATACTCAAAGGCAAAGCAATTTTATCTCCTATGGCAGGTGTTACTGATGTAGCATTTAGAGCTCTATGTAAAAAATATGGTGCAGCTATGACCTGCACAGAATTTCTAAATTCTACAGCAATTAATAGAAAAAATAAAAAAACTATTTCAATGATGAAAACTGATTCAATAGAAAATCCTAAACAAATACAACTTTTTGGAAATTCTATAGAAGAGATTATAAAAGCTGCAAAGTTAGTCGAAGAAAAATTTGATATAATTGATATAAATTGTGGATGCCCTGTGTGGAAAGTTATTAAAATTGGAGCGGGAAGTGAATTAATGAAAAATCCTGATCAACTTTCTTTATTAATAAGAAAATTAAACGAATCAGTAAAAATTCCTATAACCATAAAAATAAGAAAAGGAATAGATAATAAAAATATTAATGCTATTGAAATAGCAAAAATAGCAGAAAAATACGGAGCTTCAGCAATTTCAATACATGGAAGAACTCAAAAACAAGGATATTCTGGAAAATCAGACTGGGATATAATTAAAAAAGTAAAAGAATCTTTAAAAATTCCAGTAATAGGAAATGGAGATGTTTTCACACCAGAAGATTTTAAAGAGAAATTAGAATTTTCTAAAGTTGATTATATTTTAATTGCTAGAGGTGCAATAGGAAATCCTTATATCTTCAAACAAATCAATGATTATTTAGAAACTGGAAAATATGACTACAAAAATTCTTTAATACAATTTGAAGAATATCTTAGATATGCAAAAAAACACAAATTAGATTTCAATCAAATAAAAAGACAATCAATTAATTTTACTAAAGGAATTAAAAATGGTAAAGAATTAAGGCAGAATTTAATAAAATCTAAAGATCTAAAAGAATTAGTAAAAATAATAAAAGACTTTAAAAACACCATAAATTCTTTATAATTATGTACAAATTAGAATTAGATAAACTGATTAATGAAATTAAAAAGCAGAAATATAAAAAAATTCTCATTCAGCTTCCAGATGGGATGAAAAATAAAGCAAATATAGTTGCAGATTCAATAGAAGAAAATACCGACGCAAAAGCATTTATTTGGTTTGGAGACTGTTATGGAGCTTGTGATTTACCTTCAGGGATGGATATTCTTAATATAGACTTAATTGTTCAATGGGGACATAATAAATTCAATAAGGAGATGTGGTAATGCCCAGATTATTTTTAATAGACGCAAAATGGGAAGGAGAAATTAAATTAACAGATCAATTAAAAAATTATTTAAAAAAAGAAAATCCAAAATCTATTGATTTATTTGCTTCAGTTCAATTTTCAGATTTATCTAATTTTATAAAAGAATTAGAGAAATTAAAAATAAAAATTAATTTATCTAAAGCTAAAAGAACAGATAAACCATTACAGATTTTAGGATGCGATTGCTATCCAGACTCTTTCCAAAAAGAATTAAATTCAGATTTAATTCTTTACATTGGAGACGGAATGTTTCATCCAAAAGCTTTAGTTTTTGCAACAAATAAACCAATAACTATTTTTGATCCAATAAATAATCAAGTTAAGATTTTAACAAAAAAAGATATAGAAAAAGAATTAATTGTAAAAAAAAGAAATATTAGAAAATATTTAAATGCTGAAAAAATAGGAATATTAGTTACAGTAAAACCAGGACAGCAATATTTAAATTCTGCTGAAAAATTAAAAGAACAACTAAAAAAAGAAGGAAAAAAATCCTACATATTTATCAATGATAATATTAATTTATTTAATTTAGAAAATTATCCTTTTATAAAAGCATGGATTAATACTGCTTGCCCAAGAATAGGAACTGACGATATTGTTAATACAGATTATACGATAATTAATCTAAGAGAAGCACTTAATCCAATAAAATATTTAGAAGATTTGGAAAATAAAAATGAATGAATTAAAAATAATCCAGCCAACAAAACAAGAAATAGAAGATGTAGAATCACAATTATCAGAATTACAAAAAAAACAGTTAAAAAAACAAGGTTATAGATTAGTTGGAAATCATTCAGCAGTCAAGACTTGTGAATGGACCAGAAAATCTTTAAGAGGAACTGGAGATTGTTATAAATATGCTTTTTATGGAATCAGAAGTCATCAATGTTTACAAATGACTACTTCTATGTTCTGCGCTTCAAGATGTAAATTTTGTTGGAGAGGACAAAAAGCTCCAGTTTCAAAAGAATGGTATGGACCAATAGATTCTCCAGAGCACATAATAAATCATTCTATAGATGAACATTTAAAATTATTGCAAGGGTTTAGAGGAATGGGTTATGATAAAGCAGATAGAAAAAAAATAAACGAAATGGATAATATAAGACATGTTGCCTTATCTTTAACAGGAGAACCAATAACTTATCCTTTAATAAATGAAATATCGAAAGCATTTCATAAAAGAAAAATCTCTACATTTCTCGTTACAAATTCACAATATCCAGAACAAATTAAAAAAATAGAAAAAGTAACCCAATTATATTTAAGTATAGATGCTCCAAATAAGAAATTAATGAAAAAAATTGATAATCCATTATTAGAAGATTACTGGGAAAGAATGCTTGCTTGTTTAAATCTATTAAAAACTAGAACTTACAGAACTTGTATAAGACTAACAATGATAAAAAATGAAAATATGATTCATCCCGAACAATATGCAGAATTAATTAAAATGGGTAATCCTGATTTTATAGAACTAAAGAGTTATGTTCACGTTGGAGAAAGCAGAAGATTTTACAAACATGAAGATATGCCAACATTAGATGAGATTAAAAAATTTACAAAACAACTTTTAAATTTCTTGCCAGAATACGAATATTTAAGACAGCATATTCCATCAAGAGCAATTTTACTTATAAAAAAATCATTAAAAAGAAAATCATGGATAAATTTTCCAAAATTCTTTGAAATGATTGAAAGTAACAAAAAATTTAACACAGAAGATTATGCTTCTGAAATGATTATGCCGAATGAATAAAAATATTTCTCATAAATAGTTCAAGGATGGGAAGCATATTTAAAATGGACTAATAGTCACAATAATATAAATAAAATATTAAAAAAGATAAGATTATATCTAACAACATAACTTACAATCTTTATCTATTGTAGAATCATGCTGTCTATGAAATTCACATAAACTATCACTCCCCCTAAACTTAACACACAAATCATAAATTTCTTTATTTGATTCTGATTTATCTTCAGCTATTCTGTAAGCAGATTTTCTAATTAATTCTATATCATTCCTAGAAAATTTCATTTCACTCCCTCTTTTATTTTTTAAATATTGTGATACAGCACTTTCAGTCATACCTAAAATCTTAGCAACTTTCTTCTGATTCATCTTGTAATCTTGAACAAGAAACTTTGCTAATTTTCTTCTAATTCCTGGAATAAGATACCAAACTTCAATTTCTTGAGGCATAGATTTCATATCTTAAAAAAGACAGTTAACTATTTAAGCTTTCCTTAAAATATTATTTTATGGATAATCTACCTAAAAAAAAATTATTGAAATTTAAATCAAAGATTATAGAATCCAAATATATTAATCATAATACTAAAAATATACTTTTTTCTGTTCCAGATGATTTTGATTTTTATCCAGGACAATTTATCTCATTAATTTTATTTATTAATGGAGAAGAATATAGAAGACCTTATTCAATAGCTTCAAAGCCACAAAAAAATAAATTAGAATTGTGCATAAAGATTTTGCCTAACGGAAAAACAACACCTACTATAGCTGATTTAAAAGAAGGAGATGAGATAAATGTTTTAGGTCCTATGGGTACTTTTTATGTTAATGAAAAATCTTTAAATAAAAATATAATATTTATATCAACTGGAACTGGAATTGCTCCATTCAGATCTATAATAAATAATTTATTAGAAAATAATTTTGGGAAAAATATAACCTTACTTACAGGATATAGATATAAAGAAGATATTCTTTACGAAGAAGAATTTAAGAAACTTGATGAAGACTATTCTATATTCTCATATTTTAGAATTCTAAGCAGATATGGTGAAGAAAATGAAAAAGGTTATGTTCAGAAATTAATTAATGAAAATTTTGATTTAAGCGCAGATTATTATATATGTGGATTAAAAGAAATGGTAAATTCAGTTAGAGAACATTTAGAATCAAAAGGAATTAAAAAAGAAAATATCTTTTTCGAGAAGTATGATTAATTTATCAATTCTCAAATTATCTTAAGATCAAAAACCACAACACTTATAAACATTATTAACTATTGTTAATTATTATGCCAAACTTACAAATAATTCAACCTACTGAACAAGAAAAAGCTCTATTAATAAATAGAGAAAATTACGATCATTATAATGAAGAAAGATTAACTTACAAAGCTGAACCAGGAATAAATGAAGAATTAGTAAGAAAAATTTCTACAGATAAAAATGAACCAGAATGGATGTTGCAGAAAAGATTGAATGGATTAAAAATCTTTAAAGAAAAATCACTGCCAGAATGGGGACCAGATTTATCAGAACTCGATCTAGATAAAATTGTTTATTATATGAGGCCAGATGCAAAAAAAAATGCAAAATCTTGGGACGATGTTCCAGAGGATATAAAAAGAACATATGAAAGATTAGGAATTCCACAAGCTGAACAAAGATCTTTAGGAGGAGCTGGAGTTCAATATGAATCAGAAGTTGTTTATCATAATTTAAAAAAAGAATTAGAAGATAAAGGAGTAATTTTTCTTGATATGGATGAAGCAGTTAAAGAATATCCAGAAATGGTTAGAAGATATTTTATGACTACTTGTGTTCCAATTCATCTTCATAAATTTTCAGCTCTTCATGCTGCGGTCTGGTCTGGAGGAACTTTTATTTATGTTCCTAAAGGAATAAAGGTAGATGTTCCATTGCAAGCATATTTCAGAATGAACGCAAAAAAAGGAGGACAATTCGAACACACATTAATAATAGTTGATGAAGAAGCTGAAATTCATTATATAGAGGGGTGCTTTACTAAAGGAAATAAAATAACTACAAATCCAGACTATAAAAATATAGAAGATATAAAAGAAGGCGATAAAATTTTAACACATAATGGCAATTATAAAAGAGTTAAAGAAAAATATATTACACCATATTCAGGAACACTGGCCAAAATAAAATTATGGGGAGATGCTATAAATGAAATTGAAGTTACCAATGATCATCCTTTCCTTTATGTAGATAGAGAAAATAAAAATGAAAGAAACAAAAATTGGAATCCAAGATGGAATGTGCCAAGATATTTTGAAAAAGGAAGTTATCTAGCTCTTCCTATTAATAAAACAATAACATCAAAAGATTTTTATGAAATTGATATTGACGTATATAAAGGTAGAAAGAAAGGTTTTAAAAAAACAAAGAAAAAAGTGCCATCTACAAAAGAATTTTTCAAATTAGCAGGTTACTATTTAGCAGAAGGAAGTATATCTAGTGGACATTATCTTAACTTTTCTTTTAATATAAATGAAAGAGAATATATAGAAGAAGTAAAAAGTTTATTAAAAAAAGTTTTTAATATAGACAAAACATTGGAGATGCATCATAAAGTTAATAATGGAACTAGCATTGTTGTTTGTTCAACAGAACTTTGCAGGATATTTGAACAATTTGGAAAGAAGGCTAATTTGAAAATTATACCTCAATGGATGATGATAGAGGATAAAGAAAAACAAAAAGAGTTAATTAAATCTTATTTCTTTGGTGATGGAAATTACTACAAAAAGAAAACTAATTCAGGATTTAAAGAAGTATTTAGAATAAATTCTGTTTCTGAAAAATTAATAATTCAATGCAGAGATATTCTTTTGAGATCTGGAATTGTGAGTTTTATAAATAAAAGAGATAGATCTAAAGAAGATAGACAGACAATGTATACTCTAGGAATAACTGGAGAATGGATGAAGAAATTTGGAGACTTAGTTGACATTAAAATAAAAACAAAAATAAATAATAAAAAAAGAGCAACAATGTTTTATGTGGATGAAGATTTCGCATTTTTCCCGATAAGAGAATTAGAATTCAAAACAGTTGAAAATATTCCCACATATAATTTCTCAGTTGAGGACAATGAAACTTATTGTGTTTCTGGAGCTGCAGTTCATAATTGTTCTTCACCAGTATACTTAGAAAATTCCCTTCATGCAGGTTGCGTTGAAATTCATGTTATGAAAAATGCAAGAGCTAGATATTCTAGTATAGAAAATTGGTCTAAGAATACTTATAATCTAAACACTAAAAGAGCTATTGTTTATGAAGATGCGATAATGGAATGGGTAAATGGAAATATGGGATCAAAAGTTACTATGCTTTATCCATGTTCAGTATTAATCGGAAAAAATGCTAAAACAGATTATATAGGAATAGCTTATGCAGGAGAAAATCAATATCAAGATACAGGATGCAAGGTTTATCATTTAGCAGAAAATACTTCCTCATCAATTTTAAGCAAAGGAATAAGTATGTATGGGGGAACTTCTTCATATAGAGGTTTAATAGAAATAAAAAATGGTGCAATAAACTCTAAGTCTAATGTAAGATGCGATGGATTAATGTTAGACAATAAGTCTAAAGCTATGACTTTTCCCTCGATGAATGTTCATGAGAATAATGTTAAGGTAGCACACGAAGCAGCAGTAGGAAAAGTTGAAGAAGAACAATTATTTTACTTAATGTCTAGAGGTTTATCTGAGGACGATGCAATTAAACTTATAGTATCTGGTTTCATAGAACCCTTAATAAAAGCTTTACCTATGGAGTATGCGGTAGAACTTAACAGACTTATTGAACTTGAGATAGAGAATTCTGTGTGTTGATTATTAACATGAATTATAAAAAAGATTTTCCTATATTTGAAGAGAATAAAGATTTAGTTTATTTAGATAGTGCCGCAACTTCTCAAAAACCTTTATCAGTAATAGAAAATATTCATAATTTTTATAAAAAAGATAATTCCAATATTAACAGAGGCATTTATGATTTAAGCGAGAATGCAACAAGAAAATATGAAAATGCCAGAAAAAATATAGGAAATTTTATTAATGCTGAAGAAAAAGAAATAGTTTTTACAAAAAACACTACAGAGTCAATTAATTTCTTAGCAAATACTATTAAATCAATTATAAAAGAAGGAAAGAATGAAATAGTTTTAACAGAAATGGAGCATCATTCTAACTTAGTTCCTTGGCAGCGATTTGCAAATGAGAATAATTTTAAATTAAAGTTTATTCCAATAACAGCTGATTACGAATTAGATTATAATGAAGCAGAAAAAATAATTAATGAAAAAACTGCTCTAGTTTCATTAACTCATGTATCAAATGTTTTTGGAACTATTAATAACATAAATAAAATTATAAATTTAGCAAAAGAAAATAAAGCTTTAACTTTAATAGATGCAGCACAATCAATAGTCCATATAAATGTTGATGTTAAAAAAATAAATTGTGATTTTTTAGTTTTTTCTGGACATAAAATTTTTGCACCTTTAGGTATAGGAGTTTTATATGGAAAAAAAGAACATCTAAATAATTGCGATCCTTTTATTTTAGGAGGAGGGACTATTAATTCAGTTTCTTATTCAGATTATGATTTAAAAGATTCTCTTGAAAAATTCGAAGCTGGAACTCAAAATATTTCTGGAGTTATAGCTCTAGAAGAATCAATAAATTATATAAATAAATTAGGATTAAATAATATACAAGAATATGAGAGAGAACTTTTAATTTATGCTTTGGGTAAATTAAAAAAAATAAATAATATTATTATTTATAATCCAAAAATAGAAAATCATTCTTCAATAATCTCTTTTAATTTAAAAAATATTCATCCTCATGATGTGGCCTCAATTTTAAATGATTTTCATATAGCAATTAGAGCAGGACACCATTGTTGTATGCCTTTAATGAAAAAATTAAATATATCAGGAACATGCAGAATAAGTTTTTCAGTCTATAATACTAAAGAAGATATAGATAAACTTTTATTAGGGTTAAATAAAGTTCAAGAGGTATTTAGATAATGGATATCTATACAGAAATAATTTTAGATCTTTATAAAAATCCTAGGAATAAAGGAATTCTTGAGAATCCTACACACGAGAATTTTAAAAACAATCCTCTTTGCGGAGATGAAATAAAAGTTCAACTAAAAGTAGAAAATAATATAGTTAATGAAGTAAAATTTAATGGAAACGGATGTGCAATCTCTCAAGCTTCAGCATCTTTATTAACTGATAAGATAAAGAATATGAATACAGAAGAAATTAAAAATTTAAATAAGGATGATATTTTAGAAATATTGCATATACCAATATCTCCAGGAAGATTAAAATGCGCATTGTTATCTTTAGAAACTATTAAAGGAGCTTTAAAAAATGCTTGAAGTAAAAAATTTATATGTTGAAGTGGAAGGAAAAAAGATTCTCAATGGAATCAATCTTAAATTAGAAGAAGGAAAAGTACATGCTCTAATGGGACCAAATGGATCTGGAAAATCCACCTTAGCTAATGTAATAATGGGAAATCCAAAATATGAAATTACCAAAGGAGAAATTCTTTTAAATGGCAAAATTATTAATGACCTTGGTCCAGATGAAAGATCCAAATTAGGATTATTTTTAAGTTTTCAGTATCCAAGTGAAATTGAAGGTGTAACAATTTCAACTTTTTTAAGAACAGCTTTAAATTCTAAATTGGAAAAACCAATTGGAGTTATGGATTTTAGAGAACTCCTTAAGAAAAAATTAGAATTATTAAAAGCTCCAAAAGATTTTGAAAATAGATATTTAAATCAGGGTTTTTCTGGAGGAGAAAAAAAGAAATCAGAAATAATACAGCTTGCAATTTTAAATCCAAAATTAGCAATTTTAGATGAAACAGATTCTGGACTTGATGTAGATGCATTAAGAGCAGTTGGAGATGGTATAAATACTTTAATTAAAGAAGATCCAAATAAGACTATACTAATAATAACTCATTATAAAAGGATATTAGAGAATATTAAACCAGATAAATTATCTGTCATGGTGGATGGAAAGATAGCTCTTGAAGGCGGACCTGAATTAGTTGATCAATTAGAAGAAAAAGGTTATGGATGGATAGAAGAGGAGCCAGCAGAAATTGAGTTGAAATGAAAACAAGATTCTAATCCTATAGTAGTAACAATAGAAACATTTATAAATACTAAATCATAAGAAAACTTATGAAAAAACCAATTTACGAAATTCCAGAAAAAATTACGGCAAGAGGAATCTTACTAGAATCAGATATAAATTTAAAAGCTTACAGTGATTTTGTATTATCCAATTATAGTTCTAAAAAAGCAAGAGAAAATTTAAGAAAATTTAAAACAGAAAATGGAGAATTAACAAGTTCATCACCTTTCATGAATACAGCTTTATTCAATTCAGGACTTTTGCCAGGCAAAAGATTAGCAACAAGAGAAGACATGGAGCTTATTTTAATTAAACAACCAGATTATTTTGATGGAGTTTATTCAGATTTTGGATTATCATTAATGACATCAACAGATAGTTATGAACCAAATAAATTCTTAACAGAAAATCTTTATGAACAATTAAATCAAAGAGAAATAGCAATACCAGAAGGAGGACTTTTAATTCCTCTAACTGTTTTAGGAAAACCAGAAGAAAACAGCAATTCTTGTTATGGTTTAACATTCAAATTTAAAGATTTAAGTTCTTCAGAATTAAAAAGTCATTTAAGAAATATTTCTGATTATAAATGGAATTGGACAAGAGATGAAGGTCTTGCGAGGACTTATCAGTTCGGTCAGGTCTGGAACAGGAATGGAGAGCATCTTGGTGACTCGTTTAGTGATGGCAGGGTAGTGGGGGTTTGGGAGGCAGACGCGCCGAATAATTTAGGATTAGGATATTTAGATGAACAATGGAAATCTGCATTTGAGAAAGCAAAAGTTCATGGAATGTACGAAACTGTAAAACAACATTTACAGGACAATTAAAAATTTAAATAAAAAATATTTTATTAAATCCCTGCCATGGGGATGGTTGGGCTACATGTCAATGCGTTAGCGCATTATTTTATATTTTAAGTCATAAAATACAGATGTTTCTTACGAGAAATTTCGGTGAATAATTGATGTATTGGCTATGATTACTTGCGAGGACTTATCAGAACGATCAGGACTGGAACAGGAATGAAGAGCATCTTGGTAACTCGAATAGTAATGGCAGAATAGCTCAACCAGTTATAATGAATAAAAATCTCTATGAAAAAATATACTCTATAAAAAATATAATTCTTGCTTGGAAAAAAGCAAGAAAAAGAAAGACTAAAAAGCAATATGTTAAAGATTTTGAGGAAAATATTGCTTATAATTTAAAGGTTTTACATGATGAATTAAAAAATCAAACCTACACACCAAAACCTTTACAAACATTTATTTTAAGAGATCCAAAAACTCGTAAGATAAGTAAATCAGAATTTAGAGATAGAGTTGTTCATCATGCTATTGTAAATGTTTTAGAACCTATTTTTGATAAAATATTCATCTATGATTCATGTGCAAACAGAAAAGGAAAAGGAAATTTATTTGCAATTAAAAGATTTGAGTTATTTAAAGGAAAAATTACCAACAATTTAAAATTAGAAGCATTTTGTCTTAAAGCAGATATTAAACATTACTTTGAAGAAATTAATCATAAAATTTTAATAAATGCTATTAGGAGAAAAATTAAAGATAATAGAGTAATCTGGTTGATTAAAAGAATTCTCGAGTTTGGAGAGAGACGTGGGAAAATTACTTATTATTTAGATAGAAAGGGAATACCTCTTGGTAATCTAACTTCACAATTTTTTGCCAATATATACCTACATGAGATAGATTTTTTCATCAAACATAAATTGAAGTGCAGATATTATATTAGATATGTTGATGATTTTATTATCATAAATAAATCAAAATTACAATTAGAATTATATAAAAAAGAAATTAATAATTTCCTAAAGGAAAAATTGGAATTAGAATTGCATCCAGATAAATCAAAAATATCTTCATTATCAAATGGAATAGATTTTGTCGGGTTTAGGATATTTTATTATCATAGACTGTTAAGGAAAAGAAATATAAAAAATATGAGATCAAGGATAAAACTTTTTAACGAAGGAGAAATATCTAATGAAAAGTTAGATAAAATTTTACAAGGATGGATTTCTTACGCAAAATGGTCTAATAGCTATAAATTAGTTAGGAAATTGCTTATCAATTTTTAACCCTATACTCCTGTACCAGCTTCGGAACAATCCAACTTCCATCTTTTTTCTTTGCTGCTCTTTCTCTAGCATATTTTAAAAATTCATTCATACATTTTTTTGAACAGCATCCATGCATTTTTTCTTGGCAATTGTTGCATTGAATAACTAATTCATCACAATTTACATTTTTACAATTCCTCTGTAAATCTGAAATTTTATTACAAGTTACGCAATTTGTTATAACATTATATTGATTAATATCACTCATTAATCTTTTATCAAATACAAAACATTTTCCTTCCCATATTGTATTGGGTAATTTCTGACAGAAATTTATTATCCCCCCATGCAATTGATAAACATCTTTGAATCCTTTATCTTCCATATATCTTGCAGCTTTTTCACATCTAATTCCTCCAGTACAATAAATATAAATCTTTTTATTTTCATTTTCCTTAAATTTTTCAACAAAATCAGGAAATTCTCTAAATGTTTTAATATTTGGATTAATAGCGTTTTTAAATCTGCCAAGTTTATATTCATAATAATTTCTTGTGTCTAAAATTATAACATCATCTTTATTATAATCTTCTAAAAACTTTTCTGGTTCTACATATTTTCCTTTTTTTGCCATATCAACATTTTTATGTAAACTTACTATCTCTTTTCTTTCTCTAACTATCATTTTATTAAAAGGAGCTTCTTTTCCTATTTCCTCTTTAAACCACACATCTTCAAATCCTTTCAAACTATGAACAAATTTTTTATATTCTTCCATTTGTTCTTTACTCCCAGCTACACTTCCATTTACACCTTCTTTTCCAATTAAAACTTTTCCAATTATTTTTAATTCTTTACATTTTCTTTTATGAATTCTAATAAAATAATTAGTGTCTTCAATAGGCAGAAATTTGTAATATAATAATATATGAACATTTTCCATATATTTTTATTAATATCATAATTTAAAAAAGTTGCGGAAGATATGACATTTATAATTTTATAGTAATAACAAATAAAAAGATTTAAATAGTCTTATTTCATATCAAAGTTATGACAGAAAATCAATTACCTAAATTTGTGGGGATTCCACTTATAGAATATCTTAAAGATTTTCCTCAAGCAGATTTTCTTAGAGGAGAATTTGGAAAATATATTTTGAAAGAATATAATTCAAGAGTAAAAGAAGATTATTCTGATAACAAAAACTTAAGAGTTTTATCTTATTCTGATGGAATAATAAAAGGTTCAAATTCTTTTGCAGTAGTTTTAATTAATCAGATTATAAGAGAAAATAATTTAAGAACTGCAACACAAGCAGATTTAGAGAAAATCTTAAGATTAAATGCTTTAAATCTGAAAGGATTTTATGAAGATTCAGCTTTAGTTTTAAGAAGTGAAGGCGAACCAAATTCTTATTTAGCAAAAGATTTATTGAGGCAACTTCCTGCTAAGCAGAAACTTCCTGTAATGATATCTCTATCAGACTTAGAATTAAAAAAAGATGACAATTCAGATTATGGTTTAGCATTTAACTTAAGAGATAATTCAAAAGTAATTTATAATCATATATTAGAAGGCAACACAGGTTTTTTCTATTCTAAAGATTTAGATAAAAATGGTTTACCGAAAGAAGTTGGATTAAAAGGAAATAGAAATTTTTATTCCGGAAATAGTGGATTGTCCAGGTTGTATTTAGATGAGGATTTGGATCAGTATGCTGATGATGATGATCTTGCTATATCTGGCGATAGTTGTAGGGTGGTCATTGTGAAAAGCGCCAAAGGCGCCGCAAAAAAATTTGGAAGAATATAATAAATATAAAGATCAATATGAATCAGAAAGAAGAAAATATCTAGATGATCTTAGATTGTTAAGAGATAAAATAAATTCTGAACTCAGTGAATAAAAATTAGCATAAAATATAACTTTCTAAAAATCTATTACCTTTTTATCTTTTCACAACTAAAAGCACAAATTTGGATACATATTTCTCCTGATTTACAAAAATTTCCACATTCATTGAAAATTCTGCCTCTTATCTATACGGTATTTTATATCAGAAAAAATTTCCGAAAAATCGCTACCTCTACCTAAAGGTAGAGGTTTGATCGGCGATTTTTCTTTCAAATAGAAATTTTTTGGGATGCTCCGAAACGACTTCACCATAAATGGTGAGGTTTTCAACGTTTCGGACATAATCTAATTTATCTTCAGAAATATTAATAGTATAAACAATTCTATCTCCCTAATTTTTTTCTATATTTATTTTTTCAGTTTCATTAAAATTTCTAACTACTATAAAAATAGTTAACAAAATTAATAAAAACAAAATAATTATTTAGATTTTATTAATTTTTTTCATATTCATTCTCTAATTTAATTTTGTGAAATCAATTTAGCAGCGAGAGCTTCCTGTTTTCTTTTTTTATAAATTTTGTATCTTACATCAATACCATATCCAATTAAAATAACTAGGACTGCCATTATAAAAGCTATAACTTGATATTTGGGTTCTAATGATCCTACATAAGATAAGGCAAAGGCTCCTGGAATTAATCCTAAAAGTGTAGCAAAAGCAAATGTTTGAAATTTAATTTTCTCAAAGAGTCCAAGTACATAACTTAAAACATCAACCGGTAAAGCAATTCTTATTAAAACTATAACCCAAAATACATTTCCTTCAGGTAAAACTTTCTCATATTTTTGTATTTCTTCTAATGAAATTAATTTGCTTACTAATGGGAGGCCATATTTTCTAGAAATTCCAAAAGAGATTAAAGCTCCTATAAATTCTCCAATTAATATAAGCATCCCAGTTTGAATCCATCCATAAGAATAAGTAGCAAGAGGTATTATTGGAAGCACACTAATTGGAACAAAAACTGTCCCTATCACTAAAAGTATCACAAAAACTATAGCAAAATCCCTAACTTTAATTTTGCTTATTAGACTATTTATATAATCTGAATTTATTTGAATAAGATAAGATATTGTAATAAAACTAATAATCAAAACTGTTAATCCAACTAATGCATTAATTTTTTCTTTTTTCATTTTAAAAATAATAATTTACTTATTATAAATATTAGCTTAAAAATAAGAAACCTTATAAACTAAAATAATGAGATTATTCTGTGCGTGGATGGTCTAATGGTTATGATTTTTCGCTTCCAACGAAACGATCCGGGTTCGATTCCCGGTCCTCGCATTTAAAACCTTACACAAAATTTAAAAATAAAGATTATCCTATTTCTCTATGTTAGAATCAGAAAAAGCAAAAACAAGCTGGTATAATAAAAATTATAAAAAATTATTACTAATACCAATAATTTTGTTAATATTATCATTATCTCAATTAGGATATATGTATTTTAAAACAGGACAAATAATAGATAGAGATATAACTTTAACTGGAGGAACTTCAATAACAATTTTTGTAGAAAAAGAAGTTAATATAGAAGAAATTTCTGATTTTCTAAATGGAAAAATTGAAGAATTTGTAATAAGAGAACTTTCAGATTTTCAGTCTGGAAAGCAAAAAGCAATAGTTATAGAAACTCTATCATCTTCAGAAGAAACAAAAAAAATTTTAGAAAAATTTATTGGATATAAATTAACAAATGAAAATTCTTCAATAGAGTCTACTGGTTCTGCTTTAGGAGAATCTTTTTATAAACAATTAATTTATGCAGTAATACTATCTTTCTTTCTTATGTCTATCACTATATTTTTCATATTTAGATCTCCAGTCCCAAGTTTTGCAGTTATCTTATCAGTGTTTGCTGATATTATTATGACAATCGCAATAGTTAATATTATTGGAATAAAAATTTCAAGTGCAGGAATAATTGCAATATTAATGCTTATAGGATATTCAGTTGATACAGATATTATGTTAACTACTAGATTATTAAAAAGATCTGGTGATATAAATGAAAATTTAAAACAAGCTTTCAAAACAGGATTAACAATGACTTTAACTTCTATAATTGCAGTTGCAACAGCTCTAATAATTACTTATTCTATATCAAATGTTTTAGCTCAGATATTTTCAATATTAATCATAGGTTTAATTTTTGATATTATAAATACATGGATAACTAATGTGATAATAATGAAATGGTATCTAGAGGCTAAAAAATGAACTGGAAAATTTGGCTTTTAATAATCTTTATTTCAAGTTCTTTATTAGCTATATTTCCTATGAAATTTTATCAAGGACTAGAAATAGTCTCAGTAGATACAAATTCATTGGCTTATAATCAGGGATTGAGACAGGGAATGAGAATTATAAGCATTGATGATAAATCTATAATAAATCTAAAAGATTTTCAATTAGCATTATCAAAACTTCCATCTTCTGAAAATCAAAAACTTACTATAATTACAGATAAAGGTTCATTCATATTATTTACAAATAAAACTTTAGAAATCTCAGTAAAAAAAATCGAAAAAACAAGAATAAAAACAGGTTTAGATTTATCTGGAGGATCTAGAGCATTAGTTAAAGCCCAAGACAAAGAATTAACAAAATCAGAACTTAACGATCTTATCTCAGTTACCGAGGAGAGACTAAATGTTTATGGATTAAATGATGTACAAATAAAAACAGTCAGCGATCTTTCTGGAAATAATTTTATGTTGATAGAAATTGCAGGATCAACCCCAAAAGAATTAGAAAATTTAATAAGTCAGCAGGGAAAATTTGAAGCAAAAATTGGAAATGATACAGTCTTTGAAGGTGGAGATAAAGATATCACTTATGTTGCGAGAACTGGAGATCAAGCAGGAGTTTATTCTTGTCAAGATAGTGGAGATGGTTCTCAGATTTGTCAATTTAGATTTTCTATATCTTTAAGTCCAGAAGCTGCTAAAAAACATGCAGATACTACTTGCAAACTTGGAACTAATTCAAGTTTACCTCAATATTTAGATAAACCATTAGATCTATACTTAGATGATGTTCTTGTAAATTCCTTATTTATAGGAAGAGATTTAAAATGTTCTGAAACTACCCAAATACAAATCTCAGGTTCTGGTTCAGGACAAACAAGAGAAGAAGCTTTTGATAATGCTCTAACAGAAATGAAACAATTACAAACAGTTTTAATTTCAGGAAGTCTTCCGTTTAAATTAGAAATAGTTAAACTAGATACTATAAGTCCATTATTAGGTAAGGAATTTATAAACACAATATTATTATCAGCTTTATTATCTTTTATAGCAGTAGGATTAGTAATATTTATTAGATACAGAAATATTAAATTATCTCTGGCAGTCCTTCTAACAAGTTTTTCAGAAATTTTAATAATTTTGGGAATCTCAGCTTTATTTAATAGAAATTTAGATCTTCCAGCAATAGCTGCAATAATAGCTGCAATAGGAACTGGAGTAGATTCTCAAATAATCATCTTAGATGAATCTAGAATTATTAATACTTCATTAAAAGATAGAATAAAAAGGGCTCTTGCAATAATAATGGGAATTTATTTTACGACTTTATTTTCGCTTTTGCCTTTAATGTGGGCAGGTGCCGGATTATTGAAAGGGTTTGCTATAGTAACTATCATAGGAGTTTCAGTTGGAGTTTTTATCACTCGTCCAGCTTTTTCAGAAATAGTTAAAAATATAGTAAAAGAATAATGCTTCCAAAATATCATATAATAATAGGAGCTATAGCTTCATTAATTCTTTTTTATTTAACAAACTTAACGATAACACAAACTATAATTATTTTTCTATCTTCATTTCTTATAGACATAGATCATTATATTATATATGGAATTATGTATAAAAATTGGAGTTTAAAAAATTCTAGAAAATATTTTTTTAATATAAGAGAAAAATGGATAAAAATTCCTTTGAAAGAAAGAAAAAAATATAAAAGACATATTTTTATTTTTCACGGAATAGAATTTTGGATTATTTTATTCATAATCTCTAATTATTTTCCATTTATATTATTCATACTCTACGGATTTGCTATTCACATATTTTTAGACTATTTAGATCTTATTTATTTTAAAGAGCCATTATATCAAAAATTTTCACAATTTTATGTTTACCAAACTAACAAGAAAAAAATAAATTTTAATTATTAATATAATAATCTCTAGAACTTGCTATTTTTTCTCCTTGTCCATCTACCATTTTAATTCCTAATTCTCTACACAATTTAGATTCAGGAATTTCTCCTTGATGCCTATCCCCCCCATTAGCAAAAATATCTGGTTTCAAAAATTTTAAGGATTCACAAACACTTCTATCTCCATCTATGCTTATAAAAACTTCATCAATATATTTTATTGATTCTAAAAGTTTTTTTCTTTGTTCTTGATTCATGAAAGGAGCTTTTCCTCTTTTCATTAAAACTTGTTTATCATTATTTAAAATTACTATTAATTTATCTCCTAATTTTTTTGATAATTCAAATAATTCTAAATGGCCGATATGCAAAGGATCAAAGTAACCAGATACCACAACAACTTTTTTATTTTCATTAATTTCATCCAGATTTATTTTCCTATTCTCCTTATTAGAAATTCTACAAGCTTCCATTATCTTTGCTATTTTTATCATCTCATCAAACTTACTTTCTTTATCATCTAAAATATTTAAAAAGAAATCATCAAAAGTTTTAGCATATTGATTTACTATTTCACATTCAATTTTCTCTTTTTTATTTTCATACTCATATTCAATTTCAGGATTATCTTCTCCTATAGAATAAGCTCTGTTAACTCTAATTAATCCTTCACTTCCCCAAATTTCATAATTATTTTGGTAAAAATTATCAAAACCAAAATCAAAAAAAGCTATTTTATTTCCAGAAAATTCCAATTTTATACAGCCTTTAATATCTACTCCTGTCTTATTATCTATAAATAAATTACAATCTACATTTAATGGTTCTTCATTAAAAAATAATCTCGAGATAAAAATAGGATAACATACAACATCATTTAGTATACCATTATTCAATTCTTTTTTATATCTAATATCATTTTTTTCCAAGGGAGCATGACCAAAACTGCTTTTAATGCTGAACATTTTCCCAATTTTATCATTTTTAATCATCTCTAAAACTTTATAATGCTGGGGATGGTTTTTAATCATAATATTTTCATACAATTTTACATTATTTTTTTTACAAGATTCAATAATTTTTATAACGCTATAAAAACTTTCAGCTAAAGATTTCTCACAAATTATATGCTTTTCATATTCAGCTGCTTTAATACTCCATTCTTTATGCAAACCTATTGGTAAAGCAATATAAACAGCATCTATATCTTTTCTTTTTAAAAGTCGCTCATAGCTATCATAAGATTCTATATTAAATTCTTCTGCCCATTTCTTGGCTTTTTCTATATCCCTGCTTGCTAAACAAACTATATTTCCATATTCACATTTTGATATAGCATCAAAAATTCTTTTCCTAAGAAAATTTGAACATCCCAAAACACCCAATTTAATTTTTTTATCTGACATTTTTAAGATAGATATCATCAATTTAAAAGAATTATTATTATCTTAAACTATCATAAAAATTTTTAATGACTTCAAAAACATATGGAAAAGTGATATTTTCAATTAATTTTAATTCTTCTTCAGCCCAAATAGAAAATCCAGCACCCTCTCCAAGTCTAATTTTATTCAAATCTCCATCAAATCTCGCGCTATAAAAATAGCAAGGACCTTTACTCGGTTTATGAGTTACACCATATTTAGTTTCATCGATATAAACATTCCTAAAAAGATTTATTTCACATAAATTCTCAAGTCCGGTTTCTTCTTTAACTACTTCCCTATAAAATGTCTCCATAGGATCTTCTCCTATTTCTCCAGCACCTCCAAATACAGTCCACATTCCTGCAAATTGCTTTTTAGGATAACCCAAATCTTTTCTCTGGAGTAGTATTTCATTACTTGGATTTAATATTAAAGCCCCAACATAAAACGGATTTTCCATAAAAGATTATTAATAATTCTATTTTTAAGTATTTATATTATAAAAAACAATTAAATTTTTAAGTAATAATAAATAAAGCAATAAATGAATCTACTATTATTTGACATTCATGGAACTTTAATTAACAGTGAAGATTATTTAAAAGATTATGAGTCTCAATTAACAGGATTTACAACAGATTATTTCAGTAGAAAATTTGTAGTAAATTTTGATGGTTATCATGGACTTACAGAAAGAAATAACTTGAAAGATATTTTCGCAAAACAAGGACTAGATCTTTCAGAAAAAGAATTAGATGATTTTTTTAATCTTTCAGGAAACAGGTATAAAAATAGAGAAGGAAGTTTAAATCTAATTTCTAAAGTTAAAGAATCATTGCAAACATTGAGTGATAAAAATCTTTTGGGATTAGTGACTGGCAGTCAGAAATTAGTAGCTTTAAAATGTCTTGAATCAACTGGAATCTCAAAATATTTTTTGTTTGGAGCTTTCGGTAATGAAAGCTACGATAGATTTGAATTAGTAAATTTAGCAATAAAAAGATCCATTAAACAGGGATGGAAAGGAGATAATATTTATATTATTGGTGATACAGAAAGAGATATAGAATCAGGAAAAAAAGCGAAATCATCATTAAGATATAATATTAAAACAATAGCTGTCTTAACTGGTTCTGGAAAATTTGAACAATTAAAATTATCAAACCCAGATTATATAATCAAAGATCTTTCTGAAATAGAACAAATAATAATTAAATAACTTTTTAACCATAGAAACATTTTAACTATCTAAAAAGATGAATATCTATGAAATTAAAGAAAATATCGGAAGAAGAATTGAATGAACTTTTTCAGAAATCAAAAATCTCAAAAAGAAAAAGAATTATGAAAGTTTTTCAAGATGATTCTTATAAAGGAGTTCATGTTTGTCTAAATATAATACAACCAGATAGTTATATGCAACCTCATCTTAGATATAAAGATGAAATAATCCTATATCATTCAGGAAGATTATGCTCTTTATGGTTTGATAAAGAAGGAAATATAACAGAAAAAAATTATTTAAATAAAGATTCTCCATTTTTATTCTTACCAAAAAAAACATTCCATACAATAGTTTCTTTAGAAGAAAATTCTTCAATATGGCTTATACTTAAAGGCCCACATAATCCCAATAATTTCTCAGAATATCTTAAAAATACTCCAAATGAAAATGAAGATTATTATAATTATTTTAAATCTCTTAAAGAGCAATCAACTAACCATATTTAACAGGTTTTGTTAACAAATGTATAGATTTTATTAAATCTTCTATCATTTCGGGGATATTATATTTAACTTCAAAGCCGGCTTCTCTCATTCTGGTATAATCACAAGCATAGTCTCTCACATCTTCATCCTTATAAATTTCAGCATAAGCTACAAAACATCCAGTTCTTTCTTTTATATATTCAGCCAATTGTCTTTTTGTCCAATTATTTTTTTCAGTTCCTACATTATAAACTTTATATTTCAAGTTCTCAATATTATCTAAAGCATAAATTAAAGCATCAGCAAAATCTCTTATATCAATAAATGTTCTCATATTATCTCCTTCAAATATAGATAAAAATCTACTGGTTATTGCCTCATTAGTCATGTAATTAGGTAAAAGATTTAGTCTCATATTAGGAGATACTCCAGCACAAGTAGCAAATCTAAGAGCTATGCTATTAGGAGTTTCTAATATTATTTTTTCTCCATTATATTTTGTAATACCATAAATTGATTGTGGATTTTCAGGAGTCTCTTCAGTACATAATCCATCTTTAACAATACCATATATAGAACCTGTACTGGCAGCAACTATTTTTGTATCTCCCTTATATTTAGCAACATATTTCCATCCGTCCTCATTAACCGCTTTAGCTAGAATAGGATTTTTACTGCATGCTGGAAGTCCAACAATTCCAGAAAGCAGAATAATCCCATCATATTTACCCTCATGTATTTTTCTTACATCTTCTTCTTTAGAAATATCTGATTTTTTAAAAATAAAATTTTTATTATTAACGTATTGTAATAGAGAATCTCCTCCTTTGAATAAATTATCAGCCACAACTACTTCATAATTTTTTTCTAATAATTTTCCAACTAAAACAGACCCAATAAATCCTGCTCCTCCCCAAACTAAAATTTTTTTCATTTATCTAAACCTCAATCTTTATTCTATAAGTATCATCTTCATATTTATTTCCTTCTCTAGATTCACTAACTATGTCTATCATAACACATTTTTCTAATGCTTTAAATCTATGAATTATTTTTGGAGGTATAATTATTATTTCTCCCGCATTTAATATAATTTTTTTAACATTAAAAGGTTGATTCCATGGAGCAAGGAGAACTTCATATTTACCTAATAGAATATAAGAATATTGCTTTGATAATTTATGATAATGATTGCCTCCTATAGAATTAATTTCATTTGTTATCAGTCCAACATGTTTAACTGGCTCGTTTATAATATCAGTTATAGATTTTGTAGGATCAGAATAAACTGGTTCTATTTTTTTTATTTCTACTCCAAATAAATATTCTTTTTCATTATTATCTTCCATTATAATTGGATTTGGAATTGGCTTTATAAATTTTCCCCCATTTCTGTAAAATTTCTGGTTGATAGGATTTTTTATAATTTCTTCAGCAAAATTCCAGGCAAAAATAACGCCATAATCTGCTTGGCTATCTTCCAATAATTTTTCTTCTTCAATTATAGGTATATGCATTCCAGGAGTATAATGTCCAGGTTTCAATCCAGATTTTTCAGTCATATAATCTATTAAATCTTCATGAATCTTGCAATAATTTAACAAAGTATTTCCTTTTGCTGGAGCACTAATCCCTATTATTTTTTTATTCTGTTTTTTTAACTCTCTCAACATTTCTACAAAGTCTTTTTTATGTTTCTTAATTTTCTTAGCAAAATCATCTAATATTTCTTTTCTATAAATTCCTTTTTCTTCCTCAGATTTCAACATTTCATAAACAGAATTAGATATATTTCTTTTCCCATTTTTTCCGACAAAAACTCTTATAGAACTTCCATGAATCTCATATTTCTCAACATCGAAAACCTCAAATCCATTTTTTTCAAAGAATTTAACTAAAGGCTTTAAACTTAAATATTCTAAATGATCTAAATAAATAGTATCATATTCTAAATTATCTATTAAATCTATTAAATAAGGAGCTTCTATAACAAAAACTCCATCTTCATCAAGAATAATCTTAAGACTTATAATTAACCCCTTTTTATCATCTATATGTGCAAATACATTAGTTCCACACACAACTTTAGCCTTACATTTTTCATAGACTATTTTACTGGCTATTTCAGGATTAATTAAACTCTGCCATGTTTCTATTCCTCTTTCATTAGCGATTTTAACAATTTTTGGCGCAGCATCTATTCCTAATATATTACACCCATTATTTCTAAAACCTTCCAATAAAACTCCCACATTACTTCCAATATCTATTACAAGATCATTTATTTTTAAATCTAATTTATTAAAAATAGAATTTGCCATTTTAAAAAAATGTTTTTTTCCAGTTTCTGTGATAGAAGATTCATAACTATATTTTTCTCCATACAATAATTCAGGATTTACAGCATAAGTTAATTGAGTTAATCCGCAACTTTGACATTGTGCTACAACTAAAGGAAAATGAACTTCGGGTTCATCTAATTCATGTTTTTTTAAAATTGCATCTGCTGGAGGCATAAATCCCAAATCTAAAAATCTATACAAATCTTTAGAATCACACATTCTACAATTATCTAATTTTCTACCAAGATTCATTTTATACCTTTTTTAATATCTAATTTTTAATAACAACAACTTAAATATATTATCTAACTGAAAAATATATATTATAAATCGCTCTTAGAAATTTTATATAAATACTTATAAAAGATATTTTTTTGAATATAAAATGAATATTAAACATAAAATAACTAGATTTGTTGAACAACCTTCTGGAGTTCTAGATTTGATTAATGGAATAAGACCTATACATAAATATTACTTTATTAAAATTAAGCAGTTTACAAATTCTCTAAATACCTATATAGACATAGGAGCAAATCAAGGGAAGTTAATAGAAGCTTGCAGATTAGTTTTTCCAAAATCTTATGTTTATGCAATAGAGCCAATAAAAAAACATTATGAGAATTTATCAAAATTAAAAAATACTACAGTTTTTAATTGTGGATTATGGAATGAAAATACTACTAAAAAATTTTACCACACAAAAAAAGATGATTATGAAAGTTCTTTTATAAAGCCCACTTCTTTAGATGATAATAAAATGGAAGATATTGAAGAAATAGAAATACCTGTTAGAAGATTTGATTCACTTCCTATTAATATAAAAAATCCGTGTTTTGTTAAAATAGATGTAGAAGGGGCAGAACCACAAGTTTTAGAAGGAATGGGAAAAAGACTTAATGAAATAGATTTCATTCAAATTGAACAAATTCATGTAACAAAAAATAAAGAAAAAAATATTATAAGCAAGTGTATAAAAATTTTGGAAAACTATAATTTTACTGGATTTATTCAAGTGGGCACAACTTTTTATCCAAATGGATTGCCTTCTAAATCAGATTTAATTTTCTTCAAAGAAAAGATGTTAAAAGAACCCTGGTTTAAAAATAAAAATGAATAAAAAATTAAGAATAGCTATATTTGAACCATCTAGACTTTTTCCACCTGGAGGAAAAAATATGGATGGAATAGCAAAACATTTATCAAAAAAACATGATGTAACAGTTTTTACCCAGAAACTTATCGAAGGAGGAGCTGTTTTTAATACTTCAAAAATAAAATTTATCAAACCTAAATCAAGATTTTTAGCCCCATTCGCATTTCTTAAAAAAAATATAGATGAAAAAGATTTTGATTTAGTAATTTTGGGTTGTTTTCCAGCAACTCTTTCTGCTTTAAAAAATTTTAATAACATTCCTTCTATATATATTTCTCATGCTCCCCCAAGATTTTTTTACGATCTTAAAGAACATAATCTAAAAAATGCAAATTTTCAAGGTAAAATTATAATACATTTAAAAAATATTTTATTTAAAAAATTAGATTATTTGGCAATTCAAAAAATAACAAAAATTTTAGGGGTAAGTTCTGAAGTTCAAAGAAGGATTAAATTATATTACAATAGAGATTCTATAGTTTATCCAGCAGGAGTAAATCCAGAGAAATTTAAAACAGGAAGATACGATAATTATATATTATCTGTATGTAGATTAGTAAGTGCGAAAAGACCAGAGATTATTGTTAAAAGTATGGAATTTGTAAAAAATAAAAATATAAAACTTATAATGGTTGGTTCTGGAGACTTAAAAGAAAAAATAAAAGAATTAGCAGAAAATTATTCAAATGTAGAAGTAAGGGGATTTGTTTCAGATGATGAATTAAAAGAGCTTTATGCTAATTGTTTAGCTACAATATATATTCCTATAAATGAAGATTTGGGATATGCTCCTCAAGAAGCAGGAGTTTCAGGGAAGGCAACAATAGGAGCAGATGAAGGTGGATTAAAAGAAACTATTATAGACGGTGAAACCGGATTTTTAATTGATAATCCTACACCAGAAAAAATAGCAGAGAAAATAGATTTTTTTGCGAATAATAAAGATATTGCTGAGAAAATGGGAAAAAATGCTGCAGAACATACTAAAAAATTTCATTTAGAAAATACATTCAAAATTTTAGATAATGTAATTAAAGAGGTTATAAAATAACACCATTTTTATACCTTATTTATTATACTATAAAATGTCTAAAAAAGAGTTTAATAATATTTTAGAGAATTTATTTGAAACATCTATTTTTATCTTTGTAGCAATAATGATATCTAAAATATTTTCTTATATTTATAAAATAATAATTGCAAGATATTTAGGAGCAGATATTTATGGAATTTACTCTTTATCATTAATTATAGTTTTATTAGTGGCCTCAATTTTTGGATTTGGGATAAGTGAAGGAATTTTGAGATATATTTCTTTATATAGGGGCAAAAATGAGCAAGAAAAAATAAAGTATTTATTTAAGTTTTCATCAAAATTATTATTAATATTAACTATAATTGCTTCTTTTATATTATTTTTTTTATCAGAGTTTATAGCAATAAAAATTTTTAATAATACCTCTTTAGCATTTTTTTTAAAGATATTTAGTTTTATTATCCCGATATGGATTTTTTCTGGTTATTTTATGAGTATTATGATTGCTTTTGAAAAAGTAAAACAACAAACTTTTATAGAGAAGATAATTCAGAGTTCTGCTAAATTATCTTTATTATTATTATTTTTATTTTTGGGCTTAAGAACTAATGCAGTTATATTATCCTTTTTTATAGGAGTTTTCATTTTTTTTATCAGCACTTTTTTATACTGTAAATATAAATTACCATTTTTATTTTCAGAATATAATATTAATAATAAAGAAAAGAAAAAAATAAGAATGGGACTTATATATTATTCTGCCCCTATAATGTTTTTTGGATTAGTTTTCTATATTTTTTATTGGACAGATTCACTAATTTTAGGTTTCTTTAAAACAACAACCGAAGTAGGAATATATAATGCTGCAGTACCTTTAGCATTATTGTTAAGTTTTGCTCCAGAATTATTTATAACTTTATTATTTCCAATTATAATAAAAGAATATGCAAAAAGAAAGCTAAATATAATAAATAATTTAAGTAAACAGATAGCAAAATGGATATTTATTATAAATTTGCCATTATTTATTCTTATGGTTCTTTTTCCTGAATTTATAATAAACATATTTTTTGGAAGTGAGTATTCTAGTGCCGTTAACACATTAAGATTCCTTTTAATAGGAAATTTTTTTGCTTCTATATTAATAATTTCCAATAGATTATTATTAATGGTAGGAAAAACTAAAACTTTATTAATAGATTTATTAATAACAAGCTTACTTAATTTGATATTAAATTTAATATTAATACCAAAAGAAAAAATATTCTTTATTAATAATCATAATGGACTTAACGGAGCAGCTATCGCTACAACCATATCTATAATATTATTTTATTTATTGTTAATGATTCATGCGAGAAAATTTACTAAGATAACCCCTTTTAAAAAAGATTTTTTTAAGATAATATTTATATCAATAATACCCACCATTATCCTACTTATAATAAAATCCGTAATAAACCTAAATAAATTATATTTTATAATGTTAGCCATATTTTTCTTTTCTTTTTATATATTATTACTATTTTTAATGAAAGGTCTAGATAAAGAAGATTTATTAATACTCGCCAGAACAAAAGAAAGATTTAGCAATAAAATAAATAAAAAAGATATAATTAAATTGTTAGATTAATTATATTTTAAATAATAATTATTAATTTCTTTAGATATTTTAATAACTTCTTCTTCTTTAATTTCAGGATACATAGGCAATGATAATATCTCCTCGGAAAATATTTTGGCATTTGGAAAGTCATCTTTATTATGATTTAAATAAAAAAAAGCTTTTTGCATATGTAAAGGTATAGGATAATGAATTAAAGTTGCAATATTTTTAGATTTTAAATGCTCAATTAACCTATCTCTATTTTTTGCTCTAATTATATACAAATGGTAATTATTATCATAGCTATAATCTGGTATTTTAATATAAGGATTTAATTCCAATAAATTATTATACAATTGAGCAATTTTTTTTCTTTTATCATTAAATTTATCCAAATATCTTAATTTTACTCTTAAAATTGCCGCCTGTATTTCATCTAACCTAGAATTTATGCCCAAAATATCTGCGTTGTATTTATTAGATTGACCATAATTTCTTAATAGTCTTATTTTATTGCTTAATTCTTCATTATCACAAACAATCATTCCACCATCTCCCAACCCCCCCAAATTCTTACTTGGATAAAAACTAAAACATCCTATTTCTCCAACAGGTACTTTTCTTTTTTTATATAAACTACCATGAGCCTGACAACAATCTTCTATCACCTTCAGATTATATTTTTCAGCTAATTCAAATATTTTATTCATATTGCAAACTTTTCCATATAAATGAACAGGAATTATAAATTTTGTTTTATCGTTTATTATATCTTCAATTTTACTTGCATCTATTAAATAATCATTATCACAATCTACAAAACAAACTTCTGCTCCACTATCTTTTATAGCCATTGCAGTAGGAATAGCAGTATTAACTGGAATAATAACTTCATCATCTCTTTTAACGTCTAAAGCCATCAATGTTAATTTAATAGCGTCAGTTCCATTTCCCACCCCAATTCCATATTTTTTTCCGCAATAATTAGCAAATTCATTCTCAAATTTCTTAAGTTCTTCTCCTAAAATAAAATTAGAGCTAGAAATAACTTTTCTTATAGCATTATTTATTTCTAATTCTATTAATTTATGATGCTCATTTAAATCTAAAAAATATATATTTTTATCATCAACATTTTTTAAATCATAATTGTTGTTAAAATTAAGATAATATTGATTTTTTTTATAAAATTCAATAGTCTTTTTCAATCCTTCATTTAAACTTGTTTTCGGATACCATCCAATATCTTCATATATTTTTGTAGCATCTAAATAAACATGCCCAGGTTCTATGTTCTTATTTTCATTAGGATATAAAATTTCTTTATAAGAACCATTATTATTTATATCAATAATATTCTTTGCAATTTCTTTAACTGAAGAGATATTATTCTCAATATCCTGATATTTACTATTTTTTCTTATAAAACTTCCTAAATTATACATTTGATAATCAGTTTTATCAGAGGTTATTGCCAATAACATTGCTTCAACAACATCTTCAACGTAATTAAAATCTCTTATAGATTCCCCCCCACCCCATAATTCAATCTCTTCATTTCTTAATGATTTATATATAAAATATCCAACAAACCCCTGTCCAGAATTATTTATTCTCTGTCTAGGACCATAAGTATTAGTTAATCTCAAACAAACTACTGGAATTTGGAAATTCTTTCCATACCATAAATGATGATGTTCTGCTCCATGATTATGAATCCCCTGAGGATCAGCAGGATTTTCAATAAGAAAATTCTCTTTTATTGGTAAATCTTTTTCTTTCACTCTCCCATACACATCTCTAGTACTGGTAAATAAAATTTTAAATTTTTTCCATGGATTTTCTTTAATATAATCTTTGCATGATTCTAAGAATTTAACATGAGGCATTAAATTTATTTTTAAATCTTCAACTGGATCTTTCTTACTATTAAAATGATTTGGAGATCCTGCCAAATTAAATATATAATCCACATCAAGATAATCTATAATTCTATTATCATCAATATTCATACCACCATTCTCAATTAATGGAATCTCTAATTTATCTTTTATACCCTCAATATTTTTAATATCTCCTCCTTGTCCAGGAATTAATGGGTCTATTACAATTATTTTTTTTGGATTTAACTCAATTAACTTATGAACTAGATTACTTCCTATAAAACCAAGCCCTCCAGTAACCATAATTTTCTTACCTTCAAATTTTTTCATATATTCCTTTTTTTCTTGATAATACATAAGAATTCTATAAATAATTTTCTTATAAAGATTGTTGAGATAGTTAATATAATTTATACCATCTATCAGTATAAAATAAAATATCTTTTTTTAATTAACCAAATGTTTATCTCAACTCTCTAATCAACGATTCTGAAATATCTTTAGAAGAAGAAAATAAAACTCCTTCTAAATTCATATCAACTCTTTCCCATTTTTTATCTTCAATAGAATTTCCTTTAAAGTCAGTAGCATATCCTTCTAATTCTTTTGTCAATAAATACATGGCGGGAGGTTCAAAAACTCCTTTAGCAACCATTTGTGCAACTGCATCAACATTTCCGTAAATTAAATCAATGCACATAGCTGCACTTGAAATCCCTCCAAGAAGAGCTACTTTTCCTTCTAAATATTTAGCAAAATTTTTCCCCATAAATTCCTCAAAATCACTTAAACCTTTAGTAATACCTTCTGCATATTCAGCTTTATAACAGTCAACCATCACCGAAATATTTTCAGAAAAATTTTTATCGTTAAATTTAGGAAGCTTTTTTTCTAATTCATTTTCTCCTGGATTCTCAATAACATATACCCCATTATTTTTAATTCCATAAAAAATTTTTTTACTGGCATATTCAGTTATACCAGCAAAAACAAAATCATTATAAATAGGATTTAAATTATCTGCAATTGAGATTATTGTCCCACATTTACTATTTGGATCTTTAACAAGTGCAGAGCTTCCATCAATTCCATCTAAAACCATTAAATATTCTGGGTTTTTAACAATGTCGATAGTTCCATGTTCCTCTGCAATTATTCTTAATAACAAATTTCTTTCTTTCAAATATCTTATAATAACTTCTTCAGATTCCCAATCTCCCTTTGTTGCTCTATCTTCTCCTCTACCAACAGTAACCAATTCTGCTATTGTTTTCTCTTTCAAAAGTTTTCTTTGGATAGAATAAGCTAGTTTTAGAGAATTAATAGCTTCAGAAAATATTTTATTCATTATTTTTGAGATATTTTTATTTCTAGAGTCCCTTTTTTTATTCTCTTGTTCATATCGTCAAGAAGCGCGATTTTATCAATAGGAACCATACAAATCGAACGTGCAACCCAGTGTGGAAGCCAGATTCCTCCCAGACCTTCCTTATCAGTAAGTTTTAATTGCTCATCCACATCCATTATGAGATAGTGATCTATTTCTCTTCCAAAAATCCATTCTTTGTAAGTAGGTAACTCTACCCCATATCTTTTCCTATCCCCCCTGTTTAATGCACTAGAATATACTATATCATTCAAACTAAATCCTAAAAAATTATAGACATTTCCCTGAAATAATTCATTCGCCTCATCAATAATTCCCAGAATTCTCTCAGATTCGTCTTTCCAACGATAACTGCGCAATTCCTGTGAGTGAATATGTTGATCAAGTGATTCTATTTCTTTTATTTCCTCTTTCATTTCTCTTTTTAATGCTTGTACTGGATTTTCTCCTGGTTCTAAATGACCTCCAAAAATAGCGACGTTTCCAGGCCAATAAAAAGGGTAGTTTCCTGGCTGAAACAAATCTGTTCGTGGATGATGAGATTTATCAACTTCTCTGCCTTGCAAATAATAATTTACATCTTTTCCAGCAGTATAAACAGGAAGAAAGCTGACCGAGATTGAATCTTCTGACATGATTATTTCATTAAAATACTATTTAAAAATATTTATATAGTAATTAATACAGATTTTTTAATGCAAAAAATAGCATTTGATATTGTAATTTTACCTCCTAAAGATATAACTGATAAAATTATAGAATTAAATAGAAATTTAAAAAGAGATTATGATAATCCAAGAATTGTTTTAGGAGAAAATTGTTTGCCCCATATTTCGTTATTAATGGGAGTTATAGATTAAAAAAATATAAATAAAATAAGTAAGATAGTAAATAAAGTTGCTAGAAATTTTAATACTCTTAGTCTAGAAATTATTGGTTTAGATTTGGAAGATCTTCAAGCCAAAGATAAAACTTTAAAAATTGCTGGATTTTCATTAAGTAAATCAGAATCATTAAGTAGATTACATAAATCTTTACTAAATAATTTAAAAAATTATTTAGATTATAATAAACCAACAAAGGAGATTTTTTATAATCCATTAGAGATAGATCAAAATGATACTCCATGGATGTTTAATTACATTCAGAATTTTATTATAGATTCTAGTTATGATAAATTTAATCCTCATATTACTATTGGGGATGGAATAATAGAGAAACCTAATTATCTTCCTTTAAAATTTAAAACATCAATATTAGGTTTATACCATTTAGGAAATTATTGCACTTGTAGAAAAGTTTTGTATGAAACTGAATTGAAAAATTAAATTTTTTAATTTTCTTTTTAAAGATTATTGTAATCAAAAATATATGTAAAATGCGTCAATAGCCTTTGGTGCTACTTATTTATATCTATAGAAATTTTATTTTTATTGTGTGGATATATTGTTACAATAGACTCTTTTTTTAAATCCATGAATTTAGCTATATCTTTAGGTATTCTAATTATTAGCGAATTGCCGCTATAGCTTATTTTGCTTTCTCTTGATAACCCAAATAAATTAGCTTTTTTCTCAGCTTTTTCTATTTTAATAGAAGTTTCTTCATCAAACCATTGCTCTCCGCAGGATTGACAAACCATGGCCGGGAATTTTCCTAAACTTTCTCCATAAATTTTATAATCCACAATTTCCTTTCTTAGATTTCCATTGCATAAAGCACATTTATTTTTCATTTTTTTCTGTCATTATCATTACAGTTATAATAAAATATTTATCTTTAATTTTTTTGAATACTATTTTTATATGTCTATGTTTTGCAATAATTTTTTCTTGCTGCAAAAATTTTGCTCCTTTACTAATTGTTTCTTTAATCTCATTAATGTTAACTCCCCTTTCCCTAGCTTGTTCTAGAGCATGTTTGCTCATTATTATATTCATAATTCACTTACATGTAAGTTAAAGTAAGTTTTTAAATATTACTATATTCTATAGATATAAAACTCTATAGTCTTCTTTAATCCTTCTTCAAAATTAATTTTAGGTTTCCAATTAACAGTCTTATTAAATTTTAAGTAATCAGCAATAAAATTCCTTTTATTAATCTCATCATATCCTTTAGGAAATGGAAGATATTTGATTACTAATTTTTTATTTGTTAAATTTTCTACTATTTTTTTTATTTTTTCAACAACTTCTAAAAAAGTTTTCCCTTCTCCAGAACCTAAGACAAAAATCTCTCCATTTGTTTTTTCTGATTCAGCAGCTAAAATAAAAGCATCTATATAATTTTGGACATAACTATAATCTCTTATAAAATCACCTTTTCCATATATAGTCAAATCCTCATTTCTTAATGCTTTTCCTATCATAAAATTTAAAATTCCCCTATTAGGATTATCTATTTTTTGATATTCACCAAAAACATTACTTAATCTTAGAATACAACTCTTAATTCCATATTTTTCATGATACATTTTTATATATTTCTCTGCCATCAACTTATTTATATCATAGGATGATAAAGGGTTTTCTCTTTCGTCCTCATTACAAGGAATATTCTTAGTAGACCCTATTACTGTAACAGTACTCGCGAATATTATTTTTATTTTAGGATTATATTTCTTACAAATTTCCAAGATATTGACCAATCCAAGAATATCATTTTTTAAATCATCAGAAGGATTTTCCATAGATTTCTTTAAATCAGTTTGCCATGCAAAATGATACAAATAATCAATATTTAATATAGAATCTTTAATTAATTCATAATCTAACAAATTTCCTTCAATAATTTTAATATTCTTATGACTTTTAATATCCTCAATTCTCCATAAATCTGTATTCGGTTTAACGAACAAGCTAACTTCATTTTTATCAATTAATCTTCTAGCTAAATTACTTCCTAAAAATCCAGCTCCCCCGGTAATAAAAATTTTTTTATTTTTTAGAATCATTACTTATCCCCTTAAATAATTCAATAGTTTCTTTTATACCATTTTCTAAATTATCATTAGGAGCAAAACCAATAGCTCTTATTTTTTCATCTGATACATGATAAGCTTTTTGATTTAATAATGGACTTTTAGTTATCTCAATTTTAACTTCTGGAACAAATTTTTGAATAACATTAATTATCTCTCTCATTTCATAATTTTTAGTTAAAACATTATAAACTTCTCCTATTTTACCATTATTTTCAAAAAATTTATATGCATTAATACAATCATTCAATCCAAGATAAGGCCTTTTACTGTTTAATGCAGAATCCCATATTGTCAATGGTTTATTCATAGCAGCAAGATAACAAAATTTATTTATTGCAGTATGGAATCTTATTCCAATACTTGTTCCAAAAATAGTTCCTTTTCTTAATATAATAGCAGGAAATCCAGTCTCCCTTGATACATTATTAATTAATAATTCAGTTTTTCTTTTAGCCTCGGCATACGGACTAGCAGGTTTATAATTATCATAGTTTTCATCTACAATTCCTTCAGCTTCACCATAAACACTAGTAGTACTAGCATAAAGAAATTTTTCAACTTTAGCATGTATCGCTGCATTTAAAACATTCCAAGTTCCATTATAAATAATCTTCTCAGTCAATTCTTTATTATTAATTGTTGAAGGGGCATCAGTTACAGAAGCAAGATGAATAACAACATCTATATCTTTCATAGATTTTTTTATGGTTTCTATATCATTTATATCTCCTTCAATAAATTCATACTTTTTATAAGGCAAATCAAATAAGGAACAATATCTTTGAGTAGAAAGATTATCTAAAATTCTAATTAATTCGACATCATCTCTTTTAGCATACTCTCTAATAAGTTTAGAGCCTATATGTCCCAAACCGCCTGTAACTAAAATTCTCATAATAAAACATATAATTTTAATTTAATAATATTTATATACTGTTAAAATAAAATAAAAAATGTCAGAAAAATCATTTCCAAGGAAAGAAATTTATATTCATAATACTCAAAAGCCAATAAACAGTAATTTAATTAAAGCTTTATATGATAGAAATCAAAAAATTAATCATTTTCTTAGTGAATATTCAGATTCAAAATGGGAATTAGAAAATCAAGGATGGATAAGCTCAATTATTCCTACTATTGTGGATGTAGATTCCAACAGAGATGAAATGATCCTTCATTGTGGAACTTCAGAGTACAAATATCTATTAGGAATGGTAAAACTAGCTAAAGAAAAAAGAGAATCAGATACTAATGGAATTATTCATGGTCTGAGCACTGAAATAATACCTATTTTTAACGAGGATATTATTGTATTTGAACAGAGACAAGGAAAATCTACTCAACATGGAGTTGGTTTTTATGATATCCCTACTGCAAGCCAAAATGCAGAAATTTATATCGATAAAGCAAATAAATTTAAAGAAGGACTTGTAAAAAATATTTTTGATATGACCGGATTTCCAAAATATCATATTTTAAAAGCATTTCCAAAAATTTCATTAGATAAAATAAAAGAAATTTTTTATACTGGGTTTTCAAGAGGATTTGAAGTTAGTTTAGGTACTCAAGTTAACGGTTATACAAATATTGATTTAGATATTAAATCTATCGAAGAAAAATCTGAAAACAGATTATATTACCAGCTGTTAGATTTATTACCAATTCTAGATTCCATTGGTAAAACTATTACAAAAGAAGATATTTATGGCAAAAAACCAAAAGAAAATCTTCAAACAGAAAAGTTTGCAATCATAGACGATTGTTTAGGAAATATATTAAATTATATCTATCATAAAAAATATAATATATACAATTCTGCGATAGAAATTTTAGAAAATAAAGGATATAAAATAAATGAAGTTAATAAGAATAGAATTACTTTAGATGACCTTGTTTAATTGAGTGTTTATTGATTCTCAATAATCCTTATATAATCTTTTTTTTTACTATAAAAATGAAACTATTAGTAACAGGCGGCTGCGGTTTTATAGGAAGTAATTTTATTAATTATATTTTTAAAAAATACCCTGATTATTCTATAATAAATTTAGATAAACTTACTTATGCTGGAAATTTAGAAAATTTAAAAAATATTGAGAAAAATTCTAATTATAAATTTGTTCATGGAGATATTTGCAATAAAGAATTAGTAAATTATCTAATTAAAGAAGTTGACGCAATAATACATTTCGCAGCTGAAAGTCATGTTGATAGAAGCATCTTAAATTCTGAAGAATTTATTAAAACAAATATTTTAGGAACTCAAATATTATTGGACGCTGCTTTAAGAAACGGAAAAAAAAGATTTCATCATATAAGTACTGACGAAGTATTTGGAGCATTAGGTTCTGAAGGAAAATTTAATGAAAATACTTCTTATAATCCCCATTCTCCTTATTCAGCATCTAAAGCTGGAGCAGATCATTTAGTAAGAGCTTACTTCGATACTCATAAATTACCTATAACAATTTCTAATTGCAGTAATAATTATGGCTCTTATCAATTTCCAGAAAAATTAATTCCTTTATTTATAACAAATTTAATTGAAGGTAAACAGCTTCCAGTTTATGGGAAAGGAGAGAATATTAGAGATTGGATTTATGTAGATGATCATAATGAAGCAATTGACTTAATAATTCATAAAGGAAAATATGGAGAAACTTATTGTATAGGGGGAGATTCAGAAATAAAAAATATAGAAATAACAAGATTTATCTTAAAAGAATTTGGGATGGGTGAAGAAATGATAGATTATATTGAAGATAGAAAAGGTCATGATTTTAGATATGCCATAGACTTTAGCAAGATAAAAAATGAATTAGGATGGCATCCTAAAATTAATTTTGAAGAAGGATTAAAGAAGACTATAGAATGGTATAAAGAAAATGAATGGTGGTGGAAACCTCTCAAAAAGAAAGTTTTATAATTGTTTAGGAAATATTTATTTTATTCTTCTTTTAGTATATCTATTCATAGTTTATATTATAACATATAAAAACATATAAATAACTACATTTTTCAAAGAAAATGAAAGGCGTGATTCTCGCAGGTGGAACCGGATCTAGATTATATCCATGTACAAAAGTTACAAATAAACATTTGCTTCCAGTATATGATAAGCCTATGATTTATTATCCGTTAAAAACATTAGTCGAAGCTGGAATTAAAGATATTTTAATAGTTTCTGGAACAGGACATGCGGGCGATTTTGTTAATTTATTAGGTTCTGGAAAAGAATTTGGAATAAGATTAAATTATGAAATTCAGGATGAAGCTGGAGGAATAGCACAAGCTTTGGCTCTTGCAGAAGATTTTTCAGATAATGAATCAGTTATAGTTATTTTAGGAGATAATATATTTGAGGATAATATTAAAAAATATGTTCAAGATTTTAATGAAGGATGTAAAATTTTCCTTAAAGAAGTAGGAATTAAAGCTGCTAAAAGATTTGGTGTAGCAGTTATTCAAAATAATAAAGTAATTAATGTAGAAGAGAAGCCACTAGATCCTAAATCTAATCTTGGTATGACTGGATTATATTTATTTGATTCAAATATATTTAACATAATAAAAAAATTAAAGCCAAGTGCAAGAGGAGAATTTGAAATAACTGATGCTATAGATTTTTATGTAAAAAATAACCTATGTTCTTATAATATTTTGAATGGTTATTGGTCTGATGCTGGAACATTTGAAAGTTTAAATAGAGCTAGTAATTTAGTAAAAACCAAATCTTACAATAAAGATAATTTCTGGTCAGATACAGAAGATTTTTCAGAAATTTTTAAATTTCCTTCAAAAGAAGACGATCACATTACTATAATAGAAAAATTATCTGAATTATCTAAAAGACAAGCACAAATTTTAGACTATATTTTAAACAATAAGGAATAATTTATGGAAGATAATTTAAGATGTAAAATATGTAATTCTAATTCATTAAAGAAATTTATAAGTTTTGGAAAAATGCCTGTTTCAAATGCTTATCTCAAGAAAGATGATTTGGATAAATTAGAATTTTATTATGATATGGAAGTAGGATTTTGTGAAGATTGTAAGATGGTTCAAATGATAAATCTCGTTCCTTATGATAAATATATAATCCCAGATGAAAAAGGGAAAACAAATTATGCTTTTTTTTCTTCAACTTCAAAAGAAATGGAAAATCATTTTGCAGAGATAGCAAAAGAAATAGAGAATAAGTTTTTAGATTCAAATTCTAAAGTTTTAGAAACAGGAAGTAATGATGGAATCTTCTTAAAAAATTTTAAAAATAATTATGTTTTAGGAATAGAACCTTCTCAAAATGTAGCAGAACTAGCAATTAAAAAAAATATTCCCACAATAACTGAATTTTTTAATGATAATTTAGCTAGAAAGATAAAATTAGAAAAAGGAAAATTTAGGATAATTTTCTCAGCAAATGTTACTTTAAACATCATAGACCTTCACAGTTATATGGAGGGAGTTTTTAATTTATTGGATGAAAGAGGAGTTTTTATTACAGAAAACCCTTATCTATTAGATATTCTAGAAAATAATTCTTACGATCAGATTTACGATGAGCATATCTGGTTTTTTTCTTTAACTTCTTTATCTAATATTTATTCAATGCATGGATTAGAAATATTTGATGCAGAAAGATCTTGGGTTCACGGTGGATCAATCAGAGTTTATGCATCAAAACCAGGAGTTTATAAAAAAACAGAAAGATTATTAAATTATTTAGAGGAAGAAATAAATAAAAATATAAATTTTATAGAACCATATATTCAATTTTCAGAAAAAGTTAAGAAAAATAAGGAAAAATTCATAGATTTATTAAAAAACTTGAAAGCTCAGGGAAAAAGAATAGTAGGATATGCTGCTGCTTCTAAGGGCACAATTGTTCAGAATTATTGTAATGTAGGAACAAATATAATTGAATATATTTCAGACTCAACTCCTTTTAAACAAGGACTTTATACTCCAGGAAAACATATTCCAATATTTAGTCCAGAAAGATTTCACGAAGATGCTAAAAATAATAATATAGATTATGCTATTATATTTGCCTGGAATCATAAAAAAGAAATTTTAGAAAAAGAAAAAAACTTCTTAAAAAATGGCGGGAAATTTATTATTCATCTTCCAGAACCACATATTATAGAAAATAATATATTTGAAAATGAAGAAGAGTTTCATATAGACACCACTCAAAAATCAGGTTTAATAGAGGGAGTAGAAATAAAAAAAATTAATATATTTGCAAATGATCAAGGTTATCTTTTTGAAGCTATAAGAAGCGATGATAAAATTTATGAAGGTAAATTTGGACAGATATTAATATCAGAAATTTATCCTGGAGTAATAAAAGGATTACATCTTCATAATAAACAGACAGAATATACCACTTGTATAAAAGGAAATATAAAATATGTTGCAATAAAAGAAACAGAAAAAAATCCAATAATAAATACTTTTATCATAGGAGAAAAAAATCCAATAATAATAAAAACTCCTCCAGGAGTTTGGCATGGATACATGCCTTTAGAAAACAAATCAGCTACATTAGTATATTTAATGGACAAACCATACAACATAAAAGACAAAGATACTGAAGAAAAAGATGTTTTTGCATTCGGAGATGTATGGACAGTAAAAAATGGTTAAGAAAGTTTATTAATATTAATTTAATAAATTAATTATGAATAAATCAATAAATCAATTCATAAAATTTTGTATAGTAGGCTTTTTTGGAGCCTTATTAAATTATTCAACATTTTTTATATTATACAATTATTTATCAGTTTATTATATAATCTCTTCGGGAACAGGATTTATTTTGTCTGTTTTTCTGGCATTTTATTTAAACAAAAAGTATACTTTTAATATAGTCACTAAATCAAAAAATAAACTAGTAAAATATTTTTCTGTTAATATATTCTCTTTAATATTAGGTTTATTATCTTTAGCTTTTTTTGTGGAGATTTTGTTTATAAATATTTATATAGCTAATTTGCTTATAATCGGAATACAGACAACCAGCAATTTTCTAGGAAGTAAATTGTTTGTTTTTAGATAATATTAATCTTAAAAAGAGATATTTCCCCTCAATATCTTCTTATTATAACAATTATTATAAGTCATTTTATGATTTAATTTTTATGTGATGGTGTAAAAATATGGTGAAGTTAGATAAAATTTTAAAAGATATAAATATTTTAATGTATAGATTTAGATACCTAATAAATTATATAATAATAGGAATACTATCTATAATTGTAGAATTAATAATAATCAGTGGATTAAATTTTTATATTATAAATCAGGTGTTCGTAATAATAACTGGTTTTCTATCTGGAATGCTTTTCGCCTTCATTTTGAATTCAAAATTAAACTTCAATGTTCCAAAATATAGAAACACAAGAACTTTTATAGCTTTTCTTTTAATTTCAACATTTGCCTTTATTCTAAATATAACTTTGATTAATATTATTAACTATATAATAAGTATAGAATATGGTGTATCTAGAGTAATCTCTGCCGGAATAATATTTCTATTAAGCTATACTCTTCACAGAAAAATAACTTTTGATTTTATAAAGAGAGTAGGTATTGCAGTATACTTAAATAGCGAAGAAGATGTATCTAAAATATATTCAAAAATAAAGTATTACGCAGATTTTATTCATATAGATATTATAGACAAAACAATAAATAAAAATGCCTCTCCTGTTGATTTATCTTTAATAAAAAAAATAGATAAAACATGGACACTAAAAAAAATGCTTCATATAATGTCAAAAAATCCTTCTAAATGGATAAAATATCTGTCAAAAAATGTAGATATAATAATATTCCATGTAGAAATAGAAGAGTCTGTAGAAGAGGTTATAAGATTATGTAAAAATCTTAATAAAAGAGTAGGATTGGCTATAAAAGATGAGACACAAATAAATGAGATAAGAAAGTATTTACCAGAATTGGATTTTGTACAGGTAATGGGAATAAAAGAGCTTGGTAAATCTGGACAAGGTTTAATTTTATCTTCATTGAAAAAGCTGAATGAATTAAATAAAATTAAAGATAAATATAATTTTGAGATAATCTTTGATGGAGGTGTAAAATCAACAAATGTTCATCAAATTAAAGCAAAATATATCGTATCTTCGTCAGGAATATTAAAAAATTCAAATCCTATAAAATCATTTATGGAATTAAAAACCAGCTCGAGATATAATTCTGTCAGTGAAAACATTAAAGAAGATATAAAGTCAAAAATTAAAGAAATATTAAAAAATATCAATTATATAGAGTCCGGAACTTTTGTTGGATCGTTTGCTGAGAAAGATAATCTAACGGGAATAAATGATATAGATATAGTTTTAATAATAGATAAATTAACAAAAGAAAAATTTTATGATATAATAAATAGATTTGAAAGATTAAAACTAGAGCTTGAATCTGAATATGGACATGAAGTAGTAATAAATCCAACTTTTGGACCATTAAAATTTAAGAATAATAATATAGTTTTTCATTTAATGATATATGATTATGAATCTCATAAGGATCATTGTATCAAAAGTCCTTTTACCTGTTTTGACTGGCAGCGTTCAGATATTTTTATAAAAAAGCCTATGAAAGATATATTTAAAGTAGGCTTCTTACAACCAAATCAATTTATAACCTCTAGAAGAAGCGTAACAAGTTACGCAAACGATATAAAATCTAATAAGCTAAGTTATAAAGAATATGATTTTAATAAAGATAAAGTATTACAAATTTCTAAAACCAAAGATTTAGATTCTAGAAACAAATTAGAATTTTCTTTACATATTGTAAAATTTCTTATGCTTAATCTAATAAAGTTAATATCAAGGGAGAATAATTCTTATTCTATCAAAGAGCTTCTAGAAAAATATTTTATAATATTCCCAAGAAATAAAGATATTCACGTGAAGAATATATTACTCCTAGAAATTAAAAAAAATAAAAAAAGTTTTAATGATGTCTCATGGGTATCTAATTATCTAGAGTTTTTCTTAAAAGATTTTGAAAAGCAGTTTATAAATTATTTTTACAATAACTCAAAAGAGATTTATTTTATAAGACATGAAAAAACTATTTTAAGTGATAAAAATTTATTCCTTGGATCTAAAGATGATATAGGAATAATGAAAACAAGTCATAGAATAAAAAATAAAGATAAGATAGAAAAAGCAGATATTATATTTTCTTCTCCTTCAAAAAGAGGTCTTGATACCATTAAAATTATGACAGATAAAGAAATAATTATCGATAACAGATTAAAGGAAATTAATTATGGAGATGTTGATGGAAAAGATTTAAAATATTTATCAGAGAATTTTCCAAAAATAATAGAGGAATGGGATTTAGGATTAGATCCAAAATTTCCTAATGGAGAAAATTATTTAGATGTTGTAAAGAGAATGAGATATTTTATTAGATTTATACAGAAGAATAAGGCTAAAAGTATAGTAGCATGTACTCATAATGTTATAATAAGAACGTTAATTGGTATATCTTTAAAAATACATCACACAAAATGGCATAAAATAAATATTCCTTATGCAGAACCTATAAAATTTATATTAACTAAAGATAACAGAATTTATATAGAATTAGAGCCTGAACAATCTGAAATGATATTTAAAAATTTATAAAATGGGTGTTTATGTTATAGCTTTAGAATTAGAGGAAAAATTATCCAATTTTATTATAAAACAAAAATATTCTGTAAAGAGAATAGCTGGGGAACAAATTTATTTTAATCACCCCCCACATATAACTGTTTATATAATTTCTAATGAAGATGTAAATGAAATAAAGAATATAATCGAAGAGATATCTAAAAATACTAAGAAATTATCTTTAGAAATAAAAGGATTAAACTTTTTTGAAAATGATAATGAAACAAAAGCGAATACTATTTTTTATGATTTTAAAGAGGAAAAGGAATTAAGAAATTTTCAAGAGAACATTATTTTATTATTATCAAATTTAGATAAAAGTGAGAAAAGATATCATTTTATAAAAAATAAATGGCATCCACATATTACTATTGCTTCAGTAGAAAAAGAGAAATTTGATAAAACATTTAAAAGATTAAAAGAAAATGAGATAAAAGGAAGATTTAACATAGATAAAGTAGTGATATATTATTATATACATCCAGAACCTCCAATAATAATTAAATCATTCAAATTAAAAAATGCTTGAATCTTTAAAAAAAGAAGTGGTTGAAGCTAATAAATTAATTGTAGAATCAGGATTAGTTAATCCCTATACTACTTTTGGAAATGTTAGTTCAATAGACATAGAAAGAAGATATGTTGCTATAAAACCGAGTGGTTTATCTTATAAAAAATTAAAACCATCTGATATAGTTATTGTTAATTTATCAGCAGGTGTTATTATTGAAGGGGATAAAAAACCAAGTTCAGATACCCCTACACATTTAGAATTATATAGAAGTTTTCAAGAAATTAATTCGATAATACATACACATTCTTTATATGCGACATCTTTTGCTCAGTCAAAAACTCCTTTAAGATGTTTAGGTACAACTCATGCAGATTATTTTAATGGAGACATACCAGTAATTAATTCTTTAACAGAAGATGAGATTTTAAATGATTATGAATTAAATACTGGAAAAAATATAGTTAGATATTTCAAAGATAAGAATATAAATCCATCAGAAGTATCTGCTTGTTTAGTTTCTTCTCATGGTGCTTTTGTATGGGGAGAAAATTTGCAATCAGCTTTAGAAAAAGCAATAATCTTGGAAGAAATAGCTAAGATGAATTATCTTTCTATTAACTTATTTAATAATACTCCTTCTTTAGATGAGTCATTAAGAAAGAAACATTATTACAGAAAACACGGACCAGATGCTTATTATGGACAGAAGAAATAAAAATTGCTAACTAAACCAACAAACCACAATATATATATATATTTTTATAAAAATATTTATAAATTCTTTTTATCACAAAATCCCATGTCACAAGATAATTATACAGAAATGGTTCATTTTCTTGAAAATGTTGCTAAAGTTAATAGAGCTGTAACACTTCCATATTTAGAAAAAAAGACAAGATTAACAACTTTAGCAGAAGAATTTCAATTAAAAAATCCAAATTGTCCATTAACAAAAAAAGATTATGATTATAAAAAAGAGATTTTAGCTCTTGTGCAATAATTTACATAAATTTTTATATACTTAAAAATAATTTTTAATTATTATAATGATAAACCTTATACCTATGGCGGGATTAGGAACTCGTTTTACAGATGCTGGATACAAAATTCCTAAAGCATTTATTTCAATTTCTGGTGTTCCTATGATTATAAAAGTTATTAGAGATCTTCCTGAAGCTGATAAATGGATTTTTGTTATAAGAAAAGAACATAAAGATCAAGGAGTAGAAGAGTTGATTAAAAAAGAAATCCCAAATGCGATATTCTTAGTTGATTCAAATCCTATAGGACAGGCAACTAGTTGCATGATAGCAAAAGATTATTTAGATTCTGATGAAGAATTATTTATTGCTGCATGCGATAATGGTTTTTTATATAATAAAAATAAGTTCAATGAACTTAAGAATAAAAAGAATGTGGATTGCATAGTATGGACATTTACTCAAAGAGAAACTTTAAAAAGAAATCCAAATGCATGGGGATGGTACAAATTAGAAGAAGACAACGAAACAATTAAAGATATTTCAGTAAAAATTCCTGTTTCAGATAATCCATACAACGATCATGCAGTTGTGGCAACTTTCTGGTTTAAGAAATCCAGAGATTTTGTAAATTCTATTAATGTTATGATAGAACAAAATTATAGAATTAATAATGAATTTTATGTAGATTCTGTTCCAAAATTTCTTAAGCAATTAAATAAAAATTCAATAATTTTTGATGTGGATTTATATGTTGGATGGGGAAAACCAGATGACTTACATGAATATGAGAAGATAGAATTTATAATAAAATATAATATTTTGAAGAATATGCTGACTGAAGAAGAGAGAAATTTATTACCTTTGTGGGAGAGATATTTTTCAAATGAGATCTGAATTGAGTATAATAATACCTTGTTATAACGAGGCAGAAAATATTCCTATATTATTAGAAAAATTCAAACAAGTTATTAGTGAATCTAAAATAAAAGATATAGAATTAATTTTAGTTGACAATAATTCTAAAGATAATACTAAAGAAGTTTTAAAAGAAATTCTATCAAAATACAAATTTGCAATCTCAGTATTTCAGCCTATTCAGGGATATGGAGCTGCCGTTTACAAAGGTATAGAATTGGCAAAGGGGGAATTTATTTGTACAACTCATGCAGATTTGCAAACAGATCCTTTTGATGTTATTAAAGCATATAATTTAATCAAAGAGCAAGATAATAATAAAGAAATTTTCATAAAAGGAAATAGAAAAGAGAGGCCTTTTTTTGATAAATTCTTTGAATCAGGAATGTCCATTTTTGAGTCTTTTATTTTAAGAACTTATTTATATGATATAAATGCACAGCCAAATTTATTTCATAATTCTTTTCTCAAACTTATGAAAAATCCTCCAGAGGATTTTTCATTTGATCTTTACATTTATTATGCTGCTAAATCAAATAATTACAACATAATAAGATTTCCAGTTTTATTCCCAAAAAGAATTCATGGTGAAAGTGCATGGAACACAACTTTACAATCAAAATTTAAATTTATAAAAAGGACTTTAGACTATAGTTTTAAATTTAAAAAAAGTTTAAAAAACTAAAAATAAAATGCAGAATAAGGAAAAAGATTATATTCTTTATTTGACAACATAAAATATCCTGTATTTAATGATACCACCTCTTTATTTTTGGTATCCTCTGAAAAAGAGGCCTCATTCATTAATTCTCTAAATTTGTCTAATTTATCTGAAGGAATATTATCTTTAAATCTTCCTACACTAATATACCTTCCCCAAGTTTTATTTAATTTCTTTTCTCCTACTGAAGCTATTTTTATTACATTTTCCGTTAATTCAAAGAAATCTTTTGTATCACCATGTGATTCAGCGATAACAGTACTTTCATCATAAATAAATTCAGAGTAATTTAACACTAGACTCGGATTACCATTTACTCTCATCTCTAAAAAATTATAAATACTTTCATCTGATATATCACTTAATTCATGTAATATATCTCTATCAGGATTAAAACTTTGAACAGTTTTCATTTCATAAGTAGCAATAGTAGTATGAATATTCCCCATTTTCTTATGTCCCCAAGAATTGGTATGCAAAACAGAATTTCCATTTAAAACTTTTGATAATTCCGATGAGAATTCACTAATTCTGCACTCAATATCTTTATTATGAACTAGATAAATAAGATAACCAGATTTAATTTCTCCTTCTTTAGGAAGACTACAAACTAAACCTGTTTCCAGAGCTTTTCTCCCTCTTTCTTTCATTTCTTTAAAAATTCTTTTCTCATTAACTGAAAAATGCTCTTGAGACATTAAAGTAATACTTTTAATACTTTTTTAAATATATTTATAATTTATTATACATTTTTATAATTTAAATATTTTCCAAAAATTCATTTCCAATAGCATAATATTTTATAAGATCTCCATTATTTTTTATCTGACAAAACCTATATTTATAATAATTATCAGAATCATTTAGCTCTTTTTTAAAAGCTATAAATTCAACTAATTCAGGAACTAATTTTAAACCATCTTCTAAATCATAAGCTAATCCTTCTTCAACAAGTTTTGAAGCTAAATCTCCTCTAGTATAATCTCTACTAAAAATCATCTTTTCATTAAAAATAAATAATTTTAATTTATCTAATATCTTATAATAGCATCCATAATCTCTTGGTAGAAATTTACATATTATATCTAACTTCAATTTATTTTCATCGATATATTCTATTTTATCTCTTTCAATTAATCTTTGAATTAAAGTTTTTTCATTATATTTATTTTCTATAATCCCAATATTTACCATAACACTAATTTATCACTATATTTTTAAAACTTACTTATTACAATAATAAATAAAAACTATATCTTTCTTTTATAAAAATGCAAATAATTTGTCATAGAATAAATACCATATCAGAATTAAAAACTATTCCAGAGAAATATGGAGTAGAAATAGATATAAGGGCTCTTGGAAACAAATTAATTCTAAATCATGAACCACATCAGTCTGGTGACGAATTAGAAGAATATCTTAAAAACTTTCATCATGAATTTGTAATATTCAATATAAAAGAAGCAGGAATTGAAAAGGAAGTTATAGCTTTGGCAGAAAAATACAAAGTAAAAGATTATTTTCTTTTAGATGTTGAATTCCCCTTTATCTATCAAGCAACAAGAAAAAATGATTTTAAAAAAATAGCAATTAGATTTTCTGAAGCAGAGCCAATTGAAATGTCTTTGGCTCAAAAAGGATTATTAGATTGGGTTTGGGTAGATACAAATACAATACTCCCATTAAATCAAGAAGTTTACAAAGAATTAAAAGAAGCAAATTTTAAAACTTGTTTAGTTTGTCCTGAAAGATGGCACAGACCAGATGATATTCAAAAATATATTGATTATATGAAGCAAAATAATATAAAAATCGATGCTGTAATGACTAATAAGAATTATATATCTCTATGGGAAAAGATGAACTAATTTATTGTTTAAAATAATCTTTTATTTTTTCAGGCCATAAATCTTTAGCTTTTCTATCACAATAAATTAAAACTTCATTGCGTGGAATAAATTTAGCATCTTCTAAATCACTTCCTACAATTAATTTATCAGATTCAGCAAAACATTCATACCACTTTGCTTCTTTTCCCGTATTAGTTATATGGCTTCCCAAATATTCTCCAACAACAATTTCCAATCCAGCTTCTTCTTTAATTCCTCTAATTAAAGCTTCATCATCAGATTCGTTATCTTCTACATTTTCACCAGGAACATGCCATTCTCCAGCTAAAAATTTTTTAGAATTTTTATTCTTCTTTCCTAACAATATTTTACCATTATAATTAACTACCGCAACAACAGCTCTTCTTGACATAATTATAACTAACTATCATAGTTTTTAATTTTATGTGAAATAAGAAAATTCAACTTCCTCTAGCGCTTAAATTTCTATATACAAGCAAATATTTAATGAGCCATGGAATACTAGCATTAACATGATGTCTACTAGTATAATAATAATCACTTAATCTCCACAACATTTGATATGCTAAATTATCTTTCTGATAAATAGCATGATCTCTAATCCATTTTCTTAAAAAAGGAAAATTCAAATAAATTTGGCAAAATCTAGATAACATTAATATTTTTTCCCCTTCTGGATCAGTCCTAAACATTCCAACAAAAGTTCTTCCATTATCTCCAATTTCATTAGTATCACTTATTTCTTTAGCATCAAATTGATTACTTTCTATAGAATCTTTAACAATGTCCAATTTAGGGAAAGGAGTGAAAAGATTCATAGCAACAAGACTTTTTCTTCCATTACTTAGCTCTATAGCAAAATCTAAAGTCTTAAAAGCATCATCAAGAGTTTCATAAGGCAATCCCATCATAGCCTGCATAGAATATTTTATTTTATATTTTTTTAACAATTTTGTACATATCCTAAATTGTTCGTCTGTTACTGTTTTTCTCATTTTAAATCTAAGTTCTTGATTTCCAGTTTCTAATCCAAATCTAATAAGATAACAATTTTTTGTAGAAGCTAAAGCTTTTGCAACATCTTCATCAATTTCACTCGCAACTCCATTAAGAGTAAATGGCATATTTATTTTATGTTTATTAAATAATTCACAGAATTTGATAATCCAATTTTTATCACAAGTTAGGTCACTATCATTAAAGAAAATATTCTTAACTTTTTTGTATTTTCTTTTTATCATTAAAATCTCATCAATAACATTTTGAGGATCTCTTAATTGCACATATTGCGAATTTCCTACTTTGTACATTTTTGCATAAGTATGATTATAGCAGTAAGTGCATTTCCAAGGACAGCCTCTTCCAACCATTATTAATTCAAATTCTAAATCTTTGAAAAATTGATGATAATTTCTATAAATATCTCTATCATCCCAAGCTTTCTTATTAACATTACTAAAAGGCCTTAATTCATTTTGTATAATTTCTCCGTTTTCTTTTCTAACCCATAAATTTTTAATATTAGAATAATCTTCTTTTTTTTCTATAGCATTAGCTAGCTCTACAAGTGCTTCATCTCCTTCCCCCCTGCATAAAACATCTGCTTCAGTAAATTCATTTATAACTTCTGGAGAAAAAGAAGCATCATATCCCCCCAATACTATTTTTCCTTTATACCCTTTTTCTCTTATATGTTTTGTAACAGATAGCATGAATTTTCTAAAAGAAGTAATAATAGGAACAGCAACAATATCAGGATTATATCTCTTTATTTGCTTCCATAAACTATCTTCATTAATTCCAATAGCCACATTAGCTTGATGTCCTGCTCTTTTCAATTCTCCAGATAATTGAGTCACAGCTTGTGCTGGGAACCATATTTGCTGCAAAAACATAACTTTAGCCATCTTATCTTTTATAAATAAACAATAGTTAATAATATTTAAATCTTTTTATGCTCATAAATTTATATCATCAAAAACAATATATCTTATATAACTATCTAAATAATTAAAATTATGATTAAAAAAGAAGATAGTTCTAAAAAAGATAAATTATCAAAATTAGATTTTTTAATAATCTTAATCTTATTTTTTATTATTATAGACATACATTCCTTTGGTTTTTTTGGGAGAACTACTTTTCCTCAAGATTCAGCAATTATTTTTGAGGGTTCTCAGAGAATTTCAGAAGGACAAATTCCATATAAAGATTTTACCATAGTTATGGGCCCCGTAGTTTTTTTAATGCAATCATTTTTCAATTTATTCTTTGGAACAACTTTTTTTTCAATGTTTACCCATTCTTTATTTTTGTCATTAGTAATTTGTTTCATTTTTTATTATTCTGCAATAAAAGAATTTAATATTTTTATTAGTCTTATTTTTTCTATATTTTTCTATATCTCTTTTCAAGGACTAGCTTTTCATCCTTTCTACAATCACACTACCTATTTCTTTTTATTTCTAAATATATTCTTACTCTTAGCTTATATAAACAAAGAATTGCCAACTTATGTTTTTATTTTAAGTAGTATTTTAGCATCATTAACATTTTATACTAAACAAGATATAGGTTCTTTACATATATTATTAATTTTTTGTTATTTTATTTTCAATTATAAAAAACAATGGAAATATATAATTTTATATTTAGTAACAATCGCATTTTTAGTCGGAGGGATTTATCTCCTTCTAGCAAAAACCACGGATTTTGAATATTGGTTTAATTTAGGGCAATATCCACATAATTCTAGACTATCTAATTTATTAAATCCTATAAAAATTTTAGAGATTCTAAGTTCTTGGGAATTTTATATATCATTAATTTTTTTATTCCTAATTCTATTTAAAAAAAACAATAAACATAAATCGATAATGAGCCTATTTCTTGTTATATCAATATCTTCAATAATTAATAAAGCGCTTACTGGTGTTACTAGACAAGTTTCAGTAATAACTACTATAATACTAATTTTCTTTATATTTTTAATAATTAAAGAAGAATTTAATAGATTATACAAAAATAATAAGATATTAACTAGTTTAATCTTAATCTTAATTTTATTACTTGCAGTAAATCCTTTGCCAACTTATGGATTAATAGTCTATAATTATTTCTCTAATTCAATCTCACATATTGATGAAGGATGTTATAAAGGAGCACCCATACTAAAAGAAGATTTAGAAGGACTAAATGAGATTAAAAGAATCATAGAATCAAATAATAAAAGTTTTATAAGTATAACTCATTATTCTTTTTTATATTGTGATTATGAAATAGAGCCTCCAGAAAATCTTCCTGCTTGGTTTGATGAAGGAAATTCTTTCTATAAACTTAACTTGCCCTCAATAATAAATGCAATAATAAGATACAATCCTAAGATTATATTAGTTCAAGAATCTCATAATAACGAAGATCCTAATTTTAACGAAAAATTGATAAATATATTTATATCCAAAGGATACAAAATAGAAAAAGTTATCGAACAAAAAGCAACACAGAAACCCATAACAATTTTAATAAAGAATTAAAATAAATACTTATAAACTATATATGCATAATAAAATTATGGAACAAATAACTCTTGAGAAATTGAATGAGAAAATAGAAGTCATTAAAAAAGAATTTGAGATATTAAAAGAAGATTTGAAATTTACTAGAAGAACCGAAGAAGCTTTTGAAAGAGTTGAATCTGGTGATTATATTAGTATAGATTCTGATAATATCGAAAAAGAAATGAAAGAATGGTAGAGATCAGATTCGATAAGAAATTTATTTCATTATTTTCTAAGATTAAAGATAATTCTTTAAAAGAAAAAATAACAAAACAAATTAAGAAAATATCTGAGAATCCTCAAATTGGAAAGCCAATGAGATATGATAGAAAAGGAACAAGAGAATTATATCTTAAACCCTTTAGATTATCTTATTCTTATATAAAAGATAATAATATTGTTTATATTTTAGATCTTTATCATAAGGATGAACAATAATCTACTTTATTAAAAAATAAAACTTATAGACAGATTTTTAAATAATAACTTATTTAATTCAATATGAAAAAGAGATTTCTGAGATATTTTTTCTGGCTTATATTAATAGTTTTTATATTTACAATAATAGATTTAGTTCTCCATTATTCAATTGAATATCTAGAAATTTATTATTATCCAATACCCAACTTTCTTAAATTTATCTCTGACTCTCCTACAATTTGGTATGGTATAGGCAAGTTTCTAGGGAGTTTTATTATAGGAATTTTGTGTTATCCTTTACTTATAAAAATAAAATATAATTTGAATAAATCTTTAACACTAACAGTCATAACAGTATTATTATTAGAAGCAAGATATATTTTATCTGGATATTATACTATTTCTTGGGATTTATTCAATGCAATTAATCATTTTATAGTTTTATTTATTTGTTCTTATTTTATATTTTCTAAATTTAAGATTTTTGATTCAAAAAATAAAAATTAATTATCAACTTTGTTTTCATTCAAAACTTCTTTATTTCTGCTTCCTTCATCTTCTTTTATAATAAATCCATGCCAGAATCCAATAACATTAATTATATGTTCAATAACCCCCGCACTAACAAAATGTAAAGGTAATAAATAAAAATATTTTTTTAAAGGATATCTGTAATAAATAGAGGCAAATCCCAAAAATGGAGTTGCCCTAATTATTTTTTTTAAAAATCCCCAATTTCTTGTTTCTTTATTTCTTATAGAAATCCCATTAAACTTATAGTAATTATAAAATGTTTCTAACATTTTTTTATAACTTTTATAATTATGCAGATGATAAACTATTACATTTCCTCTTTTTATTTTACCTATTTTTTTTATTTTAAAAACAAAATCCAAATCTATAGCACTAACTTTTTCATTTATTAATCCAATTTTTTCTAAATCTTTTTTTCTGTAAGAACATGAACTTAAGTTCATTCTTGGCTTTTTAAGTTTTAAATCATGAATACTAAACATTTTCATAAAAAAACTTCTTTTCTTCCAATAATATTCTGGAAGTAATAAATCAGAAACTACTGCAGAAACATTTTTATCTTGAAGAGGTTTTATCAATTTTTCAATATAATTTTTATCTTTAGGAATACAATCTTGTGCTAAAATAACTATTATTTCTCCTTTTGCTTCTTTAATGCCCAAATTCATACTAACCGCTTCAGGATTATTCCATTTTTCAATTATTTCTACTGGAATTGTTTGATTTCTTAAATTCTTTTTTAATTTATCAAAAACTTTTTTTTCTGGCTTGTAAACAGGTATTACAACAGAAACTTTATTTTTTTCCATAAAATGATATAAGTAAATAGGTTTTAAGAATTGTTGTACCCTTTAATTATACTAATAAATTTCCTCATAGTTTTTATCAAATCTAAATTCTTCTTCATTATTATTATCTATCTCAATATCATTAGAATTATTCTTATTATCTTCTTTTGTCCAAGCTCCCATTTCTATTAAAAAATTTTTTATCATCGTAGAAGAAACGTTTTTTGTATAGGGAAAATATAAAACTTTTACTCCGGATTTTTTTAATTTTTTTTCTATTTCCTTAAAATTTTTATCTCCAAAATAATCATCTCCTATAAATGTTATATCAAATTTTAATTTTTCCCACATTTTGAATCTGTCAAAATCATCTTGTGCAACTACACTATCTACATATCTGCATGATTTTACTACTTCTACTCTCTGATCATAAGGTATTGCAGTCTTTTTACTTTTTTCAGATATCATCTTATCACTACTCACTCCAACAATTAAATGGTCGCACATGCTTTTAGCATTTGCCAGATGATTAACATGCCCAACATGAAATAGATCAAAAACTCCTGCAGTATAGCCTACTACTTTTTTATCCATTTATATTTAGGAAAAATCATCTTTTTAAAGAATTATATAATGATTAATATTCAATAAAATATTATTGTTTATCTTAACCAATATAAATTACAGATTTACAAATAACTTTTTATTAAAGAATAATATAAAATTAGTTCAGATAATTTTTTAAACTTATAAATTCTTGATAATTTATGGAAAGTATAAATGTAAAAGCAGAGGATTTGAAACGGCTAATTAATGATGTAGCTCAAATAAAAGAAATGCTTATATCTGAAAGAGAAGAAAGAGAAATGGAAGAGATAGAATTAACGGATTGGGCAAAAAATGAGTTAAAAAAATCCAGAGAGACTCCTGAAAAAGAATATATTTCACATGAAGAAGTCAAGAAAAGAATTTTTGCAAAATGAATTATTCTATAGATTGGCATTCACAAGCTTTTGATTTTCTTAATAAATTACAAAAAGATATAGTACTAAGAATAACTAAGAAATTAGACGAAGTTAAAGAAGATCCATTTAGATTTTTAGAACATTATGAAGGACAATACTATAAGCTAAGAATAGGGGATTATAGGCTTTTAATTGATATCGATTTTGATAGAAAGATTCTATGGATAAGAGTTTTAGACAAAAGAGGCAGAATTTATAAAAGATAAATTTAATAACTTCTAAATAAATTATAATATCTATACCACTTTCTCTCCCACAAAAATCCTTTTAAACACTCATTCATAAATACCTAAATGAAAAAAAGACCTAAATTTGAAATTGAGAGATGTGTTTACAAAGATGGAAATCCTGTTTATCTTTATGGTTTAATAGATCCTTATACAGCAAAGATGGCAAAATTTCTTTATGAGAAATTGCATCTTACTGCGAATAAAACAACTATACTTGCTTTCACTTTAGGATTTTCAGGAATAGCAGTCATGTATTTTTATCAAACATATTTAGGATTAATAATCGCTGCTATTCTAATAACTTTAAGAAATTTTGCAGATACTATAGATGGAAAAATAGCAAGAGGAACAAATAGCTTGAGTCCTTTAGGTGGTTATTCAGATATTGTAACTGATTGGTTATTTTTTCATGCAGCTTTTTTTATTGTTCTTGGATTAATGACTAATCATATTATTTTAGGATTTTTATGTGTAACAGGATATATGAGTAGGGAATTTTCAAGAAGAAAATTCACAGAAAAATATGGAGTAAAAATTACAGAAACTAAAGAAGCAGAAAAAATGCCTTTTATAGTTTCTTTAATAAGAAAATATGATTTAGCAGCATGGTTTTTAATAATTCCAATAGTACTATTGATTAAACCAGTTTTTATTATTTATTTTACAGTCATAGTCGAATATGGATTACTTTTTGGGGAACTTATAATTAATTATAGAATATTAATAAAAGATAATCAGAGAATATGGAAGGAATTAAGAGAAAGTCTGAATAAAGAAGAGACTTTAAACGAAATGATTAATATAAAATAATATAGTATTTTTATTAGCAGCAATTCTTAAATATACTAAAATATGAAGAATACTACTTGAAATGGGAATAGCTATGAATTGTAATGAAGCGTATAAATTATTTAGAGATTTAGAAAAGTTAGTTTCAAATGAAATATCTATCTTTACTAAAGATAATAAATTAGATATTAATCAAAAAGATGACAGAAGCCTTGTAACTAAATGTGATAAATATATTGATAAACTAACTAGAGATCTTGTTAAGAGTAGAGGATTACAAGTGATTTCAGAAGAAAGAGAAAATGATTTAAATATTTTAAAATCTGGAAATTATGTTATTATAGATGCTATTGATGGAACTTCTGGATATATAAAACATACAAAATCATCAGATAACAAGTTAACTCCACATATAAATAGAGACTTAGGTTTTAATTGGGATTATTCTTTTCTTACAGCAATTGTTATAGATGGAAATCCAAGATTTGGTTTCTGCCATAATTATGTTACTGGAGAAAATATATTTTTAAGTTCAGGAAATATTAAAGATACGATTTGGGAAAATAGCAGAGATGATTTTAAGGCAGAAAATGCTCTTTATGTAGATAATAGATCAAAAAATGATGGTATACAAAAATTACTATCAGAAAAAGCTGATGGAATACATCTATATTCATCTCCAGGATTAGCATTTGTATATGCACAACTAAGAAAACATAAGTCTTCAGTAATTTATCATTTTGCACAACAAAATGGTTTATGGGATATAGCCCCAGCTTGTGTAATATCAGAAATTACAAATACAAGAATATTAGATGGAAATGGAGATTATATAAAATTTAGAGATTATCTTAACATTCCAAACAAAGGTCTTGCTCTTATTAGAGGAAATAATTTTTCCTGGATAAAAGAAACTTTAAAAAGAAAACAAAATTAATAACCAATAAAATATATTCAACAACTATAATTCTTATATACTATATTTACACGTTTTTTATTTACTTATAAAGAAAAATGTGCGGAATTTGTGGATTTAATTGGGAAGATAATCAGTTAATAAAAGATATGACTGATACTATAATTCATAGAGGTCCAGATCAATATGGATATTATACTGATTCTTTAATATCATTAGGACACAGAAGATTAAGTATAATAGATTTATCTGAGAAAGGAAGACAGCCAATGTCCAATGAAGATGGAACTATATGGATTGTTTATAACGGAGAAATTTACAATTTTAAAGATTTAAGAAAAGATTTAGAAAAAAAAGGCCATAAATTTAAATCAGATACTGATACAGAAATAATAATTCATGCTTATGAGGAATATGGTCCAGGATGCGTAAATTTTTTTAATGGAATGTTTGCATTCGCAATATACGACTCAAAAAATAAAAAATTAGTGCTTGCCAGAGATCGTTTAGGAGTAAAACCATTATATTATTATTTTGATGAAAAATCAAACAAATTTATTTTCTCTTCAGAAATAAAATCTATAATAATAAATCCATTATTAAAAAAAGAATTAAATCATAATGCTCTAAATCAGCTTATTCATTATGCCTATACTATTAATGGAGAAACTATGTTAAAAGGAATTAATGAACTTTTGCCAGGACATTTGATGATATATGATTTTAATAAAATAAAGATAGTAAAATATTGGGAATTAAAAAATAGAATTCAGAATAATTCATTAGATTATAATGCAAATAAGCTTAGATCTATCTTAAGCGAATCAGTTAGAAAAAGACTTGTTGCAGATGTCCCATTAGGAGTTTCTTTATCTGGAGGAATAGATTCTGCATCTATTTTACATTTTACTTCAGAATTAAATAAAGATAAAGTAAAAACATTTACTGTTGGTTTTAATGACGATTCAGACGAATTAAAAGATGCTAGGAAAATATCAGAATTCTATAATACGAAACATCATGAAATAATTGTTGATTTCAAAGAAATAACTAAGAATATTCCTAAAATTTTATGGAACGCGGAAATTCCTTTTGCTAAACCTGCAATGTACGCAACATACTTTCTTGCTAAAGGTATAAAATCAAATAATGTAACAATAGATTTATCTGGAGAAGGTAGCGATGAAATATTTGGAGGATATAATCGTTATAGTATTTTTTTAGACAATCAATTATCTAATTTTTATAAATCCAAACGAATAGTATCAAGTTATTTCCCTGAAATTAATGATAAAAATAATTTCTTTAAAGAATTATATATTAATGAGCTTAATGAATTAAAACCAGAATCGATAATAAAAACAGATTTAGATAATACTAGCAAAGAAGAACACTTAAATACCGCTCTAAATTTTGAGATAAAAAAACAGCTCCCAGGTATACATTTGTTAAGAGTAGATAAAATGAGCATGGCTCACTCACATGAGATAAGAGTTCCTTTCTTGGATTATAATTTAGTAGAATTTGCAATGACAATTCCATCAAATCAAAAATGGAATACAAATAAAAAATATATTCTACAAAAAGCTATGCACGGGTTACTTCCAGAAGAGGTTTTAAACAGAAAAAAAATGCCTTTTCATATGCCTCTTTTAAGATATTTCAATGAAGAATTCATAGAAATATCAGAATCTATTTTATCAAATTCATCTTTAATTAACAATATATGTAAAAAAGATCATATATTAAATCAAATAAAAAGAATAAAATCAAAAGAAGAATCAGAAGATAATACTTTAAGACAAATTTTATTTCTAACAAATTTAGATTTATTCAATAAAATATTTATAGAAGAAGATAAGATAAATGAAGAAAAACTAAATATTAATAATTTCGTTTAGATATTTCTAAAATCAAATCAGAATTCGATGATATTTAAATAACCTTTTTATAAGCCAACAATTTATTTAAACGTACTATATTCTCAATTTAGAACACATGTATTTTCAAAAGGGAAGATACATCGAAGAAACCGAAGGTGTCTTAGATTATGAAAATAGCTCATGTAAATATGTTTTACTTGCCTACATTCGGAGGTGTTGAACAGGTTATGTATGAATTGGCAGTTAGACAAGTTAAAGATGGACATGAAGTTCATGTTTTCTGCTGCGATTCAGATAAACATCAAAAAATAAAAAAGAAAAATGAGATAATAGATGGAGTTCATATACATAGATTGCCCTATATTGCTAGACTTTCAATGAGCACTTTTATTTGGCCCTCATTATTATGGCAATTTAATGGTAAATTTGATATAGTTCATACACATGTTTCTGGACATTTATATATTTTAATTATAGGGATATTATCAAGATTAAAAAAATTCAAGCATGTTCATACAACTCATTGTCCTTGGACAGATGCTTCTTTTAGACCAAAAATTCTAAGACCATTCTTATTTTTAAACGATTTATTTCTAAACAGATTATCATTTAATTTTATTGATAAAGTTTTCCCAATAACTCCTTGGGAATTAGAAACTATAAATAAATATGTTAAAGATAAAAATAAAATTAAAGTAATTCCAAATGGAACAGATAAAATATTATTTGAAAAAATAGATAATAATAAATTCAAAAAAAAGAATAATATAAAAGAAAAATATTTAGTTCTTTTTTTTGGTAGATTGAATCCTACTAAAGCTCCAGAAAATTTAGCTAAAGCTGCAATAAATATTACCAAAAAAAGAGAAGATATAGCATTTGTATGGGTTGGTCCTGATGAAGGAAAAGCAGAAGAAGTTAAAGAATTAATAAAAAATTACAAAAATATGTATTACTTAGGTCCAATTAGAGGTAAAGAAAAAATTGCAGAAATGTATCAATCTGCAAATGTTTATGTTTTACCAAGTTACAGAGAAGGATTACCTCTAACTTTATTTGAAGCTATGGCTTCAGGACTTCCTATAGTAGCAAGTCCTGTAAATGGTATTCCTTATGAAATGAATGAACCAGAAAATGGATTTTTAGTTGGATATGGAAATATAACCCTAATGGAAAAAAGGATCTTAAAGTTATTAGATGATAAAGAATTATCAAATAAAATTTCAGAAAATAATTATAAAAAATCAAAAAATTTTGATTGGGATATAATATATAGAAGATATATGAATGAATATAAAAAATTGTTAAAAATGAAATAAATATGGGATTTTTCGAATTAATAAAAAATAGGGGGCTATTAGAAATAGTTGATGAGAGAGATAATATAACAGGATATGAATATGAACATAATATTCATAAAAAAGGATTAAGACATAAAAGTATTAATATAATCATTACTGATAAAAAATTAACAGATAGAAATCATAAATTAATCATAGCTTTTAAATATGGAAATTTTGATTTGCCTATAAAAACTCACCCGAAGATGTCGCAATCTTATTTAGAAAGAGCATGTGATGAAGTAGAAAAATTATTTTGTGATAAAAATTCTGAAGTAAAGTTAACAGAAATAGGAAGATATAAAGATGATTTTCAATCAGATTTAGAAAATACTTGCTTATTTCATTTTATATATAATGGAAATTTAGAAGATACAAAAAACACTAAATTCATATGGGTAAAACCAAGTGACTTGATAAAAGATTTAATAAAATATAATAACTATTCTCATTCATTAAAAAAGGCTTTTAAAATAACACACAAAAACTGGTCTAAAATAAATTCACCTTTTTAGTGTAAATAATATTTTATCATAGTAAAGTTTATAACATAAATAATTATCATTTATGTATAAAAAAGAATATGAAAATAACTTTGATTTCCACTTCAACATTTCCTTCTGATCAAGGACTAAGAACTTTATCTGCATGCTTAGAAAAAGCAGGACATGAAGTTTTAATGATATTTCTACCTTTAGTTGAGGATTATATGAGAAGGTATACTAAAAAAGAATTAGAAGAAATACAAAATAAATCAAAGAATTCTGAATTAGTTGGGATCGGTTCTATGGAGTCTACTACTGGAAGAGCAAAACAATTAATAGATTTATTTCAAAATAATAATATTCAAGTAGTATGGGGTGGGCCTCATCCAACTTTTTTCCCAGAAAAATGTTTTAAGATGTGTAACATAATTGCTGTTGGAGAAGCAGAAGAAGCTATAATAGAACTTGCAGATAAAATGGATAAAAAAGAAGATATTACAAATGTAAAAAATTTTTGGATAAGAAAAAATGGAAAAGAATATAAAAATGAAGTAAGAGCCCCTCCGAATAACTTAGATATTTTAGCTCAACCAGATTTTAATATAGAAGATCAATGGATTTTGGAACATGGTAGATTAATCCCGTTTGAAGAAAGACATTTTGCAGGAATGCTTTTTTTCCAAACAGAAAGGGGCTGTCCTCAAGCTTGCTCTTATTGTACAAATAATATATTAAGAGCTTTATATGAAGATAAAGCAGACTTATTAAGAACACATTCAGTAGATTATGTAATATCCTTTTTCAAAAAAATAAAGAAAAAATTTCCTTCAATAAAAACTATAGATATAAGAGATGAAACAATAACTGTAAGAAAAACAGAATGGCTAAGAGAATTTTCTAAAAGATATAAAAACGAAGTTGGAATAAGAATGAAATGTTTAGCAGAACCAGCTACTATGGCGTTTGGTAGTGTTAGCGACGAAAAAATAAGATTATTAGTTGAAGCAGGTTTAACAGATATAATAATAGGAATTCAATCTGGAAGTGATAGATTAAACAAAGAAGTTTATAATAGATTCATAACCTCAAAACATGTGCTTGAATGTGCTAAGATAATTAATAAATATAAAGACAAACTAACTGTTATGTATGATATAATTTCTTGTAATCCTTATGAAACAAACGAAGATATAATTCAAACTATAAAATTATTACAAAAAATACCCAAACCTTATTTTCTTAGCGTTAATAATTTAATATTTTTTGAAGGAACTCCTTTATATAAAAAGGCAATGCAAGATGGACTAATAAAAACTTATAACGATACAGCAGGAAATTTGAACTATTGGGATAGATGGAAACATATAAAACTGAAAAAAAAGAATCCATATTTAAATTTAGTTTTGAATATGATGAGGGGTTCAGTAACGGAAAGAAGGTATGGTTTGCTTCCAGCTTGGTTTGTTAATTATCTTACAAGAAATGATGTTGTAAAAAGAAATATAGAAAATGAACGCCCTACTTATACCATTGGAGAATTAGTTGAAGTTATGGACAATACAAGAGAAAAATTAATTAAACCAGCATATAGATCTATGCCAGTTCAGGTTAAAACTTTTTATGATAGAATAAGGTATAGAGTTTAAGTTTTATTTCTGTAATCTTTCATTTTATTTTTATATTTTGTATTATCTTTTATGTTTGCCCAATAAAAAGCTTCTTGTCTTAATCTACACGCTAAACAAACTCCACAATGCTTATTTGAAACATAACAACTAAAAGTTTCATTTATATTTACATTTAATTTCTTACCTAATTTTACTATCTCATCTTTATCTTTATTAATAAAAGGACTTTTTATATGTCCTTTAATATCGAGCAATTTCATTAAATTATTCATTTCTTTGATAAATTTTATATTTGCATCAGGGTAAGCTTCATTTCCTTCAGAATTAAATCCAACAAATATATCAGCTCCTTTTAATTTATCAGCTAAAGAAATCGCATAGCTAAGAAAAATACCATTTCTATTTGAAACATAAAATTTTCTAGATTCATTATAACTATTTTTCAGATCTTTTATATTAATTTTATTTATTTTTTTCTTATTAGTTAAATTAGAGTTATCAATTAAATTAATTTTAATTTCTAAAAAATCCGCCTTAATCTCTTTAGCAGTTTTTTTGCTTGATCTTCTCTCGCTATTTAGAGAATTTTGATTATAATCAAAAAAAAGTATTATTAATTTATTATATATTAATTTATTTCTTATATAATTGGCCATTACAACGCTATCTAATCCACCAGAACATAATATTACAGCTTTTCTCATAAAAATTCATTTCAACAAACTTTATAAATTTAATTTAGTCTTTTTAATATATGAAAAAACAAGCAAAAGATCTTAAAAAAAGTGAAAGAATAAAAATAGCAGATAAGACATTTATTATAAAAGATTTGGAAATATCAGATATAGGAAAACATGGAAAAAAGAAAGTCAGAATGGTTTTAGAGTCAAATTTAGGAGAAAAATTAATAATAATAAGACCAGAAGATTATCCTTTCGAATCTTTATAATTTTAAAATGATAGATATAATAATAACTTCTTATAATGAACCAAAATCAACTTTAAGAGCTATACAAAGTTTTCTTAATCAATCATTTAAAGAAGAATTTAGAATAATAGTTTGCGATCCATTTATTGAAGTTAAAAATTTTTTAAAAGATAATATAAAAGATAATAAAATTTTATTTTTCTTGGATCCTGGAGAAGGGAAATCTTATGCTTTAAATCTGATAATGGAAAAATTCCCAGGAACTAAGGAAGATATTTTTATATTTACTGATGGAGATGTTTATGTTTCTAATAATACTTTATCTTCAATTTCAAATGCATTTAAAGATCAAAATATTGGTTGTGTTACTGGAAGACCAGTATCTTTAGATTCAAGAGAAAAAAAATATGGATATTGGTCTCATTTATTATTTTCTGGAATACATAAAGTAAGAATAGGACTATCAAAAAAAAAATCATTTTTTGAATGTTCTGGCTATCTTTTTGCTATAAGAAAATCTATAATAAACAGTTTTCCTTTAGATGTATCAGAAGATTCAATCATCCCTTATTTATTTTGGGAGAAAGGTTATAAAATAAGATATGTACCAGAAGCAAAGGTTTACGTAAAAAATCCTTCAAATATAAAAGATTGGGAAAATCAAAAAATAAGAAATATAAAAGGCCATGAAAATTTAACATCTTTATTTCCAGAAATGCCAAGGACTAAATCTTTTAAAAATGAAATAAAATACGGATTCTTTCATACTCTCTTTTATCCAAGAAATTTTAAAGAATTTTACTGGACCTTAGCACTTTTTAAAGAAAGATTAAAAATATACAGAAAAGCATTTAAAGATTTAAAAAAAGAAAACTTTTATTCAGATGGATGGAGAGATATTGAAATAAAAACTACAAAGACTTTAGATTAAATTTAAATTTAATTAACTCCTTTTTTAAATCATCAAAATTATCTAAAATTTTCATACTTCCTATTAGTATAGCACTCAAATATTCTATTCCATCTTTAACACTTTCATCAGTTTTAATTCCTATTGCAGGAATATTTTTTGCATAAGCATATCCAAGTTCCCATGCAGTTCCAGCCCCAACATGTAATCCATTTAAATCAGCTATAATCAAGACCACGTCTTTAAATCCTTTTTTAATATCCCCATTAAATATTCTCTGAACATCATTAAAGTTTTCAGCTAATCCAACATCTCTGTGGGGAAGAAAAGTTTTAAATCCAATTTCTTCACATAGTTGGGATATTTTCTCTAGAAAATATTTTTCTTCATCAGAACGTAGCTTTCCTGCAACATACACTTTCATCTTAATAATTATTATATATAGCTTTTTTTAAGTTTATGTATGAGAATAGGAATAATAAAACTTGGTGCCAAAGGAGATATAATTAGAACTCTCCCTATATTAATAGGTATAAAAAAAAAATATCCAGAATCAGAGATAATATGGATAACAAAAAAAGAATCTGAAGATATTTTAAAAACAAGCCCTTACATAAATAAAATAATTACATTACCTATACCAAAAAATTTAAATTTTGATATTTTGTATAATTTTGATATTGAAAATTTAGCTACAGAATTAATTAATAATATAAAATCAGAAGAAAAATATGGATTTTATTTAAATGGAGGTTATCCTTCAGCCATAAATTTTTCTGCCGAATATTATTTGAATACTGTTTTTGACGACGAATTAAAAAAAGATAATAAAAAAACCTATCAAGAAATGATTTTCGAAATAGCAGAATTGCCTTATAATAAAGAATATCATCCATTATATTTAACAGATTATGATAAAAAATACGGAGAAAATTTCTTAAAAGATAATAATATAAAAAAAGGTAAAATTTTGGGAATTCATATAGGTTCTTCTAATAGGTGGCCTTCAAAAAAGTGGCATTTAGATAATATAAAAGAATTTATCATTAAATCAAAAAGTCAAAATTATGAGATTATAATCTTTGGAGGTCCAGAAGAAAAAGAAGATATAAATAAATTATTTGAAAGTCTAAAAAATTCAGATATTAGTTTATATAAGAATGATATTTATAATACGGATAAAGAATTTTTTTCATTAGTTAATATTTGTAATAAAATAGTTACTGGAGATAGTTTTGCCTTACATGTAGCTATAGCTTTAAATATACCAACATTAGCTCTTTTTTTCTGCACAAACCCAAATGAAATTGAAAGTTATGAGATATTAAAAAAGATTATATCCCCGATGTTATATCAATTTTTTCCAGAAAAATCAGATGAGTACTCAGAAGAATTAACAAAAAGCATATCTGCACAAGAAGTTTTTAATGACTTATAATCTATTCTTGACAATAAGAATATTTTTATATCCTATATTTAATAATTTTGTATGGATAATCTAGGATCAATTTTAGATAATTTTAAAGAAAAAAAGATTTTAGTTATAGGGGATGTTATGCTTGATCATACTATTTATGGTACTTCAGATAGATTAAGCCCAGAAGCTCCATCTCTTGTAGTTAAACATGGAAGAGAGGAATATAATTTAGGGGGAGCTGGAAATGTTGCTTATAATATAAAAAATTTGTCAGATAAAAGTACAGTTTATCTTTTTGGATTTATTGGAGATGATAATTATGGCGAGAAAATATTGTCTATAGCAAAAGAAAAAAATATAATTCCTTATTTGGAAAAAGAAGGTATGACAACATTAAAACAAAGAATAATAGTTGAAGGAAGAGGTTCTCCACATCAAGTAGTAAGAATAGATAGAGAATCAAATAATAAAAAAAGATTTGAAGATAAAAAAACTCTCTTTAATTTATCAGATAAAGCAGACATAATAGTAATATCAGATTACGCTAAAGGCGCAGTTAATAGTAATTTAAGAGATTATATACAAGATTATAAGCATAAAATAATAGCAGATTTAAAACCTCCAAATTCTGAAATTATGGAAATTTATAGAGATGTTTTTATGTTAAAGTGTAACAATTCTGAGGCTGCTCAAATATCTAAACAATTAAATTATGAATATGCGGGAGATTTTCTTAGAGCCCATTTTAATTCTAATATATTGATTACTAGAGGAATTAAGGGTATGACTTTATTCCCTCTTGATAGAACGATTAATAAATTTGAAATCTCAGCAAATGCTCAAGAAAATTTTGACCCTACTGGTGCTGGAGATACAGTTATTGCAGTCTTAGCATTAGCTTTATCTAAAGACAGATCTTTAGAATCAATTTTAAGTGCATCTAGTTTAGGAAACATAGCTGCAGGAATAACAGTTAAGCATACTGGAGCATATGCTCCAATTTTTCAAGAATTAAGAGCTTGTTTGAATAATGAAACTGAAAACTTTGGATCAGCTTAAAATAATAATAGACTTGCATAAATCTCATAGAAAGAAAATAGTTTGGACAAATGGATGTTTCGATTTATTACATCCAGGACATATTTTCTCATTAGAGAAAGCAAAAGAAAAAGGAGATATTTTAATTGTAGGATTAGATTCAGATTCTTCAGTAAGAAAATTAAAAGGTTTTAATAGACCAATAATCCAAGAAGAGTATAGAATAAAATTTTTAGAAGCTTTGTCTTTTGTAGATTATATAATAATTATTAATTTTAATGAAGCAAAATATATAATTAAAGAATTAATGCCAGACATATATGTTAAATCTGGAAATTATAATTTAGATACAATTAATCAAGAAGAAAGAATAGTAGTAGAAGATTATGGTGGTGAAATTTATATTCCAAAAGGATTAGAAGGATTTTCTACAACAGACATCATTAAAAAAATAAAAAATGAATGAAAAAAATTTATTTGATAGAACAAAAATTAGAACATTACCTTTATCATGCAGAGAAAATAAATCAGGATTAAATGTTATTATAGATCCCAACAAATTACCAGATCAATCTAAAAATTTAGAGAAAATAATTTATACTGCAGGAAAAATAATTGAAGCTAAAAAAAATAATAAACCAATAATTTTGACTTTTGGAGCCCATTTAATAAAAAATGGCCTATCCTTAGTTATAAGTGATTTAATAAGAAACAAATATTTAACACATTTAGCTTCTAATGGGGCCTCTTGTATTCATGACTGGGAATTTGCATATCAAGGTAAAACTGAAGAAGATGTAAGAAAATATGTTAGTGAAGGTCAATTTGGAATCTGGGAAGAAACAAATAAATTTATCAATTTAGCTTTAATTGCTGGAGCTGGAGAAAATAAAGGTTATGGAGTTTCTATTTGTGAAATGATTCATAAAGATAAAATAGAGATCCCAGAAAAGATTTTGGATACCGCTAAAAAGAAATTAATTAGATATGGAATTAAATCTGAAGATACAATAGAAGTCAAACATCTATATAAAAAATATAGTTTTCAGAATGTTGTTTTTGAAGAAAATATAAATTTTACAGTACACCCTCATTTAGGACATGATATAATTTATAATCATCAGTTAAATGATATGGCTTCTATAGGAATTTGTGCCGAAATAGATTATCTAAATTTTGCAGAAGCTGTTTCAAATCTTGAAGGGGGAGGAGTTTATTTATCAGTTGGTTCATCAATTATGTCTCCCATGGTTTTTGAGAAATCTTTATCTATGGCAAGAAATGTTGTCCATCAATCGGGAAAAAGAATAAAAGATTTCTCAATAATAGTAAACGATATCCAAGAAGGAGAATGGAAATGGGGATCTGGAATAGAACCTAATAAAGATAGTCCTGTTTATTATCAAAGATTCTGTAAAACCTTCGATAGAATGGGAGCAAAAGAAATGATATATATAAAAGAAGATAACAGAACATTTTTAACTAATCTTTATCATGAATTAAAAAACATGATAACATAAATCTATAAAAATCATATTTCTTAGTAAAATTATGGAAAATGAGGATAATCTCCCTTTAGACTATATAATAGACAATAAAAAAAGTCCATTACAAGACATCGAAAACAGAAAAAAATTTATTTATAATTTTTTTAATAGATATATAAAAGATAATTATGACAAAATATTTATTTTAGTTCTTTTAGCAGCCTTTATTATCAGAGTTGTAATTTATTTTAAAACAAATCAACAGGCACTATGGTGGGATGCTGCAGATTATCTTGCAACTGGAAAAAGATGGGGACTTGGACTTGATACTATAGACATATGGTATTATAGAAGGGGATTTTTATGGCCTTTAATTACGGCATTTTTTTTTAAGATAGGCTTAGGAGAATTGTCAATGAGATTTTTAGTAGTATTAATATCAACAGGAATTGTTTTTCTAACTTATCTATTCATATCAGAAATGTTTGACAAAAAACTTGCAATTTTAACAAGCATTCCATTGATATTTTCATGGGTATTTTTATTTTTTACAGGAAGATTACTTATAGATTTACCATCTTCTTTTTTCTTCCTTTTTACTTTACTATTTTTTTGGAAAGGTTATATTAAAAACTTAGGAACAAAATATTTTTATCTTTTTGGATTGTTTTATGGTTTAACATGCATGGTAAAAATGCAGTATCTTATGTTTGCTCCCACATTTCTGGCTATGGCAATTGTAAAAGAAAAATGGAAATTTGTTAAAAATAAAAGATTATGGATATCTATACTTATGTTTGTAATAATTATTATGATTCAAATGATTATGCATTATCAACATTTTGGAAATCCAGTATCGGATTTAACTAAATATTATTTAGGGATTGGTAGTTCTCAATCCCAAGAAGTTGGAGTAAAATTAACAAGTTTTTCAAATTTATTTGTCTATTTTAAAAATTTGCCTTATATTTTAGATGGCAATAATAAAGGCTATTCATCATTATTTGTTATTAGTCCTTTTTATATCCTTTTTATATTGGGATTTTTTCTATTTTTTATCGATTTATTTTTAGGAATAGATAAAATATTTCAAGATTCAGAATTACAAAAAAGATTCTTTATATTATTTATGATAACTTCAGTTTTCTTGTTTTTAGGATACATAGCCCCTCATTTAGAGCAAAGGTATATAATGTCTTTGATACCTTTTTTATTTCTTATATCTGTTTATCCTATTTATCTACTTATTCCTATTTTAGAAGAAAAATTTAAAATAAAAGATTTTTATTTAATAGTTCTAATATCTATAATATTAATATTGCTATTAATCCCAAATTATAATTTTGGATTTGATTTAATAGAATCTAAGAAAAATTCTTATATGGAAGTAAAAATGGCTGGAGAATGGATTAAGAAAAATTCTATTCCCTCAGATATAATAATAGGAAGTGGCCTCCCCCAATTAACTTATTATTCAGAACGTTCAGTTTATCCCTTTGAGTTGTCTTACCGTAGAGATTTAAAAAGACAAAATGAATCTGGTTTAGATGATTTTATTATAAAAAATAAACCTAAATATTTGGTTGAATCTGCATACGAACCAGAAGAACCATGGGCAAAAAACTACCCCTTAAATAATCAGAATATTTTAGTTCCAGTTCAAGCATACCCTAATCTACAGCAACCCTTAGTAATAATCTACAAATTTAATTATTAAACAAAAATATATGGCATACACTAAAAAAATTAATTTTTTTTGTTAATTTAAACTCTTCTATTAATAATTTTACTATATCTTCATATCTAGTTATATGTTCTTTTGGGACTTCAGATTTTCCAACTAATTTCCTGATTTTTCTAGATATAAAATTCTCAGTTGGCTGTGAGATTATTAATTCAAAATCTCCCATTTTTTTAAAATTTTTAATTATTTTTTTAACTTCTTTAATGGGAATATGTTCAAAAACATCTAAGGCAAATATTTTTGTAGGTTTTATTTTCTTATAATCTTTAATAAAACTTTTTTTAGGATTTAAATCATACCCATAAATTTTATAATTTTTTAGTTTATGCTCTAACCATCCATCACCGCATCCATAATCAAGAATTATATCTTCTTTTTTTAAATTAGCTAATTTTATAGCAGTCATAACTTTAGATCTAAAATAAATTTTAGTTATTAAATTCCTGCTATTATAAGTATTTTCTAAAAGATTATTTTCTTTTCCTAATTTCATTTAATATTTGGTGAAGTTCCTCAGTTTTTAAGTTTTTCTTTAGTCCAGTTTTATTCAGTAAATAAAAAGCTTTCATATCTTTATTTTTCCCATCATAACCATGCATACCTTTAACTGGTTTATCATTCCAAAAATTAGGAAATATTAAAATTCCAGTATCGACTAAAAATATCAAATCTCCATATTTTTTATCCCATTTTATTATTTTACCATCATTTAAAGGCAGTTTTTTAATTATATCTTCTAACTCTTCTTCTTTTCCCCAATATCTAGCCATATCCGAATCTATAAAACAATCTCTCGTAATAGGAACACCAACAATTTTTTTTATGTCAACCATACCATGATCTGAGAAAATTAAATCAAATTCCATTTTAGATATTTCTTTATCTATTCTTTTAACAGCTTCAATTATTTTAGAATCTTTAGTTCCATATTCATGTCCTAAATTATCTAGATCACCAAAATAAAAAAAATCAATATCTGATTTTTTAGCTATATGTTTTTTAATACTAACATCTAATTTATATAAAACTTTTAGAGGTATATTATTTATCTTAAACATTTCATATCCTTTAATAAATCTGGGAAAATTGAATAAAATATTAACAAAAAATTTTCCTAACTTTCCAAAACTATCAAGCCAGATAAAATACTTAAAATAATTTAATGAATTTTCATTTTTGTAGAAATTAGCTATAATATCAGAATTTCCGTTAAAAATAATATCTACTCCTCTCCAATGCCCAACCCCCATATCTAATTCTCCATACTGATTATTTTTAGATAATAATTTTAAGTAAGGAGCATATTCTAAATATTCCGGCTTGAAAGCATCAATCATTATTACTTTTGTCTTTTTCATATTAAATTAAACGAATTATCATTAAAAAATATATTTATTGTATTAAGCAGCTTTTTTTTCTAAATAAGCGCCTTTTACATTAGCTCCTAATTCATAAATAACTGGCTTTATTTTCAGTCCTTTTCTTGCAACATAGTTTAATCCCTCATCTCTATAACCTACTTCTCCCAAAATTTTATTATTTTCATCGAAGACAAGATATAATATGCCTATTTTATCTTTTTTTGCACTTGGATGAATTTTAAGATATTCGTTTTCAGTTTCTCCAATTCTTTTTACATATGTTATAGAATTACTTCTAAATTTATTATTCGCAATAGTATCCATTGTCTCTAATTCTAAATTATAACCATTTTCTCTAGAAATATTTATTATCTGTTCTAATATTGTTTCTTTCCCATTTGTTTCAAAACCACATTCTTGAATACAATAAGCTCTTATATCTTTTCCATCCTTTTTCATTTTATTAAATATAGAAGTAATATCTCTATTTTCTTCATACATTCTTTTATTATAATCAACTTCAGCGATTACATCAAATACATAATTACCTTCATCTAATTTACTATCCAATTTTACATTTTTTATCTCTTCATTATTATCTTTATTTTTTATAACAACTTTATATGAAATATTATTAACAGAAAATCTCTCATTGTCTTCCATAAAAATTCTTGTTCCGCTTACATCTTTAAGATAAATATCATTATCTTTAATTTCAAATTCAAGAAAAACTCCTCTTTCTTCAAAAGCTTTGAATAGCATAGCAGAAACTTCATTTGCTTTTGTACTATACACTTTGGAATAATCTGATTTTTTATCTCTTACTCCGAAAACCGCATTAGATTCAATATCATCTTGTTTAACAGTTAACTCTAATCCTCCTCTAAGCAGACTATATTTATTATCATCAATTTTTTTAGGAGAAAAATCTATATCTAAACATGGTTTTACTTCTGACTCAAAATCATTTCTAGAAAATAATTCTCTAGAATAATTTAATTTTTCATCGACATAAAATGTTTTATTATTAACTTCTGATAAAACAGAAACTTCTCTTTTAAAATTATCAGAACTAAAAACAAAGTTAAGCAGATTATCTTCAAGCGATTCTTTTTGTTTTTGAATTAATAATTTCTTATTTTCTTCTTCAGTATTAATTTTATTTATTCCATTTTTAACAGCTTCAATTTTATAACTTACATCATTATATTCTTGATTAACAGAATTCTCATTTTTTATATCAGATAAATCAGAATTCTTTTCTACTTTTATTATTGTTAATTCTTTTTTATCTACAATATCTTCAATAAATTTTTCTTTAGCATTAAAATCAGAATCATATTCTTTAATCTTAGTTTTATCATCTTGTTCAAAATATTTATTATCATATTTTATATCAATTTGATCATATGGTTCTAGGTTAAAATTTTCTATTCTATCCTCAAGATAAAAATTAAAATCAACATCAAAATCATCGTTAAAATAATCACTAATCTTAGCTTCATATTCTTCTGAGAAATTGTAACTATTATCATCTGAATATTTTACAGAATCGTCAAAATCTCCATTTTTGTATCCCCTTATTTTAGAAAACATAAAATTATTTTTCTCACTCAATTCTAAAACATATTCTTTTTTAAAATCATTACTAGAAACAAAATATCTAGAATAAAATCCATAATCAAAATTATTTTCTTCTTTAGATTCTGCTGAAAAATCGCTTGACTCTGAAACTATTTCAATTAATGGAGTATTATTAAACCATTTATTTTTAATAATTACATCAATTTCAGATTCATGATAAAATATATCTTTTATCATCTCATTTATAGTATTAATTTCATATTCATTAAAATAATCCCTATTTCTTGATAATAATCTTAAAATCATTACAAAAATACACATATCTTTTACACTAGAAAAACTATATTCATAGGATAACATCTCATTTTTCATTATTTATCTGGATTTAATTTATATTTAAAGATTTATATAAAATATAAAAACTTATAAATAAAAAAATCAAGACTATTCAATGATAAATAAGAAATATGAAAAGGAGAAAGCTAAAGAATTGTTAAAATTAATTGAAGAGTATATGAAAACTCAAAACAAATCTGAGAAAAATCATGAAATTCATAAACTTTCAGATGAATTATATAATAAAAATAGAACTATTTTATCTCAACCAATGATTGATGTTTCTCTTGCATTATATTCTTTTACAGAAGCTGCTATGTCTGGAGGACCTTTACAACCTTTAGATGAATTTATTCCGGATTTAAATGAGATAATCAAGAATTAATTATTTATAATAACTAAAATTTTAATAATATTATTAATTCATTGAAAAGTTTTTTAGCTTTTTTAATAGCATCAACCGCTGTTTTAAATTCCATTCTTTTTCCATAATAAACCAAAGAATTTCTTTTATATCTACAATCATCAAATATTCTAAATAAATCATCTCTTTTCATCATATCTCTTAAGTAAAATCCAATACATACATGATTCATAACTTTATATCCATCAAGTAATATTATAGCATGAATTAACTCTAAAATTGATGAATAATAATCTTCAAAAATATAATTGGCTGTTTTATCATTCAAATCTTTATTTATCTCAATTCTTCCTTTAGCAGTTTCTATCAAAGACTTCGCTTTTTCCATATCTGAAGTTATTTTTATAGAGTCCCAATTTTCCAGACAATCTTTCCAAGAAGAACTTTTATTTATTTCAATCATTTAAAAATCTCTATATAATTATTTAATATTATCCCATTGATAATGTTGTTTGATAAATGAATATTTGATATACTATTTATATTTTTATAAATAAATAGATGGATTTCTCTTTTTAGTAATTTTTTAAATTTATCAAGATTTAATTTTTTATTAGAAAGAGTTTCTATATAAATATCAATATCACTATTTTCAATATCTTCTCCTTTTGCAAAAGAGCCAAATAAAATAATCAAAGGATTACTTAATTCTTTTTTTAAGTAATTAATAATCTCAGATTCATATAATATTCTTATATTATTAAGTTTCTTTTCTAAAATATATTTTTCACTTATTCTATCTGCAGTATAAAATACAGAATTTCCAATTTGATTAATTCTTAATAAATTTTCTTTTTCTAATTCTTTACAATATCTAATAACAGAAGGCAAAGGTATTTTAAGTATTTTTTCTATTTCTCTAACTCTAAGCTTATCACTAGGATTATCAAAAAAATGATTTTTAATTATATCTTTGATATTTTTCCTTTTCATATGATAACTTATAATATCAATTGATATTTAAAGTTATATGTTTAATAGAAGTATAATTATAAGATTTTCTGTGAAGATAAATTTTATTTTTAGTCATAAGTAAACATTTTAAGAATACAATATAATTTAAAAGTATTAAATTAATTATAAAAAATAGTAAAAACTTTCAAGTATAGTTTCCATTGAAGAGGTAATGTCTTATCCAGAAATAATGTCCTCTCGATAAAAAAGATATAAAAAATATTTAGTATTTTGTAAAGAAGAATGTTATACATGATACCATATAGATAAATAACTTAAATTACAAACTAATTGTATAAGTTATCATTAGACGAAATTTTTATAGTTAAGATAAGTTTAATAATAATTTATTATTTAATCAATTATGTTTAGAGTTTTTAGATCAAGTAATTACAAAAGGAAACTAGAGAAATTAGAGGGTTCTGATTATAAAAGAATTATTAATATTGAATTGTCATTGAAACAAAATCCTTATTCTGGAAAACCTCTTGGCTATAAATTTTTTAGAGAAAAAAAATTCGATGGGAAAAGATTGATTTTTATTATTTATGAGCAGCATAAATCAATTTTCTTAATAACAATAACTGATAAAAAAATTCAGCAACAGGAAATAGATTTAATAAAATCAAATTTAGATATTTATAAAGAAGAATTAGAAAAAGCAATTAAAAAAATAATTTAAATTATATTTCTTCAACATTTCCTGCTAATATATCTTTTATTCCAGCAGCTATGTCTAAAAGAAGTTCTTTATCAATCTCTTGAGTATGTTTTAATTTCTGATATTCAATGAATTCTTCTATTGATATTATAACTTTATCTTCCATAATCTATTTAATAGAAGCATACTTATAAGATTTTCTATTTGAGATAATCTAAAAGTTTAGAGAACAAATTGATAAATATATTTCTTATTATAATTATCGATTCTTTAATTTTTAAAAATTTATTGTATAAGAAATTATCATAAGATTTTGTTATAGAAAATGTAAAACCTAGTAAAGATACAAATACTAAAATCATTAAGACAAATCTTTTGTTTTCAAAATCTAAAATACGCTTATTTATTTTTATTTTAATATCTGGATGATTAACATCTGATATTTTCTCGGTTTTTAAAAATACATTAAATTTCTGATTAATTGCAACTTTTCCTATAATTTTATAATGTTCTTCAATATTATTTATTTCAAGTGGAATTACATTTATCTCAGTCCAATTTCTTTTATCAATTGCAGAAAAAACTCTTATTTTATCATATTTGGGAGATTTTATTGCTACAAATATATCAGCTAATGAGAAAAAATAGCTAGGAGGAATAGAAATCTCATTCACGGATTCAGCTATATCACCTTTGAAAGTTACATTTTCTTGATAATTTATTATTGATAATGGTTACTTAGGAATATCAATATTATAAAGAATAATAAATATAATTAAAGAGATAATAACAGAAATAATTAAACAAAGATTTGTTTTCTTATCTTTTTTATTAATTTTTTATATCTTCTAACTACTCTTCCCAGTACTCATTTTAGCGACGGCCATTCCAGCTTTAACATAAGCATTAAATTGTTTTAAATTTCTTACTTCTAATAATTTTTTCAAAATCATTCTAGGTCTAAAATAATATTCTCTATAAGCTCTTTGCTGCATTTCCATCATAAGATTAAATTTACTATCTTTATATTCAAATAAAGGTTCATTAAATGCATTAAAATCTTCCCATTTTTTTGAGAATATTTTTCCTTCTCTTTTTATTGTATCAAATAAAGGACTTCCGGGAACTGGAGTATAAATTTGAAATTGTGCAATATTTAAATCAAGTTCCTTTGAAAATTTTATTGTTTCTAACATTTCTCTTTTTCCTTCTCCCTCATTTCCGAACATAAAAAATCCTTCAGTAAGTAACCCTGCTTGCTTAGACCATTTTACAGCATTTTTTATATGATCTTTTGTTTCACCTTTTCTCATTCTTTTTAATATTCCTGGATCTCCAGATTCTATTCCAAATGCTACTAAATAAAATCCAGCTTTTTTCATATGCTTCAGCATAGGCAAGCTGGTTCTATCAGCTCTAATACCATTTCCAGTTTTAAATTCTACATCATAATTTCTTTTTATTAATCCATCACAAATTTCTTTAACTCTTTTTGGTAAGAAAGTAAAATTATCATCAATAATATTTATTTCTTTAACTCCATAATTTTTAACTAAATGATCTACTTCTGCTAAAACATTTTCGGGAGATCTTGCTCTGAATTGTTTTCCTTGAGTTCTAAAATTACTGCAAAAAGTACAGCTATAAGGGCATCCTCTGCTAGTTATCATTATAGCATAAGGATATCTTCTTACTCCTGGAGTCCAATATTTATCTAAAGGCAACAAATCTCTTGCAGGAAATGGTAATTTGTCTAAATCTTGTATCAAAGGTCTGGTAGGATTTACTATAATTTTTCCATTTTTATCTCTGTAAGAAATTCCCAGAATATCTTTATCATACTTTTTTTCAGTTAATTCTAACATAGTTTCTTCAGCTTCGCTTATAACACAATAATCAATTTGTTTACATTCTTCTAAAGTTTTAACAGGTTCCATAGTTGGATGAGGACCACCAACTACAACTTTTGCATCAGGCAAAACTTCTTTTGATATTTTTGCAAGCTCATAAGCTAACATTATAGTATTTGTAGTAGCTGCTAAAGCTACAATATCCGCTTTACTATTCATTATAGATTTTCTTTCCATATCTAAGTTTGAACGAAGTGCAGCAAAATCTAAAACTTGAACATCAACTCCTTTTTCTCTTAAATATCCAGCGATATAAGCCAATCCCATCGGAGGATTAATCATAGTTGCTTCTTCAGAGACATAACTATACACTTTCAAATAATTCGGAGCAATCAATAAAACCTTCATTTTTTTCACATTTAGTTAAGTTAACAATAGTTTATAAGCATTATCACAACAATCTCTGTTCATAATACAATCCATAAGCTCTTAAAGCTCTTTCCCTCAAATACCAAAATTCTTTTTTTTCTACTCTAATAAATTTATTTAATTCATTATATGCTTTTTCTAAATATTCTTCATTTTCTTCAATTTTATATTTTAACAGATAATAAATAGGCAGAATCATTCTTAATCCAACATCTTTCCATGTAAATAATGGTTTAATAAAAAATTCTTTTTCTTTAGCTAATATTTTAACATATCCTAAATTTAGAATATACTGGCTTGGAAAAAAATTAAAACCTATCTTATCTTTCAGAAAAGGTTTAAAATAATAATAAGGCAGTTTTTTATTAATAGCTTTACCGACATCATTAATTCCAGAGATTTCTCTAATATAAAATTCAAAAACTTTTATTATATCCTTAAGAGCACTTTTCCATAATTTTTCAGGATCTTCATTAAAATTTGGTTTTATTTTGAAATCAGTAGCTTTTTTTACTTTATCAGTTAGATCAGGAATTTCTTTGTAAAGATAAGGAAAATTGTTTTTGTATATTCTGCAAAAAATTTCACTTCTTTCTTTAGCTGTAGGAGCAAATTCCTTATTCAGAATAAGCAAAGATTCACAAATTGACATATAACATTTATAACTCCAAAAAATTCTAATTTTTCTCTGATCTTCATTATAATATTCTCTCAATCCTAAAAGCATAGTATGCAATTTATTAAATAAATTTCTTAATCCATCAGATTCTGGTAAATCTTCTTTTTTTATTTCTTTTATCTTACTTATTATATCTTCTCCATAAATAATCTGGCTTCCATATTTCAATTCATAATATCTTTGAATATTCATTAATTTATTCATTTTATTTAAAGGTAGACATCTAACATCCACATGAAAATATTTATTTGTATCATAACCTTTATCTGGAAAATAAGCAATTTCCAATCCCCCCATTCCTATCTCCTTTGAAGCATTCATAGAAATTTTATTTAATTCTTCATCACTTAATTTTTCTTTGGTAACAACATAAAAATCAAAATCATTAAATGGAATAGGCTTCCCATTTAAAAATTGTAAACTTCCTTCCCCTTTTCCAAAACCCCCAAATAATAATATAGAGATGGGATTACAATCTTTTACAAAACTTTTAATTATCTTATCAAAATAATTTTTCTGTAGATATTCATCAATTTCATAATCGTATTCGGTATATTTACCCATTTTATATAATCAGAAGTTTAGTTTAAAAAATATCTGTTAATGTAAAATATCAATTAGCATTAATAAAAATAAGATTAATCTTCTAAATCAATTTTATCCTGAGTATATTTTTTTCCATTTTTTAAAGCAATATAAGCTTTTTCCAATTCTACTCCTAAATCTGCAGCATGATCCAGCATAGTTACTAAATCTTCTTTTAAAATAGCAGTATATACTTCAACAGGATTTTCTCCTCTAATAATAATTCTAACTTTATTTTCTTTTAAATCACAAAATGCAGCCTCTATTTTTTTTAATTCATCATTTACCCTAATTAGAAAATATCCTTTTGGATCCAATCTCCATGGCCTATTAATTTTTGTAGCATCAATCTCTATTGGTTTCTCCATAGTTATCTCTTTAAATCCTTCTTTATCATATTTACCTAAACTGATAGCACTTTCTTTTTTATCTTTCATTATATTTTTTTATCAAATTACTATATAAATTTATAGATAATCAAAAGAACCAGAATTTATTTAAACAACTGTTAATATTAGATTCTAAAATAAAATGGATAAACCAAAACTTTTACTTATTCAACCGAATTATAGATTAGTTTATTCTTATGCTGGCTCAGACACCGCAACTCCCATTTATCCTCCATTAGGACTAGCTTATATTGCTGCAGTTGCTAGAGAAAAAGGCTTCCCAGTTAAAATAATAGAAGCAAATGCTTACAACTTAAATTATGAACAAATTAAAAAAGAAATTATCGATTATGAACCTAATTTTTTAGCTCTTTCTGGTAGTTCTAGTATGATGAATGAGATAGATAAGATAGCCAGATTATGTCCAGAAAATATAAAAATAGTATTAGGAGGAATTCATGCAAGTTCAGTTCCAGATGATGTTCTTACAAATTATCCAAGAATAGATTTAGTAGTAAGAAGAGAAGGTGAAGAAACAATTATAAAAATATTAAATGAAGAAAAATATGAAAATATAGATGGACTTTCTTATAGAGATGAAAATGGAAACATAATTAATAACAAAGATTCAAAATTTTTAGAGGATTTAGATAATTTACCATTTCCTGCAAGAGATTTATTGCCAATGAAAAAATATTTCAGCTTTGAATCGAGAAAATCTCCAATTGATTATATAGTATCTGGAAGAGGCTGTCCTTATAGATGCACTTTTTGTGCAGATTTTATAACATCGGGAAGAAAATTAAGGATTAGAAGTGCAGAAAATATTGTAAAAGAAATAGAATTTCTAATTGATAATTATGGAACTAAAGAAATAGATTTTCAAGATGATAATTTTACTTTTTATTCAGAAAGAATAAAAGAATTTTGTAATCTTATGATAAAAAAAGGTTTGAATAAAAAAATTATTTGGAAAGTTGCAAATGGAGTTAGATGTGACAAACTTTCTCTGTCAATGTTAAAGCATATGAAAAAAGCTGGTTGTTATATGTTATCATTAGGAATAGAATCAGGGAACCAAGAAATTTTAGATAAAATGAGAAAAGCTGAGAAAATAGAAGATATAAAAAATGCTGCAGAATGGTGCCATCAGGTCGGAATAGAAACTAGGGGGTTATTTATTTTTGGAAATATTGGAGAAAATAAGAAAACAATGGAAGATACTATAAATTTTGCAAAGAGTCTTCCTTTAGATACAGCAACATTTCATATATGCATACCAATGCCAGGAACAGAACATCATAAAATAATAAAAAAAGAAGGAAAATTTTTGAATGTTGGTTGGGAAGGTTTAACTGCATATTCTGATGGCGCCTTTATTTTAGGAGATGTAAATCCAAAATTAATGAGCGAGATGCAAAAGAAAGCATACAGAAAATTTTACATTAGACCATCATTTATACTTAAAAGATTTTTAAGAATACGTTCCATGAATGATATAAAACTAATCGCAAAAGGGGGAATAGAAGTTTTAAAATTTGCATCTAACTAGTATATTTCTAAAACATCTTTAAAATAGATATATTATTTAAAAGTGTAATTAAATCAAAATATAATGAAAGGTGAATTCAAGAAGAGTCTCTCTTTAATTATACCAGCTCATAATGCTGAAAAAGTTATAGAAAAATCAATTATAAGTTATAATAAAATTTTTTCAGATTTTGATAATTTTGAGATGATTATAGTTTGTAATGCTTGTTCTGATAATACTTTTGAGATTGTTAAAAAGCTTAAAGAAAATTATCCTATAGAGATTATAAACATTCCTCATAGAGGGAAAGGAAATGCTTTAAGAAGAGGTTTTGATAAAGCAAAATATGACATTATAGGTTTCTTGGATTCAGATAATCCATTTAGTTTAGATAAAATAAAAGAAATGGTTTTAAGTTTAAAAGATTATGATATGGTTATAGCAACAAAATATCTTAAAGGATCTTTAAAAAATAAAAAAGGAATTCAAGATTCTCAGATGAGAAGAATAATAGCTTTAGGAGGACAAATGTTTACCAGAATAATATTTGAATTAAAATTTAGAGATACTCAAGCAGGAGCTAAATTCTTCAGAAAAAAAGTTTGGGATAAAGTAGGAAAAAATATAATTTGTGTTGGTTTTGATTTTGATATAGAATTATTATATAAATCTAAAAAGAAAGGTTTTAGAATAGCTGAATTTTATACGCCATTAGTTAAATACGAAAAATTCTCAACAGTAAGATTAAGATATCTTGCAGGAATGATTTACAGATTAATAAAAATGAGACTTTTATCATGAAATCAATATTATTAACTTTTGATTTAGAAGAATTTGATTTACCAAAGGAATATTATCTAAATATAACTGAAAAAGAAATGTATGAAATTTCTTTAGAGGGTCTAAACAATTTATTGAATATATTAAATAGAAATAAAATTAAAGCAACTTTTTTCACGACGGCTAATTTTGCTATAAAGTATCCAGAGATAATAAAAGAATTATCTAAAAAACATGAGATAGCAAGTCATGGTTATTCACATTCTATGCCTTTAACTTTAGAAAATATAAAAAATGCAAAAGAAGTAAAAGAAAATATTATAAAAAAAGAAATAAAAGGTTTTAGAGCTCCAAGATGGGATTTAAGAAATTTAAATATAGTCAGTTCGTCAGAATTTAAATACGATTCTTCAACTCATCCCATTTATCTTCCAGGAAGATATAATAATCTAAGTCAAAAAAGAAATATACAAAAAAAAAATAATTTAACAGAAATTCCAGCATCGACGATTTTTCCAAATTTTTCAATATTTTGGCTGACTTTCAAAAATTTTCCATTAATTTATTCAAAAATTTTCACTAAAATAAATTTTTTAAATTCAAGATATACTATGTTAGTCCAGCATCCATGGGAATTTGCAGATATAGAAAATATAAAAATCCCAAAATATATAAAAAATCCCTGCGGAAAAAAACTAACTAAAAAATTAGAGGATTATATTCAATTTTGCAAATCAAATAATTATAAATTTCAAACTGTTGAAGAGTTTTTGGGAGATTATTTTAAAATAAATTTTAATAATAATTCAGAAAGATAAAATTTCTTCTTTAGAAGAAAATGCTCCTTTATTTTTTATTTTTATACCTTTATCAATAGTTATTATCCCATTTTTTTGCAGATATTTTATAATTTTCTGCAATCTTTATTACTTCTTCTGGATTTGGTGTTGCTATAATCATTCCTTGTCCCATATCCCATGTCTGTTTTGCAGCATTATAAAATATTTTAGAAACATCATCACCTAAATTAATATTCACTCCAGAATCTGCGTAAGTTGTTTTACTAATCATTTTTAATTAGAAAATTTATAAATTCTTTTTTATAATCTTCCATCAGAGCTATAAAAAAATAAACTATAAAAATTTATTCCTAAAATATTAATTAATTTTAAGTAATAAACATTTTATTGCACAATAGGTAAAGAAACTTTAACTTCCTCAATTCTTTTGTAAGGTATTGGTTCATTTGTTCCAGGTTTTATAGCTACAAGATCCTGACGAGGATTATGCAAATTAGCATTCATTCTTGCAATCTGCTCTTTAGTCAATAATTCATTTTTATCTTTCTGAATCTCTGGTTTTCTACTAAAATCTTTCATATGCCCTATTACAGATGTAAATCCTTGAATAGAATATCTAATATCTTCCCAGCTTCTTACTCTTTCTTTAATGTGATGCCATATATAACTGGGACTAAGATATATCCAATAATTTAATTTACATAATTCTTGTATTTCTTCTGGCATCATTTCAATATTTTTCATTGCTGGTTGATCCATTGCTAATTTTTCATAATCTGTTTTTTCAAATCTTAGCCATCCTTCTCTAGCTGCTTCTTCATATAAAGGAGTTCCTGGATATGGCATAATAACAGTTGACTGATGAATATCTACTAAACCTGCATTCATTAATTCTTTTGCTAGCTTAAAAGTTTCCATCGCATCAGCTTTTGTTTCCCAAGGATAACCTACCATCATAGTAATATGAATAGTTAATCCTGCATCTTTTGCATCTTTACAATGCTGGAAAACCTTAGTTACTTCAGTTCCTTTATCTAATTTATCAATAGTTTTCTGGCATCCAGATTCTAATCCAAACTTAAGCAACCTAAATCCAGCTTTTTTCATCAGCTTATACATTTCAGCATCTACCCATCCAAATCTCATATTACAAGAGTATAAAACTTTTTCATTATATTTACTATCTATCATTAACTGACAAAATTTTTTCAACCAGGGTCCAGGAGGAATAGTTCCAGCGTCATCAAATATTTCTTTTGCTCCAAAATTGTCTACTAAATTTTTTACTTCTTCAAATGTATTTTCAGGACTTCTTTGTTTATAAGCACCTTTAGGATATAATGCATGATCCCAAACACAGAAAGTACATTTCCCCCATGCACAATCTCTAGCACTCATTATATAAAACTGAGGTCTGCCTTTCAAATTAAATTCATCTTGATAATTCATATATTTTGTAAGATTTCTATCTGGAAAAGGTGCATCGTCTAAACTTTTTTTACTATCTTTATAAAATTCATATCTTCCATTTTCTACAATCTTTCCTTCCTCATTTCTATACCATATTCCATTAGGAGCATTTTTATTTTTCCCATCATTTAACCAATTAACTAATTCCATAAAAGCAAAATCATAATAACCTCCATTAATAACATAATCCACTTTTGAATTTTCTAATGTTTCTCCAGGAAGATAACTTACATGATCCCCACAAATTACAATTTTTATATTTGGAAATTTTTCTTTTATATGATTAATTCCTTTCCAATGTATTTTAATAACTGGTGCTTTTGTCTCAAATAAAAAAATATCTGGCATTTCTTTTTCAAGCATTTTATCATATTCAACCCAATCCATATTTTGGGCAATTGCATCTTCCCATATAACATTATACCCATTTTCTTTAGCCATTGTAGCCGCAGTCCCTAAAACTACTGGATACAAAAAAGTAGGCTTATTAAAATATTGAAATTGTCTGTTCTGACTAAGTAAAGGAGTTCCTAAAGGACTTTGAGTAGGGGGGAAACCAACTAAAACTTTCATTTTAAATCTCTCTTTTCATCTTTAATATTTTAATTTATGATTATCTAAAATCAAATAAATTGTCTTTAAATATTTTTGTATCATTTAACTATTGTTAATTTTTCAATAACTTCCTCTAAAAGCTCTATCTGTAAACATCCCCATAGCGAATCCAGCAATTCCTATCAAGAATGATAATCTCCAAGGTAAATTCCAATTAAATAAAGCTATAAAAAAAACTGTTAAAAATCCAAGTGTTGATAATATATGTTTAGGAAATGCCATAATAAAAAAATAAAGTCATACTATAAAAACATTTTCTATAAAATTTATAACCAATTGGTACTAAAAATAATCATAAATCTTTAATTTGAATTGAAGCCACAAAATCCAGAAAAATAATAGAAAAGCATCAAGGGTAGGAAGAATCAACTCCCGCAAATATGATGGAAATTTACTGACCAATTCTAATCCTATTTCATAATTTGAAAAAGGATAAAATACTCTTATAGTATCAACAAATATAAAATCTAATATTAAGTGAGTTAAACTTCCGAAAGCAAATATAAAAAAAATAAAACTAATAAAACTAATATTCATATGTCTTTTATTAAACTCTTTATATCTAAGATTTATAATATAAGCTAATAATCCTAAAATAAAAAATGTTAATGGTACAAAAATAGAATGTAAAAAGTATCTTTCTTTAAAACTCAATAAAAATAAATATTCTAAATCAGGAAAAACTGATGCTAAAGCTCCCACTAAAATATAATATCTAGGAAATTTCTTGTTATTCTTAAGATAATAATCTCTAAATAATTCTAAAGCAATTATTGTAACAAGAACGTGTGTAGTTGTGTATGGCATTGTATCTCTTTTATAAAATAGAAATAATATTATATTATAAATTTATCTGCTATTCCATGCAACTTTTTCATTTTTTTCAGGAGATGTTATAATTCCTTTTAACCACCCAAAACCATAAGCAAAATGAGTTAAAATACTTGTAGCAAATACCACTAAACTCATAATGAAACTTTCTTTTAAACTGGAAAGAAAAATTAATATTAAATAAATAAAAATCCCAGCAAGAAAAATTTTTTCCGAGAAATATATTTTATTTTTTGTTGTCTCTAAAATAGATAAGCCAGTTATACTAGAATAATCAAAAGATAATAAAATTCCAAATATGACCAACAAACTAAAAATGCTTAATAAAGAATAATATAATTTATCTATAGAGAATTCTTTTTTAGTGAGCCATGCAATATCTCTTCCATAAATATACATTTGTTTAATATGCTTTGATATTTTATCTCTTCTATGATGATAAACAACAACATCGCTAGCATATAATATATCATATCCTTTTTTAGAAATATCAAAACAATATTTAGAATCTTCTGCAGTTAAAAAATTAGAGTCATATTCTATATCTAAATCTCTTGATATATAATTACAGCTTGGGAGTTCTTTACATTTTTTATTTTTAGTAATCTTATATCTAATAAAGGCATTCCCAGAAATAAGAAAATTACTTAAAACATGCCCTGAAACTTTCTCAGCAAAATTTGCATCTTCAGGAGTTAAGTTAGGACCTCCAACTAATCCTATTTTATCATTATCAAAATATTTTATAGCATTTTTTAACCAATCTTTTCTAGGATATGCATCATCATCAATAAAAGCAAAAAAATCTCCAATAGCCAATTTCATTCCTATATTTCTTTTAAGCGCAGGTTTAACTTTTCCAGTTTCAATTATTTTAAGATTTTTGTTTTTAGATTTCTTATCACAATAATCAGGCAGAACTAAAATTTCAAAATCTTCATAGTCTAATTCCAAACATTTCTTTATACATTTTAAAGTTTGATTATTTATGCTTATGCAAGGGATTATGATACTGACTTTTCTCATTTTAATTATTTCATTAGAATTAGATTATTTATGAATATTATTATCTAAAAATATATACTTCACTCCAACCTTTTTTTAAATGCAAACCTAGCCCCTATAATAGCAGGAATTATTCCTGCTATAAATAATCCAATTAAAGACATAGAAAAAACTTTTGCCGATGCTATATCAAATAATCCAAAAAGACTAATTAAACTAGCTTCTCTCGTTCCTAATCCAGCAACACTTATTGGAATCAAAGAAACCAATGTAGCTAAAGGCATTATAGAAACATAATAAATAAAACTTAAATTAATTCCTAATGATAAACCTATAAAATAAACTACAAGATAATTAACAAACCAATTTAAAGAATTCAATATAAAAAATAATATAAAATATCTTTTTTTTGGAACATGATCATAAAAAGATTCAAAATTACTTTTTGCTTGGCTTCTAAGATTTTCTGGAATCAATCTCTTATAAAACATTCTTAAAACTATCTTTCCTCTTTCTTTTTTGATAAAGAATAAAGTTGAAGATATGAATAAGAAAAATAATATAATAAAAAAACTTATAGGCAAGTTTAATCTATTTCTAAAATTATAAGAAAAGATTATTGCAATAAAAAGCAAGGAGCTTAAATCCATTATTTTATCTATAACAAAATTAAAGAATCCTTTTCCAAAATGATCTTCAGTATATTTTTTAAGATATTCTGCTCTTATTACCGCCCCTAATTTAGATGGAGTAATAAAACCATAATAATTATCTATCATATTTATTTTTAAAGCTTCTTTAAATGGAATTTTAATATTCTGAAATCTAGCTATACTAAACCATTTAGTCGTCTCTGTTATCATCATCAAAAAAGTTATTATAACTGCTAGGATCAAAAAATAAATATTTGTATTTTTAATTTCTATTAAAATATTAGTTATATTCACTTTAAACAGAATATAAACAAATAGCCCTATACCTATTACAGGCAAATATTTTTTCCATTTTTTAAAATAAGAAATCATTTTAAACAATTAAATTATTTTTAAATATAAATAATGCTAAAAAACAAATTAATATCTGAAATAAAAATATTAAATATACTACCTCTTTTTCATAAACTTTATTTTTAAATTTTTTTAATATTTTTAAAGAAAGATGAGTCATTCCATAAATTTTTCCATAAGGTAAATCTAAACTTCCATTTTCATTTATCTTTCCAAATGATTGCTTAGTTAAATTCCCTCTTAATTTCAAGAAAGTTTCAATTATATAAGGTATAAACATAAAAACTGCAATTTTTTCAAAATTTCCTAAAATAGCCATGCTTGCTATTAAAGCCCCTATAGCATAAGTTAAAATATCTCCAGGAAAGACTTTTGCAGGAAATTTATTATAAAAATAAAAAACTATTAAACTAGCTACCATACATAATCCAACTACACTTAACCAAGAGTTTCCAGTTTTATAAGCAACAAAAGACAAGAAACTTAATATTATTATTCCTTGTCCACTTTCTACTCCATTAAATCCAGCCAAAAAATTATAAGTGGTAGTAGCTCCAGCAATTCCTATTGGTATTAATAAGAGAGGATAATAAAAACCTAAATCAACAATTCCAAGAAAAGGAATATTTATTATTTTTGAACCAGCATTAATAACAACTAAAGGAATTGAGGCCATAAATGCTAAAAATAATCTAAATCTTATAGATAATCCTCTAAAAGTCCAACCCAATACATCATCAACGAATCCAACTAAAGCTAATATTAATATAACTGCTAATAAAGCAAATATTTTAGTAATTTCTCCATTTTCTCCTAGAATAAAAGTTTTAAGTGCAATATAGCTCAAGACACCTATGACAAAACTTATTACTACAATTATTCCTCCAGAAGCTGCAACATTTTTATTTCTGACTATTTTATTCATATCTTCCCACAAAAAACCAACCTCTTCGCATTTTTTTATCCATTTAGGCAAAGTATAAAAAGTTAAAATAAAACTTAATAATATTGGTATTAATAATATATTTGTCATTTATTAACTAAAATTTTTTAGTTTTTAAATTTATTTTACAAAAGCCAATCCAAGTATTTAGTCTCATCTCTGTCAATATACTCTGGTTTTATTTTTTCTTTTCCAGTATATTCAATTTTCCATATTTTTATAGGTCCCAATATCCCATTATAATATACAAATTCAGGAAGAGGAAGCCCCTGAGAATTTAAATCTTTTACTATTAAAGCAGATTCTACATGAGCTAATTTAAAATTAGGAAATTTACCAAGTGCATTATCCAAAATATAAACTTGTGCGAGCATTCCTCTCATTAATCTAGGAGAAAGGAACATAGCCGCTCCTTTTTCATTTACTTGAACTCCACCATTATTCACATTAAGTCTTGGAAATACATATACTGTAGCTTCAATACCATTTCCAAAATCAGCCAGATTATTATTTATATATAAATATCTTAATTTAAGATCATATTGTTGTCCTTGATAAACTACTATCACATAAGGTTGCTGATAAATTTTTTTATTATTGTCTGCTGGAATTATTATTGCTCCTACACCCGCAGAATTAGCAGGAAGTAAAATTTTTTTTCCGTCTTGTTCTATTATCCAATCTTCATCTAAGAACGTTCCACCAGAATAAACATAAAGAGTTTGATTACTAGTCTCTTTTGTTTGTTTGTCATCTAATAAATAAGTGCTTATATAAGAAAACCTATCAAAATTTTTATCACTTCCTATGCTTGAAAAAGCAGTATATTTTCCTATATCACTAGAGTCTATTAAAAAATAACTAACATTATGATTATATAATACTTCTAAAGCATCATTTTGATTATCTCCAGTTAAAACATATCTTCCTACTAAATAATTCCAATAAGTAATTGCATTTCCTCCATCAACCATTGTAGCTCTTTTTCCTATACTCTGAACCCAATAACCATAATCCCACCAATGAGAAAAAACAGCATTTTCTGGAGTATTATCTCTTACCCATTCCATAGCTTTTTGCCATTGAATATTATATGCAGAAGGAACAAAATTATAAGATTGAATAGTAATATCTTGATAAAAATTATAAAAAGTATAAAAACTTGCAACTAAAATTAATATAGCAAATATCCCCACAAAAATTTTTAACATTTCTTCTTTAGTTTTAAAATATTTATCAACTATTTCTACAATTATGAATCCAACAAATATAGAAGCAACAGGTCCTAAAACCATAATTAATCTTACAGCTCCCCTTACTGTAAACAAGCTTACAATAAACAAGGAAAATAACAATAGATATTCATATCTAATCTCACTAAAACTATTATCTCCTTTTTTATAATAAATAATATAATATTTTATAACCAAAAATAAGAAGACTAATAGAGATAGATAATAAAAAGATTTACTAATTAAATTTTCTCCATTGAATAGACTGCTATCTGAATACCTTGAATATATTATTCCTGATATAAAAAACACATAACCTGCTGTTAAAATCCAAGTATCATTATTTTTAATTATGTTAAGAGTTTTTTTAAATAATACTATAGATCCAATCAAAAATAATGAAAACATTAAAGGAATATTTTTAAAATATGGACCAAAACTACCACTCCATTCCTGAAAATTAGGTTGTTTATTTTCAGCTACGGTAATATTCCATCTTCCAAATATTGGTTTAAAAATAGTCTGATGGACAGCTTTTATTTTCTGAACTATAAAATCTGGGCCTATAAAAACTGCTACAAGAATTAACAATACTATTATAGCAATTATAAAACTTAAAATTGTTTTGGGTAATTTACTTTCTTTAATATAATAAAAATCTTTAATTTTTGTACCTAAAATAACATAATGTACTATTATTACAAAAAGAACAAAAACAGCACTTCCAGAAGATAAAGAAGTTAGACTAGTAAAAATTTTATATTTATTAGAAAAATAAACCATTATAAAAATTGAACTTACTATCCATGACAAATAAACAAAAAATTTATTTTTATTAAATTTATTTAATATGAACGCAGATAAACTGGCTAAAGCAATAGGAATAAATGCATAAATTACTCCTCCCCAAACTAAAGCCATTAAGCCAGTAGATATTCCAGAAGTCAATCCGAAAAAAATACTATTCTTAAATTTTTCTGTTTTCCATCCTTTTAGGAAAAAATACAACGATAAGAATAAAAAGAAAAAAGCGGCACTTTCTTTTTCAGGAATTCCTGCAACAGTCCTAGGTAGAAATACTGGAATTACTATCATAAAAAATGTAGATATAATAGCTATAATGCTAGCTTTAAAATTTTCCTCATTTTTTATCAAAAATAATTCTCTTACAAATAAAAAAAAACTTATTATAGTGAATGCAAACATTAAAACGGGAAAAAGTGATCCACTAAATTCTATAGGGTAATTACCAAAAATATTTATTATTTTATGAGTATAAACTATCATATAAGGTAATAACTGACTTTCTATAGAATTATCAAATCCTAGTGGTACGTTTCTCATATTATCTATTTCTGGCAATTTTCCTTCATTGATTATTTTTTCAGCATTTCTCAAAAAAAGCCAAGGGTCCAGGTCAGGCCCTAAAGTCCAATTTTTTGTACTAACATCGTACAATCCAGGATTTCCTCCATGATCAGTCATTGGTAAAAATCTTATATAAATTCCTAATATAACTGCTATTATTAAAAGAATTATAACTAATCCATTTTTATTTTTAATAAAACTAAAAAATCTGTCTTTACGTCTCTTAATATCAATATTTTCTATTTCACCAGTTTCATTCATTCATTTATCTAATATAAGATGTTTTTAAATTTATAGTAATAAAAAAACAATAGTATACTACCATCGTTTCAAACAAAATTTTTTATAATATATTAACCAAAAAAGTTATCTACTTCATCTAATAATTCATGAGCAGATTTTACTTTTTCTATATTTTTATTTCCGCAGAAATCACATTCTAAAGATTTTTTTGCCTCAGAAATGTAATTGCAGTTTGTACAAATATATTTTATCATGTTAAAACAAAGCAGGAGTTATAAAAACTTCAATTAAAGAGGCTATAAATAAA
>ERZ1292623.10-Hain-H51-01um-R1-10-length-258471-cov-12_pt1 | contig 102939 bp, 105 predicted proteins | sample MGYA00564398_ERZ1292623 | MGnify/ENA primary metagenome ERZ1292623 (study PRJEB36523, sample SAMEA6512633) | groundwater metagenome | collected 2019-01-07 | study: AquaDiva: Metagenomics assemblies of 32 groundwater samples
GTAAACGCGGGCTTCTGCTCACAAAAGACAAAAAAGCGGCCGATGTTCTCTTGATCTCGGACGGCGAAGCGGCGTTTCCTCTGGAAATCGGGGATATAGTAAAAATCGGCCGATCGCCCAAGATGGTAACTCTGGCTGAGGTAGAAAAAAATTACTTCTTCAAAAGTTTACGGGAAAAGTTTTTGTTCCGCTAAATTCTACTCAAAGTGAATCGTCTTTTCAAAAGAAGCCAGGTGTGTCCGTAAGGCAGCCGCCCCCTTCAGTTCCGGATCTTGCTTCAAAGTGTCTTCCGCCGCGGCGCGAGCTTTTTTAATTAAAACTACGTTATTCAGCGAACGCATCGCTAAATCCGGAATGCCGGTCTGTTTATCTCCCAAAAATTCTCCCGGGCCGCGGATTTCCAAATCTTTTTCAGCCAACTCAAAGCCGTTCTTCGCCTGAATCAGGGCTTCTAAACGCTGATAGGTAGTCTGGGCAGTGGAGTCAGTAAAGAGCAAGCAATAAGATTGATGCTCGCCCCGGCCAACCCGGCCACGGAATTGATAAAGCTGAGCCAACCCGAAACGATCCGCCCCCTCAATCATCATTATGGTGGCGTTTGGCACATCCACTCCGACCTCAACAACGGAAGTGGAAACTAAGACATTAGTCTTACCGGAAGCAAAATCGGCCATTACCTGAGCTTTTTCTGCGGCCTTCAGACGCCCATGCAACATCCCCACCTGCATATCCGGAAAAACCTTCTTTGATAAACGCTCAAATTCCTCGGTCACATTCTTAACGTCTAACCAAAGATCTTTCTTTTTACTGATCGTAATCACACCCTCCTCTTTGGCTTCCGAAGCCGCAATACGCGGGCAGATCACAAACGCCTGCCTCCCCTTCTTGATCTCCTGCCTGATAAAATCATAGGCCTTACTGCGATTGGTCGGCGGAATCACTTTAGTAGAAATCGCCTTGCGGCCGCTCGGCATTTCATCAATCAACGACAGATCCAAATCTCCGAACAGAGTCAGCGAAAGAGTTCGGGGAATCGGAGTGGCGCTCATAGACAAAAAGTGCACGGTAGTTTCCCGCCCGGTCCGCTGGCCAGCGGATTTTTCCTTTTTGACCAACGTAGCGCGCTGTTCCACGCCGAAGCGATGTTGCTCATCAACGATCGCCAGAGCCAGATCATCAAAAACTATAGATTTCTTTTTCTCTCTTTCGGAAATCAAAGCATGCGTTCCCAAAATGATCTTTAATTTACCGGAAGCGATTTCTTCCAACAATTTCGCCCGAGGAACCTTCGCTTCCAAACCATCTCCGTAAAAAGCCCTGGACTCGCTTCCGGTCAGCAAAGCAATCCCAATCGGATAATTTTTAAAAATTGAAGAAAGGGTGCGGTAATGCTGGTGAACCAAAACCTCGGTCGGCGCCATAAAAGCGGTCTGTTTATTGTTGTGGGCGGCGGCTAAAGCGGCGGCGGCGGCCACGACGGTCTTTCCGGATCCGACGTCCCCCTGTAATAGACGATTCATCGGCTGAGTCTTGCGAAGATCGGTTAATATTTCTTCAACGCTACGCTCCTGCGCTCCCGTAAGAGCGAAGGGCAGCTGGCTTAAGAATTTATCCAAAATTGAACGGTCAATTGCCAATGCCGGAGCGATCTCTTTGGCCAGCTTGGATCGATGGCGTAAATTCAGCAATTGAATCAGGAAGATGTCCCCGAAGGCGAAACGTTCGCGGGCTTTTTCCGCCTGCTCAATACTTCTCGGAAAGTGAATATTTTTGAAAGCGGTTCCCAGGCCGGGCAATTGCTGATCTTCCAAAATAGAAGCCGGTAAAAAATCCGGCGGCAATTCCATATTTTTCAAAAGCGCTCCCACAAGAAAGCGGATGCCTTTGGAAGTCAGACCGCGAGTTTCCGGATAAATCGGAATCAGCCCGGCTGTATGTTTGGTTTCGGTTGTAGTCTGCAGAAGCTCATAAGTGGGGCTTTGCAAAAAAAGTTCATCGTTAGCAAAAGACACCTTTCCGGCGAAATTAACCCGCCGCCCGGGCATCAGGATTTTAGATATAAATGGCTGATTGAACCAAACGGCCCGGATGCCCCCGGTTTCATCGGCAATCAAGGCCTCCACGATGACCATTTTCTTCCTGAAAGACCGGCGGGTAGATATTTTTTTAACCACCGCTTTAATAGTGGCCGGTTGGTTAGGTTTGAGATCAACGATTTTGACTATTGAGGAATAATCCTCATAACGGAACGGGAAATGCCAAAGCAGATCCTTGACGGTCTTGATGCCTAATTTATTAAGCTTACTTGTAAACTTTTCGCCGATTCCCTGTATTTTTACAAGCTCAGTTTCTAACTTGATCATTCGGGTTTACCAGGAAGTGAAAACTCGACTTTTTGAGCATACAGAAATTCTTTCAACATCCGTTTTAATAAACGACTGCCTTGATTACTTTTCAAATATTTCTCACGTCTTGTGGCGTCTTGTTGATTTAAATAAGCCTCATAGTGAATAGCCTGCCAGGGACGTTTGTCGTTTGTCGCCTCACTTAAGCCGCGATTATGTTCCTGAAAGCGACGGAGTAAATCCTTGGTATATCCAATGTATAAATCGCGTGTTTTTTTACTTTGTAAAATATAAACGTAGTGGAACATAATCGGGTCGAGTTTCTACTTCCTGGTAAAGTTTGCATATATTATAACATACGCGACAAAAATACAAGAAGGGCTCAGCCGGTAATCTTGAAGGCAAAAAAACCCACTCTATGAGAGTGGGGACTTGGCTCAACCGAAGGGGCAACGGCCCATTGGCCGCCTCCTATCCGCTTGTACGCGACCATCCGGCGGTACAACTGTCTTAGTTGTTGGGGTACCGGGATCGCGGGAGGAAGTACGCGCATGTTCGCCGTGCCTATGGCGGGGCAACAAGGCGGGGCGCGCGTATTCCAACAATGGTTTATGGCGCTTTCATCTGATTACGCGGGTTAAGCTCGTGACTGCTTATTCGCCCGGATGGTCGCGGGACCGAAGCCGGCCGCCCAGAGGTAGCTGACTTTATCACCTTGGACCACCCGCGACAGACCCATCTTCTCCAGCGATTTCCGGACCCACTCATCGCCGAAGGCATCATCCTTGGCCAAAGTGTATACCTTACCATTGCTGAGCCGGGCCTGATCAAAAGTCCATCCCCGCATAAATGGGGACTTGATATGACGCAAGAAGCCCTCATCATCCCCGTCATTGTCGTGGTCCCTTCTTCGCATTTCCAGCTCCTTAATTGAGGGTTGTGCCGAAATTGGGGTTAAAGAACGTAATCAGCTCAGTGCTGATTGTCCGTCTATACTAGCACAGCGGATGCCTTCCTGTCAAGGCCGACGTTTAGTCGGCCCTCCGACCTGAAAGCGTCGGAGTAGAACAAAAAACGCCCCCGAAATTAATCGGGAGCGCTGACCTTTTACATCGTCACTTCCTCGAACTCCGCGTCTCCAGTCTGCGCCGGAGGGGGCGCGTCCTGGGTGTCAGGCGCCTGCTTCTCCTCTTGGCCGGCCCCTTTGGTGGACGGCGCCGGAGGTCGATCCGATGACGGCATGGGGCCGTCCATGGGGCTCATCCCCTCGTATCCGGGGGTTTGGGGTGGCGGTCAAGAGAAGCACTTCGCGGCAAAAGCCAGTACGGCGAGAGCGACGAGGAACGTCTTCATGACTGACTCCTTCTTGTTGGAGAACTGTGTAATAAGATAGCGTAGCCGGCCCTAGTTTGTCAACAGGGCGCGGCACGGTTCGAATCCGTACGCTAATAAAAATAGGCCCTGATTCGGGCCTATTTTTATTGTGGGTGCGCATGGATTCGAACCATGAACCGGTCGTGTATAAGACGACTGCTCTAACCGTTGAGCTACGCACCCCTAATGCCGCTATTATATCGCCAGCGGCTTCAAATTAAAATGCTTCAGCAGGGCGTAGAAATCATCCTGCTCCAACATTTCTTTTTCAATCAAGGCCTTAGCAATAGCATCCAAAACTTTCTTGCGGGAACTCAAAATCTTTTTCGCCAAATCGTGCGCCCTGCTGATAAATCCGCTCACCTCCTCATCAATCTCCGCCGCCACCTTCTCGGAATAATTTCGCTCATGGGCAATTTCTTTGCCTAGGAAAACCATCTCCGTGCTCTTACCGAAAGTTATCGGACCCATTTTTTCACTCATCCCATAACGAGTGACGAGCCGGCGAGCCAACTCGGAAGCTTCTTTCAAATCGTTGGAAGCGCCGGTTGTGATATCGCCAAAGATCATCTTCTCCGCCACCTGACCACCCAACATAGTCGCCAGATCGGCAATAAATTGTTTGCGTGTTTTCAGGTGAGTTTCCTCAAGCGGCAGTTTCAAAGTATAGCCGCCGGCATTCCCTCGGCTGATAATTGTCACTTTATGCACCGGATCGGCGTCCTTCAAACTAGCCGACACCAAGGCATGACCGGCTTCATGATAGGCGATAATCTTCCGTTCGTTGACGGAGGACGCCCGGCCGCGGCGCTCCGGCCCGAGAATAACCTTTTCCACCGAGCCAAGAATGTCCTGCTCGGAAATCAGACGCTGATTTTTTCTGGCCGCGAAAATTGCCGCTTCATTCAATAAATTGGCGAGGTCAGCTCCGGAAAAACCCGGCGTGCGCACGGCAACCTTTCGCAGGTCCACGCCCTTATCTAAATTCTTGCCCCGAGAGTGAATTTTCAAAATTTCTTCCCGGTCGTTAATATCCGGTAAGTCCAAAACTACCCGACGATCAAATCGGCCCGGCCGCAGGAGCGCTCGGTCCAAAATATCCGGCCGGTTGGTGGCCGCCAAAACGATTACCCGAGTATTTCTTTCAAAACCATCCATCTCCACAAGGATTTGATTAAGAGTTTGCTCGCGTTCATCATGCCCACCACCCATCCCGGATCCCCTCTCTCTGCCCACCGCGTCAATCTCATCAATAAATAAAATAGCGGGGGATGCTTTCTTGGCGGTCGCGAAAGCATCGCGGGTACGCGAAGCGCCGACACCAACAAACATCTCCACAAATTCTGAAGCGGAAATATGGAAGAACGGCACATTGGCTTCTCCCGCTACCGCCCGAGCCAATAAAGTCTTCCCGGTTCCCGGTGAACCCATCAGCAAAACTCCGCGGGGAATCCGAGCGCCAATTTCCAAATATTTTTTCGGATTTTTCAAAAAATCCACTACTTCTTCCAGTTCCTGCTTGGCTTCTTTCAGTCCCGCTACGTCTTTAAAAGTAACCCGATCTTTAAATGGCGTGAACATCTTAAGGTTGGCTTTGCCGAAACTAAAGGCCTGGGAAGCGCCGCCCTTCGCCTGCCGGAAAATCAGCCAAAACATAATTACGATGATAATCAGCGGCAAAAGCGCCGGGATCAAAATACTCGCCCAGAATTTAAAACCGGATTCGTCCTTCACCGAAACCAAAACTGTCTGCAGAGCTTTTTGATCCACGCCCAAATTTCTCAAAGTCTCGGAGACCCCCGCCTCGGACTCTTTGCGGCTTGTTGCCTCTTCGCCGTTAGCCAGCTTAATCGCCAAATCATTGCCATTAACCTCAATGCTCGCCACCTCCCCTTTATTAATTTTCCCCACCAGCTCATTGATGCTCAATTTGGCTTTCTCGGGGGTGGTATTCATCAAGAATGAAAAAGCCACCGAGATCACCATTAAAGTGACGATTGCCCAAAAGATGCTGGAAGCGATATTTTTCATTTATGCTTGGCTTTTTCTATTCGCTGTATTATATTACATTATAACAACTATGAAAAGCTTTCTTAAAGTTACTTTTGTTCTGATAGTAATTATCTTCTTGGTCGCTAGCTATGTGATGACCGGTTTCCGGACACCCGTCAGAAAGTCCGCGGCGAATTTCCAGGGTCCGACCGGAGAACCGTCGGTAGATGGCCCGACCCAATTGCCTCCGGGAAAATAGCGCTTGTTAATCAAAGACTGCCGAAAGGCGGTTTTTGATTTAGCCCAAGCCAAGGAGTGCTACTATCGGATCTAAATAGGACTCTTGTGTTATACTTAGATATTACACCGCAATGAATCCTAAAAAGAATCTGGCCGTAAAAATGCGTCTTCAAAACAGAAGCTACAACGAAATCAGCAGAACTTTTGGCATTCCGAAAAGCACCCTATCGGGTTGGTTTAAAAACCACGCTGAATCCAAAAGAATCAAGAAATTACTTAGCCAATCATCAAGTCCTAAAATAGCTGAGAGGATTAAAAAATTCGTTGCCGGAAATAAAGAAAGGTGGCTGAAGTGGCGCCAACAAGCTAAGCACGAAGCCGAATCGGAGTTTCGGCAGCACGCGCCCGATCCTCTTTTTATTGCCGGGCTTATGCTCTATTGGGGGGAGGGTGATAGTAAACCAAAAAACCCCGTCAGGCTTACGAATTCGAATCCTAAAATGATTGCCCTTTATACTAAATTTCTGCGCCACTCCCTCAAAGTGCCGACAACAAAAATTAAGGTGGGTTTGATACTTTACAAAGACATCTCCAGGGAGCGGGCTCAGAAATTTTGGTCCGAAGCCTCGGGATTGTCTATAAATCAATTCTACAAGACTCAATATATCAAGGGTCGGCATCCGACAAAACGTCTCGAAAATGGAATTTGTATGGTCATCGTGAATAGTGCATATCTTAAAGAAAAGGTGCTAAAGTGGATTGATTTATTAGCCGAAACGATATAATATTTTCATTGTCGCGGGTATAGTACAATGGTAGTACGTTTGGTTGCCAATCAAAATACACGGGTTCGATTCCCGTTACCCGCTCACCAACAAAAAAACCGGATTGCCCGGTTTTTTTGTTTGACCCAGTTCACGCCCGGAGCCAGGACGGCGCAGGTTCTGCCAACCAACTTGACCTGCTCGCAAAAGAGTTATAAATTTCCATCAGTACAATTTAGGAGACAGGCGTGAATCCTGCATATGCGGAAGGTGTAATTCTGGTTTGCTTTAATGAAGGGGTGACTGAACAGCGGGCGCGGGAAGTTGTGACTTCGTTAGGCCTGACTGCCAGACCATACTACAATGAGAGTATTCGCATGCTCCACGTTGAGGTTCCGATTGGAGAAGAGCAGCGGTGGGTGGTCAAGCTAAATACCCTCAGGCCCAACCTGATTGAGGGAGCCGAACTGAATCACATCCACAGAATTATCTGAAGCTCCAGCCCCCGATACAAACGGGGTTTTTGTTTACATTCTGTTGACTTGACCGAATAGCTACTTTTATGCTATAATCTCTCTGGTTCTAAAACAAACACAAACTCTATTAAGGAGGCGCTCAGATGGGAAAGATCACTGGGATCTTCGGGACTCACGACGAGAACACGAAGGAACAGCTGAGGGATGTCGCCAGCCGGGCCGAAATGGCCGCGCTGATGGCGGATGGTCATCTGGGCTATGTCATGCCGATTGGCGGCGTGGCGGCCTACAAGGGCAAGGTCAGTCCGGTGGGTGTCGGTTTTGACATCGCCTGCGGTAACGCGGCAATTCGGACCGATCTCCAGCTGGAAAAGATTTCCGGCGATCTCAACAAGATCGCCGATGAGATCTTTGGAACGATCAGTTTCGGCATCGGCCGGTCCAACGGCGCGGACGACGCTCCGGTGGATCATCCCCTGTTCAACTCCGGCGCCTGGTCACTGATCTCGGACCGGAACGAGCGGGAAAGTCTGCGAGCGAAAGCCCGCAACCAGCTCGGTACGATCGGCTCCGGCAACCACTACGTGGACGTCTTCGTCGACGAGGCCGGAATGATCTGGGTCGGAGTGCACTTCGGCTCGCGTGGCTTCGGTCACACAGTGGCCAGCGGCTTCCTCAACCTTTCACAGGGAAGGGCCTGGGGAGAGAAGGGCGTGAAGGAAACAGAAGTTCTTCTGCCGTTGGACAAACCGATGGGTCAGGACTACTGGGAGCTCATGCAGTTGGCTGGCGAGTATGCTTATGCCGGCCGCGAGTGGGTCGCCCGTAAAGTGGTTAAGATCCTCGGTGGAAACGAGCTGGAACTGGTGCATAACCACCACAACTTCGCCTGGAAAGAATTTCACGATAGCGAGGAATACATCGTGGTGCGCAAGGGCGCGACTCCGGCATTCCCCGGCCAGAAGGGTTTCATCGGCGGTTCCATGGGTGATGACGCAGTCATCGTGGAAGGCGTCGCCGCAGCAGACGAGAGAACGGCCCAGCTCCAAGAAAGGGCTCTCTACTCTACTGTGCACGGTGCCGGCCGAGTGATGAGCCGGACTGAAGCCGCCGGGAAGTACAACCGTAAGACCGGCGAAATGAAGAGGCCCGGCAAAGTCAGCCCGGAGATGATGCAGGAGTGGATCGCCAAGAAGGGAGTCGTCCTGCGGGGTGGCGGACTGGATGAAAGTCCGCATGCCTATCGCCGCCTGCCGGAAGTGCTCGCCGCTCAGGGTGGTACCGTCAAGGTCCTCCACACTCTCCGGCCGATCATCGTCGCGATGGCCGGCGCCAAGGAGTTTGATCCGTACAAAGACTAACAAAAGCCCCGCCTGATTAAATTCAGGTGGGGCGTTTTTTTACAAATAAAAAAATCCCGCGAATTAACGCGGGGTTTTGATTTCTCCAATGTCTTCATTCCAAAGAGCGGGATTCTTTTCAATGAATTCCTTCATCAGCGCGATGCAATCCTTATCTTGCGCGCGCACCAACTTCACTCCTCGGGATTCCAGATATTTCTCCGGACCTTTGAAGTTCCGATTCTCACCGATGATTACCACCGGAATCTTGTAAAGCAGGATCGCGCCGGCGCACATATCGCAGGGCGAAAGGGTGGTGTACAAAATTGATTTCCGGAAAGCTGCCGGAGATAATCTACCGGCGTTACGCAAGCAGACAATCTCCGCGTGAGCCGTCGGATCGTTTCTCTGCACCCGCTCATTAACTCCGCCGGTATACAACCTCTTTTCTACCACCAAAATAGAAGCGATCGGCAAGTATCCGAATTGGGCGTTTTCCTTAGCTAGGTGATAGGCCTCACACAAAAGCGCCTCATCAACCGGGTTCACTTCGCCTCCTTGTTGATGCTGAAGTAATCCAGCTCTTTTCCATCGGCGGTAATGTGCCGGAAATACAAATTCTCTCCCTGCACATCCACCAAACCGAATCCGTAATTTTCATTGTCAGTAACCTGAACTTCATCGTTGGCGATCGTCTTATAAAGACTCTTACCTCCGCAACCCTCAATAATCACCGTGGGGTTGATCGCCTCTGAATCGGCTTGATGGAAACGCGTATAAAGATGATCATGTCCGCAAAAAACGAGATCCACCCGGTACTTCTTCATCACCGGCAACCACCGATCTCTGACCGCGTTGTTACCACCACGGGGTCCATTGCGGCCGGCGGCGTTAGAAAATGGCGGGTGATGGAAGAATACAATTTTCCACAACTTATCGCATTTCGCTAATTCCTCATCCAACCATTTCACTGACTCGTCGCTGACGTTATTAGAGTCCAGGGCGATGAAATCGGCGTTGCCGTAATCAAAGTGGTAATAAATCTCCTTACCGGGCAGGACGAAATTCTTCAGCCAGGGTGAACCGCCATCACCGGAAAAATCATGATTTCCGATCGCGGGATAGAAAACAGCGTTAGCGATTGAATGCTTGTAGGGCGCGAAGAATTGCTTCGGGTAATCTTTGTCTTCGCCTCTGGGATAAATCAGGTCTCCGGTGTGCAAGATAAAATCCGCGTTGCGAGTCTCAATTTCCTTAGCAACAGCATACTGGTTATCCGACCCGGACCCGGAATCGCCAAAGACCGCGAAACGGAAACTGCCGCCCGAATCCAATGTGGAAATCCGGCCGCCGCCGATCTCCTCCCCACCACTTTCCGCTTTATACTCATAATCCTTCTCCGGAGAAAGACCGCTTAATTTAACAGCATGATAACGAGTTGGTTTGGGATCACTTACCGTCAACCAAGCATCCCCATCCATACACCGATAACTAACGACGGAATCAGATTCATCAGAAGTACGCCAAACAACGTAAATTTCTGTCTTTCCGTCAGCATCACCTCTCTGCAACATTGGACCGCCGGAGAAATGGCTTTCTCCTCCGGAACTGGAAAAGCGCGAGTAAATACAAGCCCCGGTCAAGCTAAGACCAAGAACTCCCGCCAACAACCATGCCGTTCGTCTTGCTGTCATACTAGCCTCCTCTTTCTCTGTTAAAAAACCTCGTATATTCTACAAAATTAGGGAAGAATTGTCCAACCCCCGTCAAAGAAAAACACCCCGCTTAGGGGTGCAAGATCTTCTCCGCTTCTTTCCAAATTAACTCTGCTATCTGCTCCGGAGGAAGCATTTGATCGCCGTCGCAACACTCAATCAACCGGTGGATTTCCGGATCGTGCTGAGCGAGCCAGATATAAGCCGCCTCGGCATTTTCCAAGTGACGCAAATTATTTTCATGCCCATCGTGAGTTCCCGCGAGTAAATATTCGCGAGCCGCTTTCTTGGCGATCATCTCCTGACTGATCTTCGCCGGTACCCGAAGGATAACCACCAAATCCGGTTTCGGGATACCCAGCTGGCGATATTCCAGATCGTAAAGCCAGGCAAGAAATTGTTCGCGTTCTTTCGAATCGGAAATCTTTCCGCCCTGATGGCCGGCGTTGGAGTCAACATAGCGATCCAAGACTCCGATTTTCCCGGTCGCGCGAATCTCCTTCAATTTGCCTTTAGCGGCGGCCCGATCCAAAGCAAAAAGAGTGGAGGCGAGATATGGATCAACTTTGTCGGGATCGCCAAAAGCTCCGTTGAGGTATTGATCAACCGGAACAGCAGAAGGCTCGCCATGTTGGGGAAAAGAAAAACCTACAACGGGAAATCCCTTAGCCGTCAGTCGTTCGCGCAAAATTTTCGCCTGCGTTCCTTTTCCGCTTCCATCAGTGCCCTCAATAACTATAATTTTCCCGGAAGAATTCATTGTATAATCTAATTGTATCCTTATGAAAGTAAAAGTTAAACGGATTGATAAAACTTTGGATCTGCCGGCCTATAAAACTTCCGGAGCGGTGGCTTTGGATTGCGCCGCTCGGATTCCTGTGACTATCGCGCCGAAAACTTTAGCGATGGTCCCGTTGAACGTCTGCATTAAGCTCCCGAAAAGCCATTATGTCTTCGTGGCGGCCCGCAGCTCATTGCCAAAACGAGGACTATTTATGGCGCACGGTGTCGGCATCGGCGATGAAGACTTCTGCGGCAACAACGATGAATATCACGCTCCGCTCTACAACTACACCGACGCCCCAGTGACCGTTGAACGCGGCGACCGAATCGCGCAGATAATCATCAAGCCATATGAAAAAGTAGAATGGGAAGAAGTGGACGACTTAGGCGACTCTAACCGCGGAGGATTCGGAACTACAGGTAAATAAAAACGCCGCCCCTACTGGGCGGCTTTGATTATCTGCACGATCTCTTCTTTACTCGCCGGCGCCGAAATCTTTTTACTTTCTCTACTCATCACTACGGCCAGCCGCTCCGGAATCTCCAGCGGCAGACGGATCACCCGTTCAACCGTCTCCCGGAACTTGGCCGGATGCGCGGTAGAAAGCACGATAATCGGGGTCCGAGAGAATCCCCGCTTAGAGATCTCCGCCGCGGCATGCAATCCGACCGCGGTATGCGGATCAACGATATAACCAAACTTGTCGTGAGTGGAAAAAATCGCGGCTTCCGTCTCTTTGTCAGTAGCGGTAACTGTTCTTAACGCGTTATTGATTTTGACCGGATTGCCGTCAAAATGATCAACGATCCGCCTCCAATTGCTAGGATTACCGACATCCATAGCGTTGGAAAGGGTCGGAATCGTATCCCGCGATCGCATCGTTCCGGTCGCCAGATATGCCGGCACCGCGCAATTACTGTTAACTGCCGCCACGAAAAACTCCACCGGCAATCCCATCGCGCGGGCGAACAGCCCGGCAGTCAGGTTTCCGAAATTACCGCTGGGAACCACGATAATCGGTTTTTCCTTCCTGCCATACTTCCACCGCAACTTCTCGGCTGCTTCAAAATAGTAAGGCATCTGAGGCAGCAGCCGACCGATATTGATGGAGTTAGCGGAAGACAGACTGAGTTCTTCGCGTAATCTTACGTCACCTAGTATTTCTTTCGCGACCCTTTGACAATCATCAAAATCCCCCGCGACTTCCAAAGCATGGATGTTGCCGCCAAACGTTATCATCTGCAGTTCCTGAAGATTAGTCACCCGGCCTTTAGGATAAAGGATAAAAACATTCACCCCGGGAACACCATAGAAACCGCTCGCCACCGCGCTTCCGGTATCTCCGGAAGTGGCGACAACAATGTTGATCCGCTCTCCTTTTTTGAGAGCCAAACGCATTTGCCTCGCCATAAAACGGGCGCCAAAATCTTTGAAAGAAAGAGTGGGGCCGTAGAAAAGTTCCAAAACGAACAAATTCTCCCCCAATTTCTGCAATGGAACCGGAAAGTTAAAAGCTTCACGACAGCTCTCTATCAAACCCGTTCGTGGAACAAATCCGGAAAGGGTGAGCATAGCAACGTCCGTGAAATGCGAGGATGTCCATCGGCGTTCCGGGAAACTCTCTGGCATATACAATCCGCCATCCGGCGCCAACCCCCTCATTAGTGCCTTACGAAAACCGACCTTCGGCGATCGCCCTTCGGTGCTGTAATAACGCATTTTCTGTCTCTTAATGAACCGACTATTTTTTAACACGAAACCGGCTAACAAAAAAGCCCCGCTTGAATGCGGGGCTTGAAAACTATTTAACCCTGATACCAACCGTCTCATTAGGATCGGCCGGATGGGGTACCAACTCTACATCGTCATCATCCAAACCTAGGTTGCCGATCACCCAAGACCAGGTTTCCGCGCTGTCCAAGCTGTTAATGTCGGGATCTTCGCCGGTCTCTTCCACCAACACCGGATCACTTAGGTAAAGCTCTCGATCAACCTCTTCATCGCGCATGGCTTTGGCAATCTTTTTCGCCCAATCTAAGCTCTGCGCGACAATGATTCTTATCCAGTGGTTAGCGGGTTTTTCATCCCCGTTTGCGTCGTAGGTGTAGGTCTGGAAAATGATTTTAAAGTTTTTCAAGGCCGAATCTCCATTTCCACCGGGTGGGTATCCGAATGGTCTTTGTCATACCAGGTAATCCGGAACTCCAGCACGATACAATCCTCCAGCGCTAAGAAGACGTGGCGGATATGTGGGGCAATAACAATCTCCTGTCCTTGCTCCAAAACGATTTCCTCGCGATAACCATCGTGCGCCTGAAAAACTGCCAGAACTTTACCTTTGGCAACGAAGATCTTTTCGGGATTCTTGGATGGATCGGTACCAATATGATAATGACCGCCGAACTTCACGCCCGCCTTACGATCTAAAACCGTCAGAGCAAACCGATTCGGCTGATTCCAGTTCCAGACATTTCCCTTGGGATCGTCCGCGGCATTCGCCGGGGCGATCTTGTGAATATATAAACCTTCCACGTGAGTCCTCTGAATGTTCTGCCGAGATAATACAATAATTTAAACCAACGGTAAAGAGCTGATCCGGTCGGCTAACTGCTCGGCGGTCTCCGTGTCGCACTCTATTTTCCGATGAGCGTATTTTTCATAAAGCGGTTGGCGTTCCAAGAAAACTCCCGCCAGGCCTTTTTCCGCGAAACCGACAATGCCCCGCCCGGCGATCCCATCTCCCAATCTCTGTTCAATGGTGGGCAACGGCGCGGACAAATAAATAACGTTGGTTTCCCGGCAGAGTTTTTCCATCGCCGACTCGGAATACACGATGCTCCCGCCCGGCGAGAAAACAGTCCTCTCTAAATTTAATCCTCGCGTATAAAATTCCTCCAAACGGGAAAGTTCAGCGTCGCCTTTTTCTGCCGCGATCTGACTGTGTGTCTTGCCTTCACTGTCACGAATGAGATTGTCCAAATCTACAAAAGAAAAACCGATCTTGGCGGCCAACAACCGTCCGATGGTGGATTTACCAACACCCGGCATTCCAATCAAAGTAATTCCCTTAGGCACGCGGCTTTAAGTAACCCTTCTTCATCAAAAGCTCGGCGTTCAAAATTGCTACCCCGGCGGCGCCGCGAATCGTGTTGTGTCCTAAAACCACCATTTTAAAACCCAAAATTGGATCTTCCCGCAAACGTCCGACCGAAACCGACATCCCGCCTTCGCGATCCCTATCCAGACGGGTTTGCGGCCGAAAACTATCTTCGTGATAAAAAAGCGGATGCTCGGGAGCGCTCGGCAATTTCAACTTCTGCGGCTCACCCTTAAAACTTTTAATCAGCCGCTTAATCTCGCCCAACTTTGCCGGTTTGCGGGTTGAGAAGGCGACGGTGAGAAAATGCCCGTCTTTAACCGGCACCCGGTTGCACTGCGCGGAAATTTTGATATTCGCCAGCCTAAAACCTTTCTTACTTATCTCGCCAAGCAGCTTCAACGGCTCCCATTCTACCTTCGGTTCTTCGCCGCCGATCTGCGGAATGATATTGTCTAAAATATCCAGCGAAGGCACACCCGGATAACCGGCGCCGGAAATTGCCTGCATAGAAGTAACCATCACCTTGCTCACCCCGAACTTCTGATGAATCGGCTTCAGGGCCATCACCAATGGAACCGCCACACAATTCGGATTAGTGACGATAAATCCCTCCCATTTCCGGCCGGCCTGCTGAGCGGGAATCGCCGCGATATGATCAGCATTAACTTCCGGAACCAAGAGCGGCACATCCGGCTCGGTCCGATAATTTTTAGTGTTGGAAATAACCGGGTAACCGGCTTTGGCAAAAGCTTTTTCAATCTCGCCCGCGACATTCGCGTCCAAACCGGAAAATACGAAATCGCATTTCAAATTCGCCACGGCCGCATCCTGAACTTTAATTTCCCGGATGTTTTCCGGAATATCCACCTCCTGTTTCCATCGGCCGGCCACCGCTTCCTCATATTTTTTCCCGGCCGATTCTTTAGAGGCCGCCACGGCGGTAACTTCAAACCACGGATGATTTTGAAGCAAAACAATAAACTTCTGCCCCACCGTTCCGGTAGCTCCGAGAATGCCCACTTTTAATTTCTTAATTTGTTTTTCCATTTTTTATTCTTAAAATTCCGTTAAGCACTGCGGCCGCGGTAACTTCTGCTCCCGCACCGGCGCCCCGAATGACCAGCGGATTCTTATAATATTTCGTGTAAATCGCGAAGATATTATCTGCTCCGGACAAGCTGGCCAACGGATTATCCATAGAAACCTCTTTTAGAGATGCTGCCATTCGGCCATTTTGAACCGTCGCGACATAACGCAAGACCGATTTTTTCGCCTTCGCCTTCTTAATCCGCCCGGCAAAATAGGCGTCCGGCTTAACTAAGCTTTCTAATTTTACATCAGAGAATTCGGCTGGCAAGCCAAGTTCCCTGGCAAGAATCAATAACTTCCGCCCCACATCCTGTCCGCTTAGATCCTCTCTCGGATCCGGTTCGGTATAGCCCAGAGCTTTCGCCCGGGCCACCAAATCACTAAATTTATTTTTTCCGCTGAAGTTATTAAATAAATAACTCAAGGTTCCGGAAAAGACACCTTCAATCTTTTTAATTTGGTCTCCGGCGGCAAGTAAATTCTTAATTGTGGCAATGACCGGTAGACCGGCCCCTACATTGGCGTCGTAATGGAAAGATTTCTGATAGGTGGCCAGCAGAGAGCGCAAACCCGAATATTCTTTGTGCGGCAGCACATTAAACTTTTTATTCGGCGTCACGATATGAAATCCGGCTTTTACAAGTTGCGGATACATTCTCGCCACTCTTTCGCTGGCCGTGCAATCCACAAAAACTTTCTCACCACTCATCTCCGCCGCTTGCCGGACAAATTCCGGCAGATTCACTTTTTCGCCATTTTTCAAATCCTTCTTCCAATTTTTTAAATCAATCCCGCTTTCTTTCAAGTGCATCTTCTCAACATCGGCAATTCCCCCAATCTCTAACTTTAAACTTTCAACTTTCAACTTTAAACTAGCCAATTGCTTCAACAACTCCCCTCCAACTATTCCCGTGCCAACTAAAAATATCCGGAGGGACTTGGAATCAAAAAATTCGGAGTGTAAAACATTAATCGCCTCGGCTTTCTTTTCCTCAGACACCACTAAAGAAACATTCCGCTCCGAACCGCCCTGAGCAATCGCGGCGATATTGATTTTGGCCCGGCCTAAAGAATTGAATATTTTCCCGGCGATTCCCGGCACGCCTCGCATATTATCTCCCACAACTGCCACAATGCTCTGCCCATCCTTGCGTTCAACGGCCACCTTCCCTCTACGAATGTCATTTTCAAATTCGGACTTGATAGAAGAAACCGCCCGATCGGCTTCGGATTTTTTCACCGCCAAACAAATTGTATGCTCGGATGAAGCTTGCGCGATCAGCACCACGTTGGCTTTCGCTTCAGCAGCGGCGCGGAAAACCCGCTCCGCCGTCCCGGGCATACCGGCTAACTCCGTGCCACCGACTGTTATCAAGCTCATCCCGTCCACTGAAGAAATATTTTTTACCGGACCTTCAAAATCCTTGCTACTTGCTACTTGCTTCTTGCTACTTATTTCAGTCCCCGGGTGTTTCGGGTTAAAAGTATTTTTGATCAGCACCGGAATTCCTTTTTTAATCGCCGGAACCATCGTCGCCGGATGAATTACTTTCGCTCCGAAATAAGCCATCTCAAAGGCCTCCTCATAGCTGATTTGCGACAAGGTAAAGGCGCTTTTTACTATCCTCGGATCGGCGGTCATCACGCCGTCGGCATCTGTCCAAATTTCAATCACGTCGGCGCCAAGCGCGGCTCCGAAAATCGCGCCGCTGTAATCTGAACCGCCACGACCAAGCGTAGTCGTCTTCCCCGCGATATTAGAGCTTATAAAACCGGTGATAACGGGGATAGGTTTTAGGGAATAGGATTTAGGGTTTAGTAATTTCCGGAAAAAGTTCTGAATATTTCTATTTGTGACAACGAAATCAACGGAGGCATTTTGAAAATTAGAATCGGTTTTCACCAACTCTCGCGAATCCACGGCAATACTTGGCGTCTTCTTATTAATATAGGCGGAAACTAAATTCGCAGACAGTCTTTCGCCAAAACTAACTACCAGATCCAGCGCCATCGGCGAAGCATCGCCAAGTAATTTAATTCCCTTCATCACACTTTCCAACTCCGACAGCAATTCGGTCGGCGCGGCTACTCTTAGTTCTTTGGCGGCAGTAAGATGTTTCTCTTTGACGAAATCAAAATCTAGCGCCAAAAGTTTGTCGGTTACTCCTTGCATGGCCGAAACTACCACTGCCACTCCGCCGTCCTTTCTAGAATCCAAAACGATTTTCGCGACATTTTGAATCCGCTCGGCTGAGCCGACGGAAGAACCGCCAAATTTCATTACTTTTACAAATTTTGCCGCCTTTGGCATAACGGCCTAATTATAGATGGTCGCGGGAAAATAAAAAAGCCGCCGCGGAATTGCTAGCTAGTGAGTCGCAGGAAATTGCGCTTACCGACTTGCAACAAAACCTCGCCGGAAATTTTAATCACTTCATTGGGATCTGATTTTTTCTGATCATTAATTTTCACTCCACCCTGCTCAATCAAACGCCTCGCCTCGCTCTTGCTAGTCGCCATTCCGGTTTCTACCAGCAAGTCCACTAGCATCAAACTTGCAACTTTTAACTTAAAGCTTTTAACTTCGGACGGAACGCCGCCTTCGGAAACCACCCGGATAAATTCCTGCTCCGCTTTTTCCGCCTCTTTTTCTCCGTGATATTGGGCGACGATCAATTTCGCCAAACGAAACTTCGCGTCACGAGGATCGGCAATCGTCCGCTCTTGATCAGTGCAAAGTTTGTAATATTGATCAATTAAATTATCGGAAATGGACATCACTTTACCGAACATCATCTCCGGCGCTTCAGTGATACCAATATAATTTCCCAAGGATTTAGACATCTTCTTTTCTCCGTCGGTTCCGACTAAAAGCGGGAAGGTAATCACATCCTGCTCCGGTAAACCCATATGCCGTTGTAAATCCCGACCGGTCAGCATATTAAATCGCTGATCGGTGCCGCCAACTTCCACGTCGGCCTTAACGATGATTGAATCGTAGGCCTGCATCATCGGGTAGATTAACTCATGCATGTAGACCTCCACTCCCTCCTTGATACGTTTAGCGAAATCATCACGCTCCAAAATCCGTTGAGTTGTAAACTTGCCCATCAAACCAATCACATCAGCAAATTTCATCTTTTTAAACCACTTGCTGTTATATTGAACTTCCGTTTTCCGCAGATTCAAAATCTTTCCGACTTGTTTAAAATAGGTCTTGGCGTTCACTTTGATTTCCCGATCGCTAAGCGCGGGGCGAGTTTTGGAACGCCCGGACGGGTCGCCGATCTTGGCGGTATAGTCTCCGATAATTAAAACGATTTTATGGCCGGCGTCCTGAAACTCTTTCAACTTCCTCAAGATAACCGCGTGGCCCAGATGAAGATCGGGCGCGGTCGGATCAGCTCCAAATTTAATCCGCAATGATTTTCCTGACTTCAAAGCCGCCGCCAAATGTTCTTTGACGATTACATCTTCGACTCCTCTAGCTAAAAGCTTCTCTGAATCCATGGCTTTAATTTTAGCTTAAAAAAAACGCCCCCGCAATTTGCGAGAGCTTACCACTACCAACGATTCTGCCAAATACGATAATAAGTGATTGTGCCGTGGACACCGAGGAACACTACGATCACGGAGATTAAGTTGCCGCTGGCAAGCCCAAGTACGCCGCCCAAGGCAATTACAGAGCAGCAAATCATCAGAGTAAACGACCAGGCCTTTCCCGGTGTTTCGTCTTTTGACGCGTGCAAGCAGTAGCCGACCGCCCATACCAGAAAAGCCACTGTCGTGATTCCCATTCCGCCGATGAACATATTAATCTCCTAAAAACTGGATAAAGATTAACGTAAAAATAATTCCTCGTCAAATAAAATAGCCGCATCCCTTTTGGGATGCGGCTATTAAGTTATTCACTGATCGTGTGCGTTTCCGGGTGATACCGGTAAACCGTCAGAATCACCATCTTGTCGTGGTCGTCCAGACGATTAGAGCGGACGATGGCAAAGAGCCACTTCGTCTGATCATCCAGGTAGTAATCGGTCCAGTGACGCCCTTCGTCCAAGTTGTGCAAGATCATCTTGCGCTTGGCTTCCGGATCCCACTGGGCTAGCTTGGAGCGCTGGAACATATCTTTCAGCGCTTTGACGTAGAACTCAAGAGACTGCTCGGCGATCTGCTCTTTCTCTTGAGCGCCGAAACACCGGCCGACGAAGCGCTTCCAAACATGTTCGGTGACGATCGTCTCGCCCGCCTCTTTATGCTTGATAGTCCAGCCGGGCGGATGATTGATGATCGCCCAGAACTTCTTCACCGCCTCCCGCTTTTTCTCCGCCTTCTCCTTCTTAATCTGATCAAGTTCCTCGCGAGTTCGGATGCGTTGTTCTTGATGCTTCTCATCTGTCGCTTTGCCGATTGACTCCGCCTCTTTGGCGAGCCAATCGGCAGTTTCCAGTAGAACGTCTTTTGTCCGGGAAACGAATCGGGGAACATTGAGATCACTCATGCCGTCGCCGGATCCCGTGAATCCGATGCTCTTCAACCAGCTTTTAGCCGGAAACTGACGATACTGCCTGCTATACTCCCGCTTGTGAGATTGGTCAGCTAAGAGATGATCGGCAATACTCGCCCTGTATCGCGGATGGAAAATCATCAACAGATACAGCTGACGTAGTTCCTGTTGAGAAAAAGAAAGCAGAAACTGACTACGTGGACGTTCAGCCACAAATCCTCCCTCTGCTAGTGTAAATGCCACTCGCTCTCAACGGACCACCCGCTGATAGCCGACGGCGGATTTCAATGTACAGCCAAGGGATTATATCATACTTACCGTTGTTTGTCCAGACCCACCACCCCGCACACTTTTGGTGTGCGGGGTAAGGTTTTCTAAACAAAATCTCCGCATAATGCGGAGATTTTGTAGAAAGCCCTTATTTCTTGCTTTTGATAATCTCATCCACCACTCCATACGCCTTCGCTTCTTCCGCACTCATGAAATAATCTCGGTCGGTATCTTTCTCGAGTTTGGTCAAAGTCTGACCGGTGTGCTTGGAGAGCACGTGATTCAAGCGATCCTTGATCTTCAAAATATGCTTGGCGGCAATCTCCACCTCCACCGCCTGGCCTTCGGCTCCGCCCATCACCTGGTGCAACATAATCTCCGCGTTAGGCAAAGCAATACGCTTACCCTTTTTGCCGGCCGCCAGCAATACCGCCCCCATTGAGGCCGCCATGCCGACGCAAATAGTAGAAACATCCGGCTTCACATATTGCATAGTGTCGTAAATCGCCATCCCCGCGGTAACCGAACCCCCCGGACTGTTGATATAGAGCTTGATATCCTTCTTCGGATCTTCGTGCTCCAGATGCAATAGCTGGGCGATAATTACGTTCGCCTGACCATCGGTAATCGGGCCGCCTAAAAAGATAATCCGCTCCTTTAAAAGGCGGGAGTAGATATCGTAAGACCGCTCCCCTCCGGGAACCCGCTCAACGACGGTCGGGATCAAATATTCGTTCTTTGCTTCTTTCATGGTTAGAAATTAGAGTAATTAGGTTAATTAGAAATTGCTTTTTATACAAGCTACTGCTTTTCTAAAAAGCTATAGACCTTTTCATTTAGAAGCACACTATAATTATAGTTGTAATCGCCTCCGCCTCCAAGCTTGGCTTCTACCTCCTCCGGCGTCGGTTCTAATTTTTCCGTTTGGGCGATTTTATAGATCACCAAATTAGAAGCCACGTTTTCTTTGGCTCGAGCATGTAGATCCTGGGAAACTTGCTCCTCGGTCTTGCCGGCGGCCTTCATCATCGGTCCCCACTGCTTGCTCATCCCCTGGAAAGTCTTTTCAATCATCACCGCCGGAAGATCCAAATCAGATTCCTTAATAATTTCATCCAGCATTTTCAAACGCAAACGATCACGCTCTTTCATCTGCTTTTCCAATAAGATTCCGTCGTTGACACTCTTTTTCAGCGCTTCCAGATTTTCAAATTTGCCGACGGTTTTGGCAAATTCGTCATTGAGTTCCGGTATCTTATCACCCTCTTTCTCTTTCCGGGACTGCTGAATCCACTCCAAAGTTTTTTCTATTTCCCCGGCCTCCACCTTCATCTCTTTCTTCTCGCCTAAAACTTTATGGGCGATCTTTTTATAATTACCCAGTTTCAGCTCCGGGAAAATAGTCAAAATCGCTTTATATTTAATTCCCAGCTCCGCGTCCTCCACGGAAACCTGTGGCGTATCAATCAGAGTCCACTCCTTATCTTTAGAGACCTCATCTAAACTCCAACGGATTGCTTCCTTGGCGGCATCGCTAAAAACCGATTCTTTATCCACGGCGGCGTCGGCCATCTCCTTCGGAGCAGCGCCGGGACGGAATCCTTTTATCTGAACGCCGGCCAGCGCCTTTTGATAGGCGCTTTCGTAATAAGGCAGAAATTCTTTTTGGTCCAAGCTAATCTCAACTTCAATTTGAGAGCCCGGTAATTTTTTAAAACTGTTTTTCATTTTTTGAGTTAGCTCCGACGCTACCGGTCGGAGAGCCGACTTCTGACGTCGGCTTTGTGATTTGTTTATTTAAGTAATCCTCTCCCCGATTAATCGGAGAGAGGATCGGGGCCGTCATCAAGAGAAATTTTGTCTTTCAGGCACTGGCTGATGAAGCGTTTGTGATTGGCGCAAAGCGGAATGTAGCAACCGCGGATTGAAATCAATTTTTGTCTCAGATCCTCGTCGTCGCCACTGCCGTATTCCAGACAAATGATGCATGGGTCCGGACGATCCACTGCCTCTTCTGACTTAATCCGGCCGCTCTGCCGATCACGGTAAATCATCACCTCATTGTCTTCTTCCCTATTAAGGAATCGAGTGATCGCCTCGCGGCAACGTTCAATGGCGTCCGCTTCCAGCAATTCCCGATTCCCTTTGAATAACTTCCCGAAGATCATTGCGACGAGAACTGCCACCAACAAATAGCAAAGGACCGCTAGCACCATCCAATCCCCATCAGTCATGGACTTCTCCTGTAACTAAAAGAACTAGGGAATTATAACAGAAAATTAACTTTCTTACAAGAGCGGCACGATCAACAAAGCCACGATACTGATTACTTTAATCAACGGGTTAATGGCCGGACCGGCAGTATCTTTGTAGGGATCGCCGACGGTATCTCCGGTAACCGCCGCCTTGTGCCAATCGGTTCCCTTAGCGCCGGCCGCTTCAATATACTTCTTGGCGTTATCCCACGCCGCGCCGCCGGAAGTCATAGACATCGCCACGAACAATCCGGAAACGATGGAACCCATCAATAAACCACCCAGCGCCTCCGGGCCAAGTCCGAATCCGACTAACAACACCGCGGCAATCGGCAACAGCGCCGGCACAATCATTTTGCTTAGAGCCGCTTTAGTAACAATATCCACCGCTCTCGCGTAATCCGGTTTTGCCGTGCCAGCCATAATACCCGGGATTTCCCGGAACTGGCGACGGATTTCTTCCACTACCGCTCCCGCGGCTTCACCTACCGCCCGCATGGCGATGGAACCGAACAAGAAAGGAATCGCCGCGCCCAAGAATAAACCGACTACCACTAACGGATCCTGCAGGGAGAAGACCACATCTTTTGCCAGCGCGGATAACTCTTCCACGTAACCGGCAAACAAAACTAGGGCCGCCAAACCGGCGGAAGCAATCGCATAACCCTTCGTAACCGCTTTCGTGGTATTGCCAACCGCATCCAACGCATCGGTAATTTCCCGGACTTCTTTCGGCGCGCCGGACATCTCCGCGATACCGCCGGCATTGTCCGTAACCGGGCCAAAAGAATCAATCGCCACCACAATACCCGCCACCGACAACATCGCTGTCGCGGCTAAAGCGATTCCGTACAAACCAACCAAGGCATAAGCAGACAAAATTCCGGCAACAATTACTAAAATCGGCAGAGCGGTAGATTCCATACCCACCGATAAACCCATGATGATATTAGTTCCATGACCGGAGCGGGAGGCCTCGGCGATGGATTTAACCGGGCGATAATCTTTCGCTGTGTAGTAGTCGGTAATCACTACCATCAGAATGGTGACCGCCAAACCGACAACCGTCGCCAAAAAGACATTCAGATAATTTTCCGGGAAATAAACTTTTGAAGCCCAGAAAAAGAGCGCCGCGGAAACAACAATCGCCACTATCAGCGACTTATACAAAGCGCCCATAATGGACTTGCTCTTACCCAATTTGGCGAACCAGCCGCCGACAACCGAAGCCAATATCCCTAATCCCCCCAGAACCAACGGGAAGGCCAATTGCGCTCCGCTCAAAGTAGCCGCGCCCAACAGCATAGCGGCCGTCAGCGTTACCGCGTAAGTTTCAAAAAGATCGGCGGCCATACCGGCGCAGTCTCCGACGTTGTCTCCGACGTTGTCGGCAATTACGCCGGGATTACGCGGATCATCTTCCGGAATTCCCGCTTCTACCTTACCAACCAAGTCAGTGCCGACATCCGCGGCTTTAGTAAAAATGCCGCCGCCGAGACGGGCAAAAATAGAAATTAAACTGGCGCCAAAACCAAGACCGATTAAGGCCTTAGGATCACCGGTAGCAAAATAAAATCCGGCCACCGAGAGAAGCCCTAAAGCAACTACTATATATCCGGTGACCGAACCGGCTTTAAAAGCCAAAGAAAGAGCGGGGGCCAAACCATGACTGGCCATCTCCGCGGTTCTAGCGTTAGAGCGGACCGCTACATTCATACCGATATAACCCGCTACAGCTGAAGCAACCGCGCCGATTAAGAATCCGACCGCGGTAACTCCGCCAAAGGCAAAATACAAAACTACCGCCAATGGCAGGGCCACCAGCGCGACGCTTTTATACTGACGATTTAAGTAGGCGGCTGACCCCTCCTGAATGGCGGCTGAGATTTCCCGCATCTTCTCATTTCCTTCGGGTTGTTTTTTCAGCCAAAGCATAATGTAGGCGCTGTAAGCTAACGCGACAACGACCGGGACGAAGATCAGATAATTTATAGTCATTAGTTATTAGTAATTTGTTATTAGACCCCAACTTTCGGCTCACCAGCGGCTTTCTCCGGCTCCGCCGCATCCGCCACTCCGCCCACCGTCGCTTCATCCGGTTTTTCGGCAGAACGGACATCAATCTTCCAACCGGTCAATTTAGCGGCCAAACGAACATTTTGGCCTCCCTTACCGATCGCCAGACTCAACTGATCGCTTGGGATAAAAACTCTGGCCTCACGACGATCCAGAATCTGCACTTCTTTCACTTTGGCCGGAGAAATGGAATTGGCGATAAATTTAGCCGGGTCTTCCGACCATTCCACAATATCCAACTTTTCCTGACCCAATTCATTGCTGACCGCCATAACCCGGGTGCCGCGTTGTCCGACACAAGAACCAACCGGATCCACCCCATCCATTTTGGACATCACTGCGATTTTAGTGCGGCTTCCCGGCTCGCGGGCAATGCCTTTAATTTCAATCACTCCATCATTTACTTCCGGAACTTCCAAAGCAAAAAGTTTACCGACAAACTTCGGATGAGAACGGGATAAAACAATGCCGGGCATCTTCGCGTCCGCCTGAACCGCTAATACATAAAAGCGAAGACGCTCGCCGGCGCGATAATGCTCTCCCGGAATCGCTTCATTGAAAAACAACACTCCGGTAGTCCGGCCGAGATCAACATAGACATTACCGCGGTCATAGCGTTGAATAACGCCACTGACTATTTCCCCCTCTTTGGTCTTAAATTCTCCCAAAATAGATTCCCTTTCGGCCTCCCGCAAACGCTGTAAAATAACCTGCTTGGCGGTCTGGGCGGCAATACGGCCAAAATCTTCCTTCGTCTCCAAAGGAAATTCCATTTCATCGCCGACTTTCACGCCGGATTTCTCTTTCTTCGCCTCTTCTACCAGCATGTGCCGGTCGGGATTATAACGCGGCATCAAGGTTTCACCTTCGGCGCTAACCTCCTCCCGCCCAGATGGCGCCTGGCGGAGCTCGTCCCCTTCAGGGGCGGCTCCCTCTTCAACAAAACGCACCGTGGTTTCGTCCACTACGGTCTTTACCTGCCAGAATCTCAAATCGCCGGTCCGGAGATCAAATTTACACTTAACCAGCTCGCCCTTTTCGCAATACTCTTTTTTATAAGCCGCGGCGATGGAAGACTCAATCGCTTCCAGAATTTTCCCGGAATCAATTCCCTTCTCTTCAGAAATCTGCTCTACCGCCCGTTTTAACGTTTTTAAATCAAACAACATATTTTTATTATTTTTAGACTTTTTACAAAGATTGGCCGCTCATAGAGCGACCAATCAGTGAATAAATTCATTATAATCTAACTATTTTGAAAAGTCAATACCGCGTAAAAAAGCTGCCTAGTGGCAGCTTCGTTGCGCTATTTTAGAATCTCATCGCACAATCTCTGACTGATAAATCCGTACTTGGCGAGCAAACGAAGTTTGCGTACATAGCGCGGATCCTTTTTGAGCTGATGAAGTGCTTGTAGGCGGCGTAACACGGATGGCTCTCCATTCTGGTAGCAGTAAGCGTCAGTGGTCATCGTTGCCACGTCTTCAAAATAATCGGTGGAGGAATATTCATCCAGTAATCCCTGGGTCGGAAAAGCATTCCAAGAATATTTCTTTCCGTAAACATCTCCGGCCGCCTTCCGAAATTCAATCCCGAAAGCGCAATCTTGACCGCTGCGCCGTCGGCATCCCAAAGAAAAGTGGTAAGCATGCACTGCTTCGTGCCAAATCGTTACCGGGTTATGAAAGTGCGTCGGCCTAACTGAAATCTCGCCCGATCCATCGCATAGTCCGACATAACTCTCGCCTCCATAATCAGCATTATCGGTCACGGTAACTGACGCGATCGCCGCTACGATTTTAGGATCAATTTTAGAAAGCAGTCGGTCAAATTTTTCCACGTCCTCTCGGGACACCGGACCGGTAACCGTAAAGCCGTGAATGGATTCATAGCTGGAGACCGGAAGCGCTCTGGGAATCGGTTGGCAACTGCATCCGACGAAAGTACAAACCAGTAAAAGCGCGGCCGCCGCGGATCTGATCAGCAATTTTCACCTCTCAAACTAAGCTGTAATGATTATAACAAAAAATGACCCCGCAATAGCAGGGTCATTTAAGAATTTCATCGCGCAACTCCCGGCTGATAAATCCGTATTCAGCGAGCAACTTCAACTTTTTTTCGTAGCGAGAATCTTCCCGCAACTGACCGGATTTTTTCATCCGGTGAAGCAACGAGTCAGGATAGAATTTGTATGAGTAGACGGCTTCGGTAAATTCAGCTATATCCTCAGAAACGTTCGTGGTGGCGTAATCGGTCAGCAGACCGTTGGCCGGGAAGGTCTGACCCGCAGTCGGTTCGTTGTAGACCAGGCCAGCGGTAAAAAGCCAAGAGATGGTCAGCGAGTAAAACCGGGGTCCGAAGATGCCAGGTTCGCTTAGAGAAAAATAGTAAGCATGCGCCGCTTCGTGCCAGACCGTTGTATACCGCCACAACCCGTCTCGCATAAAGCAAATTTCTCCTCCCGGCCAGCAGTGCCCAACAGCAGTCGACCTCTCGTAGTGACAGATGTCGGGGCAAAACGAAACTTTTTTAACTGTCCGGATCACCCGAGGCTCCATGTGAGACAAAGCGGTATCAATAGAATCAATCTGCTCCTGCGTGAAATTTCCGTAGATGGAATAACCGTACTTAGTCTGCAGTCCTTCAGCGGGCGGGGGTAGAGAGTGACATCCGGAGACTACTAAGATGAGCGCCAGGCCGAAAATCGGGCGAAGACTCATTTGCCTCCTCCTTTCCTTATTAAGGTTTCTGCCGAGACTATACAATAAATCTCCGGCAAATGCAAGCCCCGTCACCAGATCGAGCAGTCCTCTTTCCCATCGTCCAAGGTTAATCCTGGATATGCATTCACAAAATTAGATTTGCGAACTCTCAATATTGACCTTAAGAAAGCGAGCAGACGATGCACTGCTCGGCTCGGTGCGGGGCAGGCTCCTGTTAGAGTTTCTCGTTGATAATTTCTATGCGCCGGGTGTCGGGGTGAAACTCCAGCTCATCGTCGCCATAAATAATTCTCGGCTTATAGCCGGGCGGATCATTTTTCAATCCGCGCTCAATCCGGCGTAGCTGTATCCGGCGCAAAATTTTCTCCAGCCAATCTCCCAAAAAACCGGACAATAAACTATCCGAAAATCTTTTCGCTAAAGATGGAGTATTCCAGCGCCATCTTAAATCTTCCCGCGTTGCTAATCCCCCGGACCAATCCTGGTTGGCGGAGAAAAATTTCCGGACTTTTCCCGTAGTCCCGAAAACCGGAACTAGATTTTTATAGAGCATTTGCCAATATTTATCGCGCGGGCCGGATAGCCGATAACTTTTCTCCGTTACAAAATGATTCAGACAAATTTTATCGGAAGCTGATTCTTTGTGATTCAACTTACTTCTCCGCCACCCGAAAAGTCCAAAAGCCAGAATCGCGAAAAAACGGGCGCTGAAAATCCGCCCCGGCCGGACGCCGACAATCACATCAAAATCGGACAACGCGTTTACCTGCCCGGTCGCCATTGAACCGGCCGCTACCACGAAGTCTACGAATGGCAGATAGCGAAACAACCAGGCCCGCCGCAAAAATTTGATCCATTTTTCGTCATATAAAACTTTTTGCCGTCGGTCGGCGATATCCTGAACCATCCCTACATTATAAAACAAATCCCCCGCTCAGCGGGGGATTAAGATTAAAAATGAGGAGGGCCAGAAACTGGAATAGCCAACAGACGGCAACCGGCCTCCCACTTGCAGGTATCGCTCGGCCTCCCGATGAAAATCAGACGGACGCCGTTCGCTACATATGAATAAGCGACGATCGGACCGGCTTCGTCCGGAGGTTCACCGAGAGCGATGATCGGGTATTTCAGATGTTCCTCGGGATAAGTCCAGAGAAAGGTCAACAGCTCGCGAATACTCGCCGGTCGGGATTGATTGCTGCCAATCAGGTCCATCGCCGCCCGAGACTGCAGATCCTCGGTGACCGGGACTAGACGCATTTTCGTTTCCACGGATGACTCCGGCGGAGTAATTACTCTGGCATTCAAAACCTTCCACGGCGCGTCCATATTACCCAACTGACAGCCAGTCAACAGTTCCATTACCTTGCCGACCGGCGTGGTATGGCTGACAAAGACCGTGAAAACATCGGACTGAACTTCGTTAGTCACAGAACGACTCCTTAAAGAACCGAGCGAATCTTAGAACAAACCGTCCCCTTCTTCAATAGCCGGACCTTCAATCACTTTTATATCAACGTCCATTCCCTTGTCGGTAATTTTCAGAAAATCTTTGTCTATCTTTCCAAATTCCTTATTGGCGTGGTTATACATATTAACGGTGGTATCCAAATTCTTTCCTATTTTTCCAAAATAGTCTTCATAGGTAATCAAATGTTTTCGCAAACTATCTACTTGCTTAATAATGTCTTTGGCCTGTTCTGAGATCTTCTGATTCCGTAGCCCTTGTTTTACCGTCTGCAAGTAAGCTAGGAAAGAAGTTGGGGAGACGATGATTACCCTTTTCTGGAATGCATAAATTATTAAATCCTTATTTTCCGCCAGACTACCAACTTTGTTTATCAAAAGATCATAGTAGATTGCCTCAGACGGAATAAACATAAAAGCGAAATCCATGGTACCCTCCTGTGGTTTCACATATTTAGAGGTTTCATCAATTCTATTCTTTAAATCGTCGCGAAATGCCTGCTCATACTTTTTCCTTTCTAATGGTTCTGTCGCCGCCGCAAAACGGTTATAATTTTCCAAACTGAATTTGGAATCGATGGGTATAACTAATTTATCAACAAAAACTGCTGCGTCCACAATCACGCCATCTTTGAATGCATACTGCATTTGAAAATCACCGGGGGAAAGAACATTTTTCAAAACTGTCTCCAAAAAATATTCGCCAAGAATACCGCGCTGTTTTGGGTTGGTGAGCGTATCCTGCAATTTTTTGATCTGCTCATTCATCGCCAATGTCTGCCGGGAAGTTTCCTCCACTACGGCAAGCTTGGCATTCACGTCTCCGAATAATTTCGCGCTCGCGCCCGACTGGCTTTGCATTACCCGATTGGATTCGCTTAGCCGAGTATCCAAAACCCGCCCGATCTCGTGAATCTGATTTTGGAGCATAGACATACTCTGATCCGGCGCCTTCTCTTTCGGTTTAAGCGCGGCATAGAGCACGATGAAGCCCAACAGCATCGCAACGACAATTACGACTACCGGAATTAAACTCATAACTTAATAATAACTTTTTAAGCGGAAATAAAAAAACCGAGCGTCAGCTCGGCTTGTATCTAGATTCACAACGATGCGCGCAGGCCCTGCCCGCTTCTGAATAAGTGTTGAATGGTCCGCACTCCTGCTTCCAGGTCTCGTCCCAGAAATACCACAACCCGCTTCGCTCATGAACCGGATTTCTGTCGCCCAGCAGTTTAAGGGTCAGTTCAATATCTCCGGGGTAGCGAAAGACGTAATCGCTCGGGTATGTATAAGGAATGGGGCTAGCCGAAGATTTTGGCTTACTTCTCTGAACCGTAGCCCAGGCCACCACAACAACGACTACGCCGACGACTAAAAGGAAAATAAAAGAACCCATGTTGTGTCTCCTGTTATTGGAACTACTAGCATAATATCAGGTTTTGCCTCTTGCGTCACCCCCCCCGCGCGCATCCAATAACATCACCACCTAACTGATTCGGGCTCGCTCTTCCCGAAACCCAAGCGAGCTTAATCGGCTTGGAGGTTTTTGTACAATATATCCCCAAACAAAAACCCGATTAGCGCGAGCGATAAGTGTAGTTTGCCGCAGGAGCAAACGGAACGGGTTGAGGGAGAGCGAGTCCGAATCAATTAAAAACCCGCCCCTCACGGGCGGATTTTTAATTGTGTAATTACCAGTATACCAAACCGGACTAAACCAGGCTGTGGACAACTCCTATCAATAGAAAAATGCCGGTAAAATTGGCGAGATAAGAAACGGCTAAAAATTTCCAATTCCGCGTACCGCTAATTCCCAGAAAGGCCAGCCCCAACTCGTCAGGCAGAGGCGATGCAATGATCAAAAATCCGATAATAGGCGAGAGAAACTTCATTGCCGGATTTTTAAACACCTTATTGGCCGGTAACTCCGGGGCGATCTCTTTTTTGACCAAAATAAACAACAAAGAATCAGCGATCACCGAACCCAGAGCCCCGATGGCCGCAATCGCCCACATGGAATTGTGTTCGGCAATCTCCAAAATCGCCACCGCTGCCGGACCGACGGTTAAAACCGAGGTATAGAAGAACCCCGCTACAAACATTTCCAAAAGCCGCAGGCCCTTAGATTGCGAAATCAAAGATTCAAAAACGCCAAGGCGCGACAATAAAATTGCCGCGCCTATGCTTACCACCAAAACCAAAAGGTGTCTTAGTAAGTGATGCTTCTTCAAATCTTTAGAGTGTGCCCAAAGCCGCTTCGACGTCCTTGAATTCACTCTCCAGATCACCGAGATCTACTCCATCCAAATCTTGGGTGATCGCGGCGGTGCTATCTTCCGAAGGTGGAACTCCCTTCTTAGCGGATCCCCAATACCAAGCTCCCAAAGCTACCAACGCCACGACTACTAACAAAAGAATTAAATTTTTTTTCATGGTGGTTTAATTTATGAAGTTATTGAGTATTGACACTGGCTTCGGCTTCAACCTCTACGTCGACCCGAGGAATCTGCGCCAAAGTCGTCGCGGCTTTTCGAACTGCCTCGTACGCTGCCCGGACCGACTCATGGACTTTTTGGAGATCCGCTTTCAGAGCGTCGTGGGCGGCTTTTACCGCGGCGCGCAATTCGGCTTCGGTCGTAACATTGATGGTGTAAGTCTTGGCGGCCTGCGCTTTCACCGCAACATCAGCTGACGCGATCGCGGCCTCGGCGGCATCAATAGCGGCCCGCGCGGCTGTTACATCCAAACCGCGCTCCGCGGCCTTATCGGCGCGGCTGATAATCCGCTCTACGGCTTTGCTCAACTTCTCCAAGACACTCAAAGCATGGTCGGTCCGATTCTTATTGATCTCCTCCAAGCGCTGATCCATCTTTTCCACGGTTTCTTTCTTTTTCTCATCTCGGATGGTCTTCAAACGCTCTTTTAATTGGGTCCGTTTGGCCTCAATTTGAGTCTTCATAGCTTCCCGCTTGGCATCAATTTCTTTACGCAAATCTTCCCGCTTCATTTTCAACTCCTCCGCTACAGCATCCCTCCGGGCCTGAAGATCTTCCTTAAGACCGACGCGCAAAGCTTGCGCCTCCTCGCCTACCGCCTTCATCAACCTGATCGGCGCGTACTGACGTTTCCCGGTTGCCTGTCCGGAAGCCGAATCCCTCGGAGACTTAACTTCATGCGTGGCTTTTACCTCAAGGGCGGCTTTTTCTTTCAAAGCCTTTATTTCCACTTCGGTTTGTATTCTCTTTCCAGTGGCCTGTCCGGAAGCCGCGTCACGAGCGGTCTTAACTTCCAAAGCAGATTTTTCCCGCAGCTCTTTGACCTGCCGTTCAAGATCCGTCTTTAGATTCTGAACATCCGCTTTTACCTCCGCCTTTATACCGACATTTGCCGTAGCGCCACTTTCCTCTCCATACGCCAAAGCCGGAGCGATCATCGTCGCCACCAAACTGAAACTGACAATTATTTTTTTAATCATATTTTTGTTTTTATTTTTACTGACCTTTTATAAATTCTATTATATCTCCCTTAGCGTCAGATGGGAAGCAGAAGCTTCTCCGGCTTGTTTTGCCGTAATCCATAATTCGTGCTTCATAATTCACGCTTTAGCGGATTTCGTAGGTAACGTTCACGCTTACCGTCACCTCCTGACTGCCCGGCTCAATAGTCGGCATCGGAGGCAGGGCCATGTCGCCACCCCGTCCAACGCTGGCTTCTTTGGCGTAGTAGATCGGACCTGGGTAACCACCACCGTATTCGTTGAAGCTGACCACCTTCCTCAAGTGAACTCCATTATATTTCGCCATTGCTTCCGCTTTAGCGCGCGCTTTGGTGAAAGCTTCCTCGCGGGCCTCATTGAGGAACTTGTCGGGATCGTCAATTGAGAAATTAACGCCACCCAACTGATTGATCCCCCGCGCCGGCAATCCGCCTAATATAGAAGCTACCTTGGAAAGATCTCGAATCTTCACGATAACAGTCTGGTGTAAGGTATAGCCGTCAATTGAGCTGACGCGGGTTTTTTCATCCCAGTGATAATTCGGGGAAAGATTGTAATCGGCAGTCTTAACATCTTTGGCTTCTACTCCCTGGGATTTCACGAACTCAATAGCGGTATTGATTTTCGTGTTGTTGTCTTCCTGAAGCTTCACCGGATCTTTACCCTGCGAAACCACCGAGAACGATAAAGTAGCCAGATCGGGCGCAACTACTACTTTTCCTTCGGCAGAAACCGAAATCGTGCGGGCCGGATAAGCCGCGGCGCTATTTTTCCAAATTGCCTTCCCGGTGACCAGCAAAAACAACCCACCGATGACCAAAACGACGTTCAGGATAATCCAAAAATGATTTTTTATCTGTTCTGATTTATTTGGCATACAATTTTTGTTTTATAGAGTTTCTAAAGTTTTTAAAGTTTTTAAAGTTTTTAAAGTTTTTGATAACCTCATGAACTTAATACTTCGCGGCGATCTTAACAATTTGTTTTATCTCCTCGGCTTTGAGACTGGCTCCCCCGACAAGGGCGCCTTCAATTTCCGGATTTTTCAAAAAGATTTCGGCATTGTCTGATTTCACCGATCCTCCATAAATACAGCGGACTTTTACATTCAACCGGCCCGCCACCTCTTTGATTAACTTTACCATTTTCAGCATATTCTCCGGTGTGTCCGGGCTACCGGTTCCGATGGCCCAAATCGGTTCGTAAGCGACCACCACTTCCGATCCGGCTCCGGCGCGGGATAGGCCAATGCGGACCTCCTGCTCCACCACGGCCGCGGTCTGATTTTTATCGCGTTGCTGACGGGTTTCACCGACGCAAACCACCGGAATTAGACCATCTTTCAAAGCTATGGCCACTTTTTTCGCGACCATCTCATCCGTCTCTCCTAAATTTAAACGACGTTCGGAGTGTCCGATTATTACATAACTAACTTTCAAGCTCTTCAGTTGAGCTCCGGAAACCTCCCCGGTATAAGCGCCGGAGTCTTCCCAAAATAAATCCTGCGCTCCTAAATCAGCTTTTTTAATAATCGCTTCCACAAACTCCAGAAACGGAAACGGCGGGGCAATCACCAATCCTTTCACGTCGCTTTCTTTGGCCAGCTTCTCCGCGTCTATTGGTGACGAGGGATTCAATTTCCAATTGGCAATAATAATTTTAGACATAAGCTAATGTTAACAAAATTCTCGCCGAAAAAGAAAAACCCCCGCCACACTTTCGTGTTAGCGGGGGATGTTTAGTTAACCCTTCGCGCCAGCCTGCTTCTTGAATTCAACTTCCGGACCGGGAGGAACCACGTCACTTTCATCGTGCACGGCTCTTCCATTCACGAATACCAGCGCGTGATCATTGGTGATGTTCATCACCTCGCGATACTTCCGACGAAGTCCGCTGACCGTAATCGGACCTCCCGAATAGTTCACGCTTTCGGCGCCGGAAGACACTCTGATCGAACGGCCGTCACCAGAACTCTGGTCACCCATTTCTTATTCTCCTTTCACTGAGGTTGAAAAAACTGCAGGTAGTGTAGCAGAGCGGGAGTTCCCTGTCAATATATCAAAGTAAATCTCGTGATGAGGCGTCTTGCCTTCCTGAAGCCAGATCGTATAGATGCTGACCATCACGGAGGCCGCCGCCAGATTGGCCGCCAACACCTGCGTCACTCCGGCTTCCACCAGCTCTCCGCAATGGAGATCGTTGGGATGTTTGTCGGTCGGAAATTCAATTTCCGGATGAGCGAAGGTAAGCGGCGGCGTGATATCTTTGCCGCCCTCTCGGCGATAGACCTGCGCGTTGCCGTCTCTGACTTCATTGCCTCCGGAGATCAACAGGGCGTTATCCAGAGTGGCCACCCGATCGGAAACAATCTTCCGGGTCGCGTGATTATCCACCCCCAGAAACACCGAGTCATTTTCCTTAATGAATAAAAAGGCATTTTCCGCGGTGATGTAGGTTGGCTTGAACTCGATCTCCAGGTTTGGGAAAAAATCCTTGAGCCGGACACAAGTCTCTTGCGCCTTGTTGGCCTGCTCCCGGAAGATTTGCCGTTCCCGGTTTCTCTCTTCATATTTATCCCCGTCCACCATCAGAATTCTCCGTGATGCCCTGGGGCTTTTACTGGAAGAAGAAATCCGGCAGATGGGTTCGGCCAAGTAGGTGCCGATGCCACCCAATCCGATGATTACCGTTCTCATTAGGTCCCACCTTCTCTGTAAACTTTCTTCTGAATCGGGATAACCGGCTTGCCCGCCGTGGCGGGCTTATCCGCCACGGCGGGCTTTTTCGCCTGATTTTCTCTGTTCCTCTTATCACGGAAGGCCAGCGCCCATTTGCGCGCTTCCTCGGAAGTCATATTTCTGACAACGCCCTCCGCGTCCTTAACTTCCCGGGTAACCACCCTGGAGAAAAAACTTCTCGTAGTCACTTGGACCAGCCAGGTCGGTGGAGGAGAGTAATCAACCGGAAGAAGTTCCTCCTCGCCTTCCAAAGTAAACATTCTGTCGGAAGAATCGCTCCTGCCCCAAGCGGACCCTTCCCTCATGGGCGCTTCCCGAGTGATCGCCTCGCCGAAAGTTCTCGGTTCGGCGCCTTCCCTCTTCAGGCCGCGCATTACGTCTTCAACCCGCAAAGGAAAGCGATATCCGTTGACCGCCGCTTCCACACTGACGGAAATCGGTCCGGTCCTGTTCCAGCGAGGGAAACTGCCGAAAGTCACGTGAATGCCATTCAGCGAAGCTTCATCGTGCAAATCCGTCCCGGAATGAAACGCGCTCAGCTTGCCATGCGAATGCATAGTGCCGACCATCACCCAACCGGGACCCAGATCCAGCTTAGGGAACTCGTAATCAATCTTGGCCGGGCTTACGGTCTGTTTCGGCGCCATCATAAAGAAACGCTTATCAGTTTCGTTTTGGTAAATCAGGACAATCGCCTCCGAATCGTGCTCCCGGCAAATCCAGGCAAAGAATCGGGCGGCCTTCAGCACCAAGCCCTTGGGAAAAGGCGGAAGATAGGATTCAAAATCCGGAGCTCCCTCTTCAAGAGTGCTGATGCGATCCACCGGCACTACGGCTTTCCAAAACGGCATCTGCTTATGAAGGAAGATGCCATTCGCCGCGATTTCGTAAAAAATCTCGTCCGGCGGCTTAGGATTCTTACCGTCGTTAATCCAGACAGGGTACATTTGGCCTCCTCTTTCTCTGTGTTGAAGTTCATTTGGGTTGATCATGCTTCATCAGATCTTCCAGGTAAGTCTTACTGACCGACTTGGCCAGGTTTCCGCAGGAATCCTTAAGACTAGTAGCCGTCTTGCGCTTCGCCAGAGCAAAAGAATCTCCAACTTCGGCGCAAATCTTTTTCTTCTCGGTTGCTGAAATGGTGAAGTGATCGCTCAAAAAGAAAACCTGCTCTTCCAACTCTTCCCGGAGCTGGTCTACCTGCTTCTTTTTCACCGCCACCCACTCCTCCGCCGAGTTGTCCTGCAGGCGATCCTCGCGGTCATCTTTAATGATCGTCTCCATGGCGCGCCGCGCGAAACTCTGCAAATCGTAATCGCAGGGAAGCCAGTCCATCTCCACCATCTTTTCGGGATTGGAGGCCGAAAGCTTTTCCCACGACTCAACGGTTTCCAGTTCGGGATTACGCTTGCAGGCAATCTCGTAAAACTGGGTGAGGCCGTGCGCGATGAACTTACTGCCCCAGAACCATTCAAAAAGCTTGTTGAAGCAATCCGGGTCTTCCAGTTTAACGGGCGGCATATCGTTGTAGCCAAGGCAGAAATTATGCGGCCAATCGCCCCAGATATGCGGGAGGTTAGACCAACACAACTTGTCCTCGGCAGTTTTCAGCGGCGCCGAACGATAAAACATCCAGAAACCGTGATGCGACCCTCTGCTACTGCGGAGGTACAGTTGACCATCCCGGAACAAAACCAGGAACACCTGCCACGGAAAGGCGAGATGCCGATTACTGTCCCAGATATTCACTACCCGCCGCTGAGGCGCGAACTCCACGCAATACATCTTGTACTGATGGTGAGAGGTCTGCGCTTCCCAGATAAAACGCGTCCCGGGCAAAAGCGGCCCGACGCACCGCATAACCGCGGCCTTCATGATTTCCTGAGTCTGCAGATACTTCTCCGCCCAGACTTTGCCGATTTCATCAAAACGCTTTTCCAGCGCTTCGCGAAAAACTCCGGCGCCACCGGCGGCAACTTTCTCCACAAACTTTTTACGGAATTCCTTCATCGCTTCACTGAAAAAAGTCTGAAAAAGACCGTCGGTATTGACGCTAAAATCTTCAATCATCCGGTCGGCATCCGCGATCCAGTGTTGCAACGCCTCGTCGGCCTCCTTATCAATGGAGCGCGCCAGCGAAACATCCAACGGATCCGGGTCTTGCGCGATCTCCAGATGCTTTTTCTCTCCCCACCAGTGATCACGTTTCTTGGTCTTGAGATTCCAAATCTTTCCATCACCGTCAATCAGCCGCTTACTTTCAAAAGGCAATCCGGTAATTTCCGCCGGTAGCTTTGTCGGCTTCGGCCCTTCGTTCTTCTTGTCAGCCACGTTTCTTATCTCCTAGATAGTTTGCGAACTAGGTTTTCAAAGTACGCTACATCTTAAGGTTTTTCTCCAAAAAAGTCAAGTGTTGCGGGGGCGGGATTTGAACCCGCGATCTTCAGGTTATGGGCCTGACGAGATAGACCGAGCTTCTCCACCCCGCTGGCAATATCTTATCACGAAGATTTGAAATAATCAAATTGAAATTGCCCGGCCGGTGAGTTAGAGTTTGATTAGTTCCATTAAACTTATTTTGAGGCTCCAACTCGGAAAGGAGAGAGCTATGGGAGCATCTACTCCGGAACAGGTAGAGCATTTGATCGGGTTGGGATTCCATAAAGCCGCCGGATATAGCGAAGGAGGGTTTGATACTCACGCCGGCCGGCCGGAAAGCAAAGATGCTATTTTGGTAGTTTCTGAACTAATGGTCCCGATTGCTAAACAGTGCGAGCTTCTGGGGATCAATAATAAATTGGAACTTTACCAGTTAGCCACTCATCGGAACGTGGTACCGCTTCCCGAAAAATTCCTTTATTGGTGCTACGACATTGATGATGGACGGAGAATGAAAGGGTTTGCTCCGGAAGAGGCGATTCAAAAGCTCTCTGACGGCAAGCGGTTTCCCGCGCATACTTCTTTGGTGCTGGCGATTATCCGGTTGGATATTCAGATTATCAGCGGCAACCACCGCATTGATGTCGGCGGATCGCGGATTGAGAAAGATCTGATCCCAGCCGTACTCTTGGCGAACGGACACCCCGATCATGAGCGGCCGACCCTGTCGTCCACTCGGCTATCTGAAAAGAAGGGATATTCTACTTACGGCATGGCCTCCTATTCCAGGGTGAAATAAAAAACCCTACATTTTTCAATGTAGGGTTTTGTTGTTTAGCGATGCCGAGCCGCCTGCTGATTTTCGTACTGCTTCTTTTCCTCCGGCGTCATCAAGTGTACTTCTGCCGAAGCAAAAGTCTTTTTAGACATTGAGTCCATCAGAGCGGAAGTCATGTCTCGGATATAGCGGAACACTTCGCGAACTGGATCCTTCAACAGCGTCCAGACCATACTCCAGGGCCAGCAGCACATCCACATCAGAATCAAGGCTTTATGCTGACGGACTAGGGGTCGTCTCGCGCATCTGCAGTGCGAAGTGGTGTGACAAATATGGGCATTGGCCAACTTAGTTTCCCAACTGGCCTTTACATCCAGAGCGCTTTCATCTGCATGATCAAGTTGCTCAAAATCTTCTCGTAGCTCATCATACTTCATGCGCGCTTTCACTACCAACCACTTCCACTTGCCGATACCCCAGCCGGTGCCGGCCGCCACGTAAACCGGAATCGCCGCGAGGAACCAAACCCAGTGACTGGTGAAGAAATTCAGGACATCCGACCGGCCAGCCAAGAGCACCAGACCCACAGCGGCACCCATCGTCAACGTCGCACCCCAGCCCTTCTCCATCTCAACGACGAAAGTCATGATCACCCACAAGACGATCAAAGCAATCCAGAAACCAACGGCACCGAACGCGAACAGCGAAAGAATCATCTGACTACTCCTTGTTAATGGGACTGCGGAGATAATAGCTTATATATGAAGATGTGTCAATAGCGAACTTGAAAATCAGCCCGGAAACAGGTAAAATAGCGTTTATAGCCGATGTAGCTCAGTGGTAGAGCAGGGTTTTCATAAGACCAAGGTCGGAGGTTCGATCCCTCCCATCGGCACAATTTGGAAAACTGGCCTCGCGCCAGTTTTTCTTACAATAAAAATGAACTATAATTGCGAAATGAATAAGATATTAGTAAATGAAAAAGAATATAACTTTATAGACAACAACTTACCTATTCTGATACACGGCGAAGATAAATCCGGGGCTTCTTTATACACAATGAGTCTCGCGGCAAATTTATATTCACAAGGCTCTAAGCTACTTTTTCTTTGTGGCTATAAACAAGCTCAAGAAGAATTTGTGAAGCAGGTTGGAAGTTCCAATCAGAATGCAAATTTTTTAACCAAAGAACGGGCCGGAAATTTCAAGACATTACTAGCTGAATCCACAGATAGAATTATTTTTATAAAAAATATTGAATTATTTAGCGACGACATTTTTGATTTAGTAAAAGAAAACGAAAGGCTAATAATTTCCGGCGATATTAATCAATGCTCATTTAAAAAGAAAATTTTAGAAAAATCTTTTACGACTAAAATTTTCTTTACTCAACTAAATGGTTTTGATGTTCCGGAACTTCAAAAATACAAAGGGTTTTTAAAGTCAGAAAATTTGCAGGGACTAACCTCGTTAGAAATTCACTAAATTTGGGAGCCGTTTTAGTGCTGGGACCGAACCGGACCTAATCAGCATATTTCAGTTTCTTCCCAAAGCGAGGGAGTTTTGCTTTGAGGAACATCCCGGAGGCGATTTGGTTCGTTCGTTAGTAGCGAACGACAAATCGCCGAGGGCGAAGAAAATCGGCCAGTCGGCCGATTATTCTGTTTCCGAGAGGCAATGCGACTGAGCCCTTGACAAGCAGATTCCGCTCCTATATAATGTAACTAACGTTAATTTCTCCTTAGTTGTCAGGTTTAGCGCCGACGCAAAGAGGGCAATTGTACCTCAACTCTTTTACAGGAAATTAACAGCACCGCTCTCGTGGTGGAACGGCAGACACATACGCTTCAGGTGCGTACGCCCGCAAGGGCATGGAGGTTCGAATCCTCTCGAGAGCACTTTGGGAAAAAAGCATGCCTATGGCAGCCAAGCTCTCAAAAGTCGAATACAAAAAATAATAAAAACTTAATAAAACATTATAAACGTCAGTATGATAAAAGTTCCAATAATCCGACGCAGGAATCCGGTAGCCATGCCTACCGGCAGGCAGGCGCCAAGCGCTCCCCTAACCCCGCCGGCAGTCAGACCAGCTCCGGCTAATCACGGCGCGGCTCCGTTTAAATACGCCCGTCCGATAGCCGCGGTAGTCCAAAAAGTTGAAGGGCCGGATACTTTGCGGTTTGTTCCGTTGGGCGGCCTGGAAGAAATCGGCCGCAACTGCGCCTTCTTTGAATACAAAAATGAAATAGTCGTGGTTGATGTGGGTATCCAATTCCCCGAGGAAGAAACTCCGGGCGTGGACTACATTATTCCTAACGTTACTTACCTTGAACAAAGAAAGGCCAACGTTAAAGCCATCCTTCTAACTCATGGCCACTACGATCACATTCACGCGCTTCCCTATCTCTACGATAAGATGGGCAGTCCGACGATCTACACTGCGGCTTTCACGCGCCACTTGATTGAGCGCCGCTTCCAGGAATTCCCGAACGTCTCCAAACCGAAATTCATCGTCGTTAAAAATAACGATAAGATAAAAGTCTCGGAAAATTTCACCGTGGAATTTTTTGACATCTCGCACACGATTCCTGACGCTCTGGGTATCTGTATTGATACCCCGGCCGGCAAGATGGTCAATTTCGGCGACTTCCGCCTGGATACTAACCAGGCCGGGGAGCCGATTAATCTGGATATTTTTGAGCGCTTAGGGAAGATGAACATCCACACCGTTTTCCTGGACAGCACTAATTCCATCCGTGAGGGATTTTCTTTATCAGAACAAAACATTGAGGAAAACCTGGAGAAACTATTTAAGAACGCCCAAGGCAGAATCATCGTCGGCACTTTTGCCTCTCTGATGACCCGCATCTCGGCGATCTTGAAGATTGCCGACCGCTTGGGCCGCAAGGTGGCTCTTAATGGACGCTCAATGAAAGATAACGTCCAGATCGCGATGACTACCGGCTACATAAAGACCAGGAAAGATCAGATCATCCCGATTGAAGAAATAAATAAACACAAAGACGACAAGGTGATGATCATCACTACCGGCGCGCAGGGAGAGCCGAATGCCGGATTGATGAAAATTGTTACCGGAGAACACAAAACTGTCCGCTTAAAGGAAACCGACACGGTGATTTTCTCGTCTTCCGTGGTGCCGGGCAATGAACGGAGCGTTCAGGCGTTACAAGATAATGTCGCCCGTCAGGTGGATGAGATTTACAACTCCAAACTGCTGGACATTCACGCCAGCGGCCACGCCCACTCGGAAGACCTCAAGTTGGTTATCAAGATGGTGAAGCCGAAATTCGTCGTGCCGGTGCACGCCTACTACTTTATGAGAAAACACACCGCCAAGTTGGCGCAATCCGTCGGCATTCCGAAAGCAAATACAATCATGATGGATAACGGCCAGATTGCTTTGATTACCAAAGATTCCTTCACGGTTACCAAAGAGGAAGTGCCGGCCTTCTATGTAATGGTGGATGGCTTAGGCGTCGGCGACGTGGAAGAGGTGGTTCTGCGCGACCGCCGGATGCTTTCGCAGGAAGGTATGGTCATCGTTATTTTGACGATGGACCGCCAGCACGGAAAAGTGCTGAAAAATCCCGACATTATCTCCCGTGGTTTCATCCTGCTGAAAGAAAATCAGGAGATGCTGAACGAAATCCGCCGGAAAATCCGCAGCATCGCCGAACGTGTTCCACATAACCAGAGCGTTGAAACCGATTACCTAAAAACCTTGATCCGCGATCAAATCGGCCAGTTCTTGTATACTAAAACCAAGAGGCGGCCGATGATCATCCCGGTCATTATAGAAATCTAAGACAGCGACTAGGGATTAGGGTTTAGTGACTAGTTAAACTGCGATGCAAAAACCAATTTTAGTTTCGGGAATCCAGCCATCCGGCCGGTTACATATCGGAAACTATTTGGGCGCCTTAAAAAATTTTGTTGACCTACAGAATTCCGGAAAATATGATTGCTACTTTTTCATCGCTGATTACCACTCCCTCACCGAGAACTTCAATCCGCAGGAAAAACAGGCCCAAGTCTTGAACTTGGCCGCCGATTATCTCGCCGCGGGACTGGATCCGAAAAAATCTAAGATCTTCATCCAATCCGCGGTTCCGCAAACTACGGAATTGGCGAGGATACTGGAAAGCATTTCTCCAATGGGCGAAATGAAACGAATGACCCAGTTCAAGGATAAATCCGAAACACAAAATGAAAACGTGAATGTCGGGTTGTTCACCTACCCGATCCTGATGGCCGCGGATATTCTGCTCTATGACGCTCAATTTGTCCCAGTCGGGGAAGATCAACTTCAGCATTTAGAACTGGCCCGCACGCTGGCCAGAAAATTCAATAGCCGCTTCGGCCAGACTTTGTTTGAGCCGAAAGAAATCCTGACCGCCACTCCTCGTGTGATGAGCTTGGACGACCCCACCAAGAAAATGTCCAAATCCCGCCAGGGCGGCTGTCTTTTCATTGATGATGAACCGGAGGTGATCAAATCCAAAGTCCGCGGCGCGGTTACCGATTCGGAAAGCGTTGTGAAATACGACCCGAAACACAAAGCCGGGATTTCCAATATGCTGGAAATTATGAGCGGCCTATCCGGAAAATCTCTCGCCGAGGTTGAAGAAGGTTTTTCAAGTGTGAACTACGGTGAACTCAAGCATTCACTGGCTGATTATGTTGCCGACTATTTTGAAAAATTCCGCAAAAAAAAGACGGCGCTATTGAAGAAGCCGGCCGCGATAAAGTCCGTTCTTAAATCCGGGTCCGCTAAAGCCAGAAAGTCCGCCGAGAAAAAGATGGCGGAAGTTAAGAAAAAAATCGGATTAGCGTAAAAGAAAAAGCCCCTCGAGAATCTCGAGGGGCTTTCGTTTTGCTTACTAGTCTGCCTCTTCCTCCGGCGCCGGAATCAGCACCGTGGGACGAACCGCGAAGTACGCTCCGATGTTCGCCATCGGGCGATCCAGCGGACAGATTCCGACGCCGACTCCAAATCCGGAATCCTGAAATCCAATGTAGACGCCGAATTCCTTCTGTACTCCCCCCTTTTTCTGGGGATCCTGGATCCGTGAGGTGAGTGATCCAGAAAGTCTCCGGCCGCTCACTAAGCTATAAGCCGCGACCTCCTTCTGGTCCCCGCGATCGAAAGTGAAAATCGAATCGCTGGTCAGAACGCCAACGTTCTTAAAAAGCTTTAAGCCAAGCACTTTATGGCAAACCGCCATAATGTAAGCGGTTTCCACCGCCCCCAGCCGCTCACAGGATGCGCCGAAAAGCTTGTCCTGATCGCTCTTCGCTTTGAAGAGCGTGTTCCGCCCGATCTCCTTGGGCACCAAGTACCAGCGCGACGCCATCCTGCGATTAGTGAACCGATCCTGATCATAGAAGTGATCGCCCCGAACCGTCTTGGCGGTCTTCAAAAACGACTGTCTCACCCCGATGAAGTCCAACGTCGGCGCCCCGGCGATCAGCAGGTGAGAGTCTCTCAGCCGCCAGATCAGCTCTTCGGGATATTGCACGAACTCCAGACCCTTTGTCTGGTCGGGCGTCGGCTCCAGACCGAACTTCTCCACTGCCATATCCAGACCGATGAAGTTCTTTCTCATGAAATTCCTTGCCTCGGACACGGGGGTCCAACCACCGCCGGCTTCCGCCAGCTTGATGGCTTCCTGCCGCGCCGCTTCATACTTGGCGCTCTCCATCTCCATCTCCTGATATTCAGCCAGAACAGACTTCTGACCGACCAGGGCCTTCTGAAGATCTTCAGACTTCATGACTTCCGTCGGGGACAGCGTCGTCGTTGTGCCGGGAACCATGGATTCCTCCTTTTAAATGAACTAGTGAGCCGCTTCAGCGGCAGAATTTGTATTAAGCACACGCTTAATTACCGAGTAATTCTAGCACAAGCGAGCTCATTTGTCAATAGCTCCTGGGACCTACGCTTTCCGCAACGCTACCCAAACGGGCCAAGTTTCTATTTTGGAGTTGAGTTCCACATCAAATTTTGGCGCTTTTTTAAACTCAATTGATTTGGCGTGAACGTCTTTCTTTAGTTGGGCGGAGCGCTTGTCTACGATCGCCATCAAATCCGTCGGTAATTCTAAGCTGACGATCACGGAATCTTTCGGCTGATAATTAGCATCGCCGCGTAGACCCTGAATCATCCTGGTTAAATCTCTCATCGTCCCCTCCTCGCGCAACTCGGGCGTGATTTCCGTATCCAGTTCCACCGCGGTTTTTAATTTCGGATCACAAATCACTTCTTTTACATTCACCTCATCTCTCAAAATTCCCAGCAGTTCTTTATCCTTAATACTTAATACTTTATTCTTAATACTTAGCTTCCCGAGCGGCTGACGCACTTTTATTCCCGCTTTCTCTCTTTCCGCCAAAGCCAAACTCGCCAGGTGGCGCACCTCCGCCATCGCCACCAATAACTTTTTATCTATCAATTTTTTGTCTACCTTCACCCAATCCTCCAAATGAACTGATAGCTGGTAGCCAGCGCCTAGTGACTTGTACAGCGCCTCTCCGAAAAACGGAGCGAACGGCGCCATCAACTTCGCCAGCGTCTCCAAAACCAATTTCAGGGTCTTCCCGGAGACATTTTTGCGTGAACGACGGATATACCATCTTGAGAGATCATCTACAAAGGCCTCAATCACCTTCGCCGCCTCGCCGATCTCATATTTCTCTAAATGAGCCGTCGCGGTTTCGGCAACCTGATGCAAGCGGGAAGTTATCCACTGATCTAAAACCTTAATTGGTTTACCCTGAGCCTGTCGAAGGGCCTCCTGCCCATAAGTGTTGTAGAAGACAAAAGAGTTATAAGAGAGCATAAAAATCTTCCGCAGAGTCTTCCCCAGGTCCAGTTCATCAAACTTTTTAAACTCTCCCGGCGGATTCACGGTATAGAAATACCAACGCACCACATCCGAACCGTATTTTTGGATCATCAGCCACGGGTCTACTACATTGCCTTTAGACTTGGACATTTTCTGTCCGTTCTTATCCAGCAACAACCCAAAAGAAATTACATTACGATAGGCCAGACCGCGGCCGAGTAAGGTGGAGACGGCCAGTAAGGTATAGAACCACCCGCGAGTCTGATCCATTCCCTCGGCGATGTAGTCGGCCGGAAAAGCCGACGCTCCGGTCGGCTCCCCGACCGCTCTGGCGCGTCGGGGTTGACCGTCCAACTTTTCCTTATTTTCAAAAGGATAATGCCACTGCGCGAACGGCATCGCTCCCGAATCAAACCAAACATCAGCCACATCTTTGATGCGCTGCATTTTTCCATAACACTCGGGACACTTAAGATAAACTTCATCAATGAACGGCCGATGGGTGTCCAACTCTCCATTTTTATCAAACGGCCAGTTTTTTAAATTCAGTTCCTGATATTCACCGACTTTCGGGTAACGGAAGTCCACATTCTCGGCGCTGGTCAAACCTTCCACTGCCGCCGACATCACCCAAAGCGGATGACCGTGGCTGACGATTAAAATCTTCTTTCCCTGATGCTGAGAATTAATTTCTAATACGGCTTCCATCATCCGCCTACGCGCGTCATTCAAATTCTCACCACCGGGCGGGGCTTTAGTAAATTCATCCAACGTGCTGGCGTAATACTCTTTCCTCTCCCGGTCATCTCGGCCGTTGAAGACTCCGCAGTTTAATTCAGCCAGCCGCTTATCAACGGCGACTTTCGCTCCGGTTGCTTTGGCAATAATCTTGGAGGTCTCCCTGGTACGGAAATATGGGGAGGTAAAAATCAGATCAATTCCCTCTTTCGCCAACGCCTTACCGAGCGCTTCCGCTTGAGTAATACCCTTCTTGGTAAGTTTAGATACTTTGGAACCGCTTTCATCGTAAGCAACCATATTGCTGACGTTGTGATCCGACTCGCAGTGCCGCGCCATGAAAAACTCATTTTTGTTGTAGGCGTGTTTATTTAAATCTTCCAAAGATCCGACTACTAAGCGGTGGTTTTCGTCTTTAGCGCACTCCCAGATCGGAATTGGCGTGCCCCAGTAGCGATTCCGGGAAATGGACCAGTCTCTCACATCTTTTAGCCATTCGCCGAAACGCCCTTCTTGAATGTGGGATGGGATCCAGTTGATCTTCTTGTTGGATTTTAAAAGCTCTTCCTTTAGCCGGCTGGTTTCAAAAAACCAGGAATTGCGGGCGAAATAAATCAGCGGCGTGGAGCACCGCCAGCAAAATGGGTATTCGTGTTCAATCTGCCCGGATGAATGTAGGAGGCCTCGTTTTTCTAAATCGGCGATTATTTCATCATCGGCTTGTTTAATAAATTTCCCGGCGCCAGGCAATCCCTTATTGACGATGCCCCGGTCATCAATCGTCACCGGCACCGCGTCTTTCCCGGCCGCTTTCAAATCTTCTTCTCCGAACGCCGGGGCAATGTGAACCATTCCCGTGCCGTCTTCGGTAGAAACAAAATCAGCGGCGATAACTTTGTAACCGGTCACTGGTAGCTGGTTACCGGCTAGCTTGTACAACGGCTCATATTCCAAGCCCACAAGTTTTTTCCCGGAAATTTTTTCCACTACTTCCGCCTCTTTGTCGCCCGACTTAGGCGGCGCGTTATAAGACCAAAGAAATTCATCGCCAACTTTATATTTGGTGTAGGTGATCTTGGGATTCACCGCCACCGCGACATTCGCCGGCAAAGTCCAGGGTGTGGTGGTCCAAACAAGCAAGAACTCCTTACTAGTTCGTCTTTTTCCACCGGAGGTGGATCCTCCTCCGGAGGACAATTTAAATTTCACAAAGACCGAAGGATCTTTAGTTAGTTTGTAAGCGCCGGGCTGGCCGAGCTCATGACTGGAAAGAGGCGTCTGACAACGCGGGCACCAGGGCACAATTTTATAAAGTTTTTTCAGATATCCCCTTTTGGCGATTTCCGAAAAGACCCACCACAAGCTTTCTATATATTTGTTGTCGTAGGTAATGTAAGGATGATCAAAATCCAGCCAGAAACCAATTCGCTCTGTTAACTTTTCCCATTCGGACTTGTAGGTCCACACCGACATCTTGGCCTGCGAGTTGAACTCGGCGATGCCGAACTTTTCAATTTCGCTTTTATTTTTTATTCCCAATTTCTTTTCCACTTCCAGCTCCACCGGCAAGCCGTGCGTATCCCAGCCGGCCCGGCGGCCCACAAAAAAACCGCGCATGGTTTTGTAGCGGCAGATTATATCTTTAAAAGCCCGCGCTAATACGTGATGCAGGCCAGGACGGCCATTGGCGGTAGGCGGACCCTCAAAAAACCGGAAGGGCTTCTTCCCTTCTCTGGCTTTTAAACTTTTTTTAAAAATATCGGCTTCTTTCCAAAATTTGAGGACTTTTTCCTCAATTTCCGGAAGTTTAAATTCCTTTAATCCCTCAAGCATAAGTACTTACATATTATAGAAAAGCGGCCCCTTTTTAAAGGCCGCTGGAAAAAATTACTTATCAGACGCGCGATTACTGACGCTGGTCGGTAACTGCGCGCCGCACTGAACGCAATAATCTCCGCCATCCCTGACCGGATTGTAGTAAGAGCCACAGCCGCAACGCGGTTTGAGCGAGGTCGTAGAGCCGCACTTCGGGCAAAATTTCGCATATGGCCGATCTTCTCCGCACTTCCCGCAGTAAACCTGCTTCTCTTTATCTCCGGGCCGAGTCTGATACACCCGCATAATGACAAAGGCCAGGACAGCGCAGATCACCAGAAAACCAAGTGACATTTTAAGCTCCTTAATAAACTACACCAACCTTATTGACTTTCAGGAAAAAAATCAATAGAATATCGTCAGTTTCTTGAACAGGGAAAATCGTGAAAAAGGCATTGCTGGTTATCGTCTTTACCGCTTTCGCTCGCTGGACGAACGCCGAAGACGTGGAAGAAAAGAAATCCGTTTTTAATCTTAGCGGGGAAGCAAGGGTGAAACAGTTCCTGATCAACGACGAACCCGATCAGATTAAACTGGACTACCGTGGCAATAATGATCACGCGGATGAGGAAATCGGATTGGTTGCTCATGCCACCGTATGCGAATATTTCCATATTAACGCCTATCCCTATTTTTGGGCCTCACGAGAAAATCAGATCTCCCGGGTCGGACTGAACGCTGAAGCAAAAGTGAATGCCTTCTTCCTGGGTGATGATCTGAACAGTCGCTTCGCGATCGGTTATGGACATCACAGCTGGCACAACGCGGACGCCAAATTCAAAGGTGTCGGCGGAAGGTCGCGCGACTGGCTGTTTGCGGAAATTGATTTCCTGAAATTGAGCGGTCCTGGATTTTGCTGAGGGGAAGAGTGGCAGCTGAAGTTTCAGCTGAAACCGAAACTCTTTCTGAACAACCGGGAACCGTCCGCGATCAAAGATCTGTACAAAAGCAGTGATCCGCACGCCTTCGCCGCCCTAGAAATCCCTATTGATTTCGTCTATCCGGAGCGCTTAGAGATCCACCTGAAGCCCTACTGGATGTTCTCCAACGGACCGGACCGCTATGGAATCACGGCGGAAGTTGATGTAAAGATCTGGAAAGGCATCTGGGCCTTCGCCGATGCTGGCTATGCCCGCGCCGGCCGATCGGACAGAACACAGGTCGGCCTTGGTCTGATGTTGCGATTTAAATAGCGACTAGCCATTCTGTCATTGCGATCCGTCAACCGACGGAGAAGCAATCTTACGTCAATATTATTTATAAAATGAAAATCCCCCGAGAAATCGGGGGCGTTTTTTTACTTCGTATTCCGATATTTACTACGGATGGCCTCGCCGAATCCGCCGAGAAAACCAGCGACGGTATTCTTGAAAGGAATTTGGCCGCTCATCCGCCAACACGCGACGGAAGCATCCACAAAACCGATCGGGCCCAGAATCGCCGAGACGAGCGCCTTCGTGACGACCATCCTGTGGATTTCCGCGTTCCCGCTCCGGTAAATCGTGGCAATTCCGAAAGTCCGGAAAAAACGAATCCTCATGTTACGGAAACGCAGGAAATGATCTTTCTTATAGATATGCTTTTCGTAACTAAGATTCTTCAGCTGCTTCCAGAACACGAACTCCATCTGATATGTCAAAAGGGCGGAAACAGTCCAGACCCAGACAACTAGTACGACGAGAGCGGTGAGCATCATCCTCCTCTTTCTCTCTAAAAAGTTTCTGGAACTATAATACTACATCTCCTTCGGAATTGCAACTCCTAAAACCCCTAAAACATTTTCCAAAACTATCCGCGTCGCCTTCACCAACGCCAGCCGCGCGCCCATCAATTTTTTATCTTCCACGATTACCCGCTCTTTTTCATAGAAATTATTAAACGCTCGCGCGACTTCCAATGAATACCGCGCCAATCGGCTCACCTGATAATCCTTAGCAGTTTGCAGAACCAAGTCGGGATACTTCACCAATTCCTGAATTAAATTCGCCTCACTCTCCGCGGTCAACTTTTCCAATTTAGGCGTGAATGGTCGCCAGACCCAAGCTAGCTTCCCAGACTTCGCGAAAATGCTCGCGCACCGAACCGCCGCGTATTGCGCGTAATAAACCGGATTTTTCTGTGATTTTTCTTTAGCGAGCGTCATATCAAAATCCATATGCGTCTCCGGATTGTGCATCAGGAAGAAAAAACGGGTCGCGTCTTTGCCAACCTCCACCAGCAAATCATCCAAGGTCACAAAGTCGCCGGAACGCTTAGACATCTTCACTTCTTTACCATCTTCAATCAGCCGGACAAATTGAGTAATGATCACTTTCAGATTTTTCGGATCCACCCCCAAAGCCGCCACGCCCGATTTCAAACGAGCGATATAGCCATGATGATCGGCGCCCCAAATCACGATTGCCTCCTCAAATTTCCGTTTTATAAATTTATCGTAATGATAGGCAAGGTCCGCAAGAAAATAGGTCGGCTGGCCATCGGACTTCACCAAGACGCGATCTTTGTCGTCAATTCCGCTCGTCTTTAGCCAGACCGCTCCCTCCTTCTCCTCGGTTAAGCTCTTAACATTTAACAGTTCCAGCAATTGCTTGAGCTTCCCTTTTTGATGCAGGTTCTCATATTCAGAGAAGAACTGATCAAACTCTATACCGGCTTGCTGAACGGATTGTTTAGCAGCTTGAAGGAAAAACTTTGCCGCCAAACGGCCAAGGTCAGCCGAATTCATCCCCTGTTGAACTTCTTTATCCAAAGCTTTCGCCAAGTCCTTCACATACGCGCCTTGATAGTGGTTTTCTGCCGACGGAACTTTTCCGGCTATCGCCAGAATGCTTTCGCCAAGCAACCGCCCCTGATTACCGGCATCATTTACGTAGTATTCTTTTTCAACGCTGTATCCGGATTTTTTCAAAACGTTTGCCAGCGCGTCACCCAAAAATCCGCCGCGGCCGTTGGCCATCGTCAGCGGGCCGGTCGGATTAGCTGAAATAAATTCCAGCTGAATTTTCTTGCCATTACCGATTTTAGACGCGCCATACTCTTTCTTCTGTTTTAAAATATTTTTCAGCTCGGTTTGGAAAGCCGCCGGCGCAATCCAAAAATTGATAAATTTCCCGGTGGCGCTTACCTTCTCAAAAAGTTTTCCTCCGGCGTTCTTTATCTTTTCAGCCAAAGCCGCCGGCTTGCCCGCCGTGGCGGGGTCGCTCAATATAAAAGCCACATTGGTCGCGTAATGACCAAATTCCGCCTTCTCGGAAGGGGTAACGTTGAACTTCGGCCCCTCTCCGACCACTTCCCGAATTAGCTGGTAAATTTTCTCAATCATAGCTTCTATTATATGATAATTAAGTTATGAACGCATTATCGGAGAATAAGAAGGCATTTTTCAATTACGAGATAATTGAAACCTTTGAAGCCGGGATTGAGCTTCTTGGCTTTGAGGTGAAATCGGTAAAAGCCGGCCAAGCCAATATGGTGGGCGCTTTTGCGACTATTCGTGGTGGTGAGATCTGGATGACTAACCTAGACATTCCCCCCTATCAGGCCAAAAACACTCCGGAGAGCTACAACCAAACCCGTCCCAGACGTTTGCTGTTAAACAAAAAGGAAATCCTCTATCTGATCACCAAAATGCAATCCGAACGGCTCACTCTCCTGCCGCTTAAAATGTATACGAAGAAAAATCTGGTCAAAGTTGAGCTCGGCCTCGCCCGCGGCAAACGGCAATACGAGAAACGGGAGACGATAAAGAAACGCGAGGTGGGTAGGGAGATGCGGAGAGCGAAGAATTAAAAAAGCCGCCTACTTGGAGGCGGCATTTTTGCTAGGAAAAACAGCGGTGAACAGTCCTGAGGCAAACACGAATAGTGCCGGAAAAGCTGGCCAAGAAGTTCCACCAGGATAGATAAGGACGATGAAAAGAGCGGATATAAATCCGAAGGCAATCGCTAAAACTATTCGCCAACCCCTCTGTCGACCCGATGCTTCTGACAGAAGAAAAGCTCTCCAGTATAGGAACCCCATGGAATATGGTAGCCAGACCGTAAGAAACGCAACGGAGTTAAAGAATGGGTACTGCGAAAAATAGGTGTAGTTGGGAGTGAAGAAGAACGTCACCATCGCCGCCAACAACCCGAGAATCACGCACAACACGGAACTGCGCATCACTTTCTCCTTTAGTAATTTGCCACCCCGATAGTACCAACATTTCCTAATTTTGACAAGAGTAGCCTCTGGTGGTATTATTGCTCTACCTAGTGCCTAGTTTCTAGTCGCTAGTGCCTATTTAGGGGATGACGGGCTTCGATAGAAATCTTTCTTCTTCAAATGCAAGTCGAGCTGAACCATCTCGTAAAACCGGTTCACAACTTAACTGCTAACCAAAATTTAGCTTTAGCCTACGCTTAATTGCGTTCGCCATCGGCGGCTTGATGTCTCGTAGGGCCAATGCCGGTGTTATATTCGAGGATAAGAGATCGGGTTTGAGATCGGCTCCGATCTACGAAAACTAACAATCTCGTCGTTCTAATTTATTAGATCTAAACTTGTAGAAGTTGCTGAAGAAAATTTTTAGATGTGAGTTCAACTCTCACCATCTCCACAAAAACAAAATTGCCCCTTGCGGGCATTTTTGTTTTTCCCGGTGAAGTTGAACAGCCGCACCCCGCATTGGAAGGACTCGGAAACCAGAAGGTGTCCGAAGTGGGGGCCGGGGCGCGGCGAAGATGTTCAAGGTTAAGCGAAGCGAAACCCTTGCTCTCACCATCTCCACAATTAAAAAGACTGCCCTTGGGCAGTTTTTTTGATTCATGGTGAAGTTGAACAGCCGCACCCGCGTTGGAAGGTAGCCCGCAAAAGTCTAACGCGTTAGACTTTTATGGGCGCTATCTTGTTCTCAATAATTAAGAATCAGCTGACCGACCGATATGGCCACCGCCCTTGGTGGAAATAACCCATAAAACCTGATAATCTGTCGTTAGTAATTTGAGGATGATCTGATGTCCGAAAAAAAGAAGTGCAAACACGTGAACGCGGAAGGGGACCGGGTTATGCGGTGCGGAAAAAACGGAAAAACCTATTGCGCTCAGTGCGGTAAACCAATTGGGAACGGCATGCCGACTTGGTTATTGATCCTGATCTGGCCAATCTTTATCCCACTAGCTTTTATGTTTCTGCCCGAGGTATTAATCAATGGATCACCCGCTGACCGAAAAGATGTCCTGAAAATCATCGGGCGAATGATGATGACGCTAGGATTCACCCTGCTGATAGGAATTTGGATGTTTGACCTTATGCCATGGTGGGTCGCCCTACCGATCACCTATCCGATTCCAGGAGTGATATTGGCTGTTATGGTGAGATTGAACACGCCCTTCCTTTAGGAGGGGTTTTTTATTTCTTTTCAGCGCTGCTCTTTAACTTAGCAACCAGTTTGGCGGAGCCATAGTCATGAATAACCTCCAGATAATAAACCCCATCTTCGCTATCATTAAGAGCCCGATCAGCCTGTCCTCCTAATTTTTTATATGAGATAGCGCTCAAATCCCCAAAAGAATCCTCGATGGCGTCATCCTTTAAATCCCCAATATTTACATCGTTATTACTTCTGCCCAACACCACCTTATTAACCCCAACAGCTCTTCCATAGTTCTCTACGAAATTAAATATCTTGTCTCTCATAATCCCTCGGTAGCGGTTGGCATAAGTGGGGTAACCCTCAATATTATCTATCACGATCGCTGTCTCGCCCTGATTATTTTTACCGAGCCAGCACCAGGCGGCGTAAACCGGTCTGTTTTTTACTTCATCACGGACCACCACCACCTGAATGCCCAAGTCGGCTAGATAGTCCGAAAGCGGCAAGTTGCTTCCCTGATATTCTGAATCGGCTCGAATACAGCAATCTGTATAGTTGCCAAGAAACATATCTTCTTTCAAACTCCGATCCCAGACGCCGATAGAAAACCGGCTACCCTTGGACTGCTCGGCTTTGGCAAAAGCCAGCTTAATCTGATTCACATCCTGCTTGAGGTGTTCCATCTCCTCGCCAACCAGCCTTTTCACGTTAAAAACCTTCCGCGAGCTAGATTCATTAATCCTCTTCATGATCTCCGAAAGCTCCTCATAACGCCTCTTCATCTGGTCGGCCGATTTAAATATCTCATCACGCAAAACTCCCACTTGCTTCTCCTGCTCAGCTCCGGGTTCGCCAGACTTTAACCGATAGAATTTTTTTATCCTTTCAAAAAGAGACCTCTTGGCGCCGCGGAAATTGGTAAGCGAGCCATTCAACACGTCCTCGCTTTTACGCTCCCGAGGAATACCTAACTGTTCAAGCTTGCCGGTAAGGCCGACGGTCGCTTTTTCCATCCCGGCCCGCCTCTCCGGCGGCACGTCCGCCATCCTAGCCTTGATTGCTTCAATTTGGTTGCGCGCTTCCCCGATCTGCTGTTCTCGCTCCTGTTTCTCTTCTGGTGTTTCGGGAAACTTAATGGTTTTCACCAAAGCAGATACATCGTTTTCCACCAAACGGATCTTGATTGCCGCGTGATTCATATCCCGGGCGATCCGCGTCATAGGGATTTTAGCGTTCTCTATCGGATCCTGTTTGCTGGCGCCGGCCTGGAAGATTTCCCGCTCGTTGAAATTCAGCCATTCCTTCACATTCACTCCTGCCTTCTCAACTTGGCCAAGCAAAGTTTTGTTACGGCCGAAACTTAACAGTGCTTCCTGGAATTTAGCGCGGCTAACTCTCCCATCCTCGCCGATCGATTCGGATTGCAACTTGGAAAGCTTTCGAACTTTGGTTTGATAGTGCGTATCAAATTTGTGGAATCCCTCAAGGAAACGCACGCCATATTCCGAACCTTGGAGCGCTTCCAATAGATCCGGCGGAATGTCGCGTTGTTTGGCGACAATCTCCAATCTTTCCTTATCGGACAACTGGAATCTCTTCAAATTATCCCGCATCACATCAATGTAACCGTGATCCATCAAAAGACTGGCCATAGCGTAATCAAGCTTATCAAATGCTTTAAGATTAGTGGCGACAAGCTTCGCCAGAGCTTTGGGATCATCCCGTCGCTTAGCAACTTCCGCGTTGATTATGGCTGTCACATCAACTCCCTTGAGTGAATTCCGGTATTGGGCCAAGCGAATAAGATCGCCCTTTTTCACTAGGTCTTCCGCCAACAGCTGATTAATCTTTGGGGAAAAACTTCCCGGGCTCTGGAGCAAAACATCTATCTTCCCGGTGGAAATTATTCTCTCGGCAATCTCGCCTCGATCCGCCTTCGGAAATCTTCCAATATACGTGGCCACCGAATGGACGTCGCCCGTCTCAATGATACGAAAAGCTAGCTCTTTATGATCAACCCCCTTCAACTTATCCGCAAAATGAGCCAACAGGTCGCCTCTGTGTCCGGCTAGTAGCAGCTCCACCAGCTCCTCATGCTTAAAAAATTTAAATTTCTCCAGATTCTCCAACAACTCCCCAGGACTCTGCTTGAGGAGTTTTTCCGCTAGCTTTTTTTTATCCACGCCGGGGAAATTCTTCCAATTATTCAATATTACAAACGCGTATCCTCTGTCCATTAGTTCTCCGGCGACTAGACCAGAGTCCAGCTCCGGAAATTTGCTAAGATTACTCCCAACCGCTTCTAATCCCTCATCAAACTTCATAATCTCCTGGATGGTTTTCTTGCTGATCTTATTGAATTTGTGAAAATAGTTGATCACCCAATAAGGATCTATTTTAATAAGATGATCGGCGATCTTGTCGTGATCGGCGCCGCGTAATTTTGACAGCTCATCAACTACTATTTGTGGATCATATCTTTGATCAATTATTTCCAAAGCTATTTTGGTATTATCCAGGCCCGGAAATTTGTCATTTTCAGAGAAAATTAAAGGATAATAATCGTTGTCAACGAGGACCTCGGCCACTTCTGTGGGGCTGGCATAATCCAAAGAATTCAATCTCTGCATTAAGCTTGTTCTAGCCAATCTAAAGCCGCCTACCCCCTCCTGGAAATCTAATTCCGCCACCAGCTCCTCCAGCTCCACCGCCTTTCGCTCCCTTAACTCTCGCGGAGAAAGCGCTTCGCGTTCAACCCGTTTGGCCGGCTGTTCTTTTTTCTTTTCCGGTTCAGCCGGGGTAGATTCAATTTTGGGAGCGCCTTCAAAACTCATGGTTAGATTTTAACCTTACCAACGCCCATATTCAATGACGGCAACTTCTACAAATAGGGAAAATGGTCTAAAATATAGGAATGGAATCTTTTCCAGGAGAAACTATGAGTAACCAGCCGAAACAAGTACCGGAAAACGAAATAGAAGTGAATTTCACCAGAGCAGGAGGCCCGGGCGGGCAGAACGTCAACAAAGTAGAGACCCGGGCGGAACTGCGCTGGAACGTTGACGCTTCACCAAGTTTTTCCGAAGAAGAAAAAACCAAGATCAAAGAATTTCTAAAAAACCGGATCAATAAAAATAGCGAACTGATTGTGGACGCCAAAAAAGAGCGGTCGCAGGCGCAAAACCGGGCCTTGGCGATGGAACGTCTGCAAGAATTAGTTGCCGAGGCCCTTATCCCCGAAACCGAACGCAAAGCCACTAAGCCGACAAAGAGCTCTAAAGAGAAGCGGCTGGAAAATAAACAGAAGATTAGTGAAAAACGCGAAAGCCGCTCCACGGATTGGAAAAATTTTGAAGAATAGGAAAGGGTCTCGGACGCATTGCTTTTCGGAAACAGAATAACCGGCCTCTCGTGGGCCGGTTTTCTTCGGCCTCGGCGGTTTGTCGTTCGATAGATAACGAACGAACCAAACCGCCTCCGGCATGTTCCACAAACCAAAACGCCCTCGCCTTCGTTTGGCAGAGAGACGCCGAAAAAGAAAATTTGACTAGACAAGTAATCATTGGTATATTTTTTCTATTCAAAACCCAAAGTTAAACAATCAAATAAAGGCGACCGAACTGATGGTGATCGGCGATGACGGGCAAAACCTCGGCAAGATGGCCACAACCGCCGCGCTTAAACTCGCCCACGATAAGGGATTAGACCTGATTGAGATTGCTCCGAATGCTAAACCTCCGGTGGCGAAGATAATGAGCTTTGATAAATACCGTTACACAACGGAAAAGAAGCTCAAGAAGCAAAAGGCCCTGCAAAAAACCAGCGAACTGAAGCAGGTTCAGATCAGCCCCAAAGAAGCTTTGCACGATCTTCGGATGAAAGCCGACCGAGTCAATAAATTCATGGAAGAAGGCAACCAGGTGGAGATTGTGATGGTCTTGCGGGGCCGAGAGAAAGGCAATCGGCCCTTTGCCAGAGAGAAATTGGCCAGTTTTGTGAAGATAATCAACCCCGAACATAAAGTAATCGCGGAGCCAAAAGACGGCGGCAGAGGTATCAACATGCAAGTAACGAAGAAATAGGCGTATTGCAAACTTAGAAGGTTCGGTGTATCCTTTACCAAACATGGCCAACCACAGCGTCAGAGACAGAATAAGAGTTACCGGGACGGGAAAGTTGATGCGCCGCAAGATGGGCATTGGTCATTTCCGCGCTAAGAAAAGTAATAAGCGTCTTGGACGGAAACGGGACGGCGCTGTCAAGAAAGTAGATTTTAAAGCTTTTAAGAAATATCTCTAAGAAACTAATAACTTATAACAAATAACTCATAACATATGTCCAGAGTTAAACGAGGCACAATTGCCCACAAAAAGAGAAAAGCCCTATTAAAGTACACCAAGGGCTTCCGTTGGGGTAGAAAAGCTAAAGAAGCTCTGGCTAAAGAAGCCCTGCTTCACGCTTGGACGCATGCCTTCACCGGCCGCAAAGAAAAGAAACGAAACTTCCGCAAGCTCTGGACTGTAAAAATCGGGGCCGCCTCCCGTCCTCTGGGAATTAAATACAGCCAACTGATTCCGGCTTTGAAAAAAGCCAACGTTAAGATAGATAGGAAGATTCTGGCTGATCTCGCCGAACACGATCCGAAGGTTTTTGAGAAGGTGATCGCGGCAGTGAAATAGCAGACGAAAATAAAAACCCCCGGCCTAGGTCGGGGGTTTTTGGTAAATAACTTCTTTGGTTTCTAGATCTACGATTTTGGCTATCCAGTCCGATCCCAATTCAAACTGTGACTGTCCTGGAGCTGCCGAAAGAAAAAGAAATATTTCTTTCCATTTACCCAATCCACGCCAAATAAAGTAATCCCCTCGTAGAACTATCACGCCTTTTTCGACGTCATAACTCTGCATAATTGGGAAGCTGAAAATTCCCTCATGTGGTGGCGCGACTCTCCCGGGGGTGACTCCACGACTGCCAACGGACAACGGCTTGCTAAAAGTAACTTCGAGTCCCATCACCTAGCCTCTTTTCCTGTAAAAAGTGCCGTCCAGTAATATACCTTTCTTCCTGAGATAAAACAACCCCTTGCCTATTTTGCCGATAGTGGCGGTAGATTATTATGCAGCTTGGGGCGGGGCGAACCCTTTTTAAGAAAGTCGTAGGCGGTGGTTAGAATTTTTATGTTATCGGGATATCTGGCCATCACCTTCATCGCTTCCGAGAAGGTGAACCAGGCATAACCTTCATGCTCAAAAGAAACCGCGATATTCGGCTGACGAGTTTCCGCCAAATATAAAATGACAATCTTGAGAACTTTCTCTTTCCCCCGGCTCAAAAAGAACCTCTCATACGCCTTGAAGTTCTCCACGAATCTCAACTCCGTCTGCTTCAAGCCGGTCTCCTCTTTCACTTCCCGTAAAGCGGCCTGCCAGCTTCGCTCGGAGGCCTCTAGTTTTCCTTTCGGAAAATTCCAATAGTTCCGGCCGTGATAAAGCAAAAGGAACTTGTGGCCTTCGCCGGTTTTTCGAAAAATAATAATTCCGGCGGAAATAATCTTTTTATTGCTGGTCGGTTGGTGGGGCCTGCTGGGTATTTTGCTGCTTTTTCCTGCGATGATGGACATAAACCCATATTATCACGCCAAGCACCAAAGCGACCAATAGTAACCACTGATAGCCGGCGATGAAATCGGCGACTTTCTTCCATTGGTAACCCAAGAAGTGACCGAGAGTAACGTAACCGCCGGTCCAAATCATCGCCGACATCAGTACTATCGGAAGAAATACCCGATAGGAGATGTTCAAAATGCCGGCGGCGGCGGACACATATCCCCTCCCATAAGGCATCATCCGGCCGATAAAGATCGCCCACTTATCATGTTTCTCCACTTTTGCCTTAATCTTGTCCAGATATTTGTTGATCGGAATCCATTTGGGAATTCTCTCCATAATCTTTTTCTCAAAAAAGTAAAAAACAAAGAACAGCAGACTGGTGCCGAGCACATCCGCGACTACCGTCGTCCAAAACATCACCCAGAAATTCAAACCGCCGGTAGTCGTCAACGCCCCGGCAAAGATCAGCACTAATTCGTTAGGAACGGTGGGAATCCCGATCTCCTGGATAAAAACCAGCAAAAAAACAGCCAGGTAGCCATATTCTTGTACAAAATTTAAAAAGATTCCCCCTTCATCCATAATAATCTCTGATTACTTACGCCCATGTGGTTTCTCCGGGAAAACTCTTTCTTGACGGTTTTTCCCTACTAAATGACGGCGCGCCATCAAAATCATAAATGAGGAGGCGATCGCCGTGATGCCAGAAGCCAGGAATAATAACTCAAAACCGAAGGTGTCCACCAGATAACCGCCAAGAGCCGCGGCGGCGGCAGTCGCCATGCCGACGGAAAAAACACTTTCCAAGCTCCATTCAAAGCTGATTCGCCATTTGTCCACGTGGCGGGTAAAAATGGAATACCAGGCCGGCACCAGCCAGGCCATTATGAAGCCATAGATGCCTTGGATCAGATAAAGATGCCATGGCTCTTTTACAAAAATATAGGCGATCGGAATAAACCCGGTCAAAAAATATCCCGCCCACATCGCCCAAAAATCATCCCGCTCGCCGTCGGTCCTATCCAAAAATCTGGCTACCGGTAATTGAAAAATGGACTTCACTACCCAGTAGGTGGCGGTGGCAAAACCGGCGACGCTGGCAGAACCGCCGACGATTTGTCCGGTGATAAAAATCGCGAACACCGGCGCGAAAGAGGCAAAGGCGGCGTTATAAAAAAAATCGGCGATGGCAAAGATTTTTACTACCGGATTGATGTTCTTAAACATAGGCGACAAAAATTAATGATTTTTGCGAAGTTTAAACGTTTAAATATTTAAACAGACCTTGGTCGTACACGACCTTAATAGTATCACCTTTTTTCACCTCACCCTTCAAGATCCTCTCCGACAGGCCGGCTTTTATCTTCTCGGAAATGGCATTCCGTAACGGCCGAGCGCCAAAGGATGGATCAAATCCCACTCGGGCGATTTCGGAAACCGCCGAATCGGAAAAAGACATCTCAATACCCTGATTCTCCATCAAAGTAGCGGCCAGACCGGCTAACTGAATTTTGGCTACCGCTTTTATATGCTCCGGCGATAGCGGTTTGAAAACTACGACGTCCGAGAAGCGATTCAACAACTCCGGCCGGAAATACTCCGTCAGCTTTTTCTTAATCTGCTCGGAAATCTTTTCCACGGAAGCGCCGGCGGCAATCTCCGATTGAATAAAATTGGAATGAGCGTTACTGGTAGCAATAATAATCGTGTTTTGAAAATCTACCGTTCGCCCCAAGTTATCGGTCAACCGGCCGTCGTCAAAGACCTGCAGAAAGATGTTTAAAATGTCCGGGTGCGCTTTTTCAAATTCATCCAACAGAATTAAGCTGTATGGTTTCTCCGTGACCGCCGCTATTAGATTGCCCGTTGCCGATCCATCCGGCATACCCAACAACCGATGAATGCTGGATTTATCCTGATACTCCGACATATCTAACCTAGTCATCGCCTCTGAAGATCCAAACTGAATTTTGGCCAAAATCTTGGAGAGCTCGGTTTTGCCGACACCGGTTGGACCGACAAACAAAAAGGTGGCAATCGGCCCGCCTTTGCGGGAAAGACCACTTCGATATTCACGAAGCGCCCTCGCCACTGATCCGACCGCCTCTTCCTGGTCAATGAACCGTTGATGAATCTCCGCCTCTAAGTTCAAAAGCTTAGCCGCCTCTTCCTTTCCGGCCTTATGAATAGGAATGTTCACCTTCTTTTCAGCGACAGCGATAACATCATCAGCGGTTAAAATTTTCTTCTTTCTGCCAACCGCGTCAGCCAAAGATTCTCTCAACAGATCTTCGGCGCTTCCCGGCAACAGCTTTTGATGGAAATACTTTTTTGCCAGATTGACCGCTTCGCGCAAAGCAGAAAAGCTAATCACCGCCCGGAATTGCCGTTCAAGTAGAACACTCTCAAAGGAAAGTAATTTCACGGCGTCGTTCTCGGAAATCTCCTCAACTCGCACCGATTCAAAAGAACTTCCGAAATCGCTATTGGGTTCAACATACTGCTTAAACTCTCTGGGCGACGTCGCCCCGATCACGGAAAAGGCATCGCTTTTAATCGCCGGTAACAAAACATCAGCGGCGCTGATTCGCCCCTGCCCGGAAGTCCGGAATAAATTGTGGATATCGGGAATGTACAAAATCAGATTGCCGGCGGCAGCAATTTCATTGATTACCCGGTTAACCCGGACTTCTAGCTCATCTTCGTTCACTCCGGAAACCAAGCCGCCAATTTCTAACTCAACCAAACGTTTATCAAACAACGGCGCCGGAACCCGATCCTTCACAATCTCAAAAGCCAAATGAGCGACCAGGGTAGATTTGCCCGATCCCGCCTCGCCAACCAGCAAAACATTCGGGCGACCCGGCCGGCTCAAAACGTCCACCAGCCGGTCATATTCCTTGTGATGGCCAATCAGAAAACCCACGGATTCGCTCCGAGCCAAATCAGTGATATCCCGGGAAAATTGGTCTAATAAGGGCGTGGGGCGGGCAGTCCAAGCGCGATTCATCACGCGTCGCCGGGCCCGCCGCGGTTGGGCTAATAACCCCACTAAACTGGACGGCATCCTAGAAAGCCGGGCGAAAGTGGAACGGAATTGACTGGTGATCAAAGAATTAAAAAGACTATCAGCGGATAAATCAAATTTTTTAAAAATCTTCCCGGCCTCGGAATCTCCAAACAGCACCAGAGCCAGTAATAAATCTTTCGGATCTATCCGGGAACCGCCGGCATCAATCGCCGCCGAAGCCGCTATTTTCACCAACGACATCAGCCGGATGGAAATCTCTTTGCGATTCACCACGCCGCCGGAATAAATGGAGATCTCCTTCTCAACTGCTCCGCGAAACTCTTCCGGCTTTACATCAACACGCGTCAAACCTTCTTGAATCTCGGATCGGTCAGTAAGTTTTTTCAAAAGATAAAGCTCAAAATCTGATTTAGAAAAAATTGCCCGGTCCAAAGCCCACTCAATTACCGCGTAGGATTTTGGCGACAAATAATGAGCCAGATTGATTTTGCCTCCGGAGGCCCGATCTAATGATCGGTCCGCCCGATTCGCGACCCGTAAGCGATCTAGCAAAAATAAAATCAGTAGCGCGCCGATTGCCTTCAACGATCGCAAATCGTTCAGCAAAAATATAATTGAAGTTACCGATAGTCCTGCGTAGGTCACGTAAGAACATAGCCGTACCAGAAAACGGCCCACTAAAGTCATTTCTAACCTCGGCTCGTAAAAAATCCAGTTTTCAGAATTTAATCTGTTAGGCATATGGGTAGAATCCTTTGTAAATTATGTAAAACGGAAACATTGCCCAAAGCGCGTATAGAATTACCGCCGCCAGGCAGATTGCCGAATAAATCAGCGCCGCGACCAGTATTCGCCCGGTCCGGAAAATAAATCCGAGTATGTGACCCAAAAAACTGTAATCTTGGTAAAGCGGCTTCAGCCAGTACCGCAGAGAAACCCTCAGAGCCAGACTGCGATCAAGTTTTTCTAAAATCCGCAGAGTCCGACCGGCGAACAACTGAAAACCACCCCAATACCAATGGACCAGGAAAGAATAGATTCTATAAAAAAATCGGTTCAGGAGATAAATGCCCGCTATCTGATTCATTACCTTAATTATACCCTAGAGAGCAATTAAGACCCTTTACTACTTTGTCTCCGGAGAGATTCGCTCTGACAGACTCACGAGGAAGATCGCGGCATCAATATTTTGGACGCCTCCTGTTTTTCGCGCGGAAGGGAAAATGTCATTGTTCCTGGACGTGGAATACTCTGAAACCTCAATATTCTCCTCTTTTACTCCTGCCTTAATCAGTTGAAGTTTGACTGCCTTTGGCACATCTAAGAGGTATTTTCCTTCTGCGTGAGACCGAAACAGTTGTTGCATCTCATCGGGGGAGTAGTGTTCAGCAAATTTATCATACACCGGCTTATCTACTTCAAAATCTTCGGGGGCAATTGAGGGGCCGATGGATACGACCAAACTCTCCGGCTTGGTGCCGTATTTTTCACTCATTTGTCTGATACCTTCTACTGATATTAAAGCCGCCGTCCCCTTCCAGCCCGAGTGAAAAAGTCCGACCGCGCGATTCTCGGGATCATATATGGCTACCGGGGTGCAATCAGCCGCTGACACATACAGAGGATGATGTTCAATGTTGGTGATAAGACCGTCCGTCGCTAGAGTACGCTGAATTCTATCTTTGGGATTAAGTTTTAAAAATTCTTCATCAACCGCGACAACTTTATTGGTATGCTGGAGTTGCGTTTTTACTATGTCATGCGGATCCGCTTCCGGGTCCACCCTCTCAAGGAGTTCTATTAAAAACCGCGCGGGCCGGCGCTTTTCCTTCATCGGCTGGTCAAGCCGATCCGTCTTCCCAAATAGCTTTAGATCCACGGCTTTGGGATTCATACCCATCTCTTCTTTGAAAAGATTAGTGGATCCACCGTACCTGATTTCATTAGGAAACTTTTGAAATATTCCGGGTCGCCAAATTCCACCTTCAATCTTTTCTTTCCCTTCACTTTTTTGCTCCGGGGTTTCCGGTGTTGGATTTTCCATAGTGGAAATTATAACAATTTCTCCCTCTCGCGGACAATCTGAAGAACGCCCTACTTTTTTAGCAACTTATCCGCTTTTCCAGCCAATTTCGGTAAGTTTCGGAAAGTTTTTTCAAATTCTTTCATCGCGACCGTTCCTCGGAGCGCGGCCGCCGGGTGAAACATCGGCATCAGCAGATATTCTCCCATTTTTCCTCCGAAGGAGGATCCGCCTCCGGCGGAAAAAGTTTTTCCCTGATCCCGGGAAATCTTCGCTTTCGGCAAAAAATAATTCGTAGAGAACCGACCCAGAGTTACAATAATCTTCGGCCGGATAATTTTTATTTGGCGCGTCAAATAAGGTTTGTAGGCGGCGATTTCTACCGGCAGAGGATCTCGGTTCTCGGGCGGACGCCTTTTAACAATATTAGTGATATAAACATCTTCCCGGCGCCAGCCGATTTTTTCCAGATTTTTATCCAGCAACTGACCGGAGCGGCCGACAAAAGGCCGCTTTAATTCATTTTCGCGCGCGCCGGGCGCTTCTCCGATAAACAAAACATCGCAATTTATATTTCCCTCCCCAAAAACCAAATTGGACTCCTGCAAAGGCAGAGTCTTGTCCGCCGCGATCTCTTTTTCTAAATCTCTAAGCTTATCTGCCTTGTTCATTACCTATAAATTACCTTTATCGGAAATAAAAAACCATCTCGCCGAAAGGCGGATGGTTTAGTGATCGTGATGATGGTCGTCGCTTTTTGCTCCCATCAGAATTTTTCTTCCGGTATTCAAGGTCCAAACGGCAATTCCGAGAGAAATAATCAGGTCGGCGGTCATCCAGCCAGTAGTCATGATGATAATCGCGCTCACGATCACGCCAATACTCTGGCCGAAATCGTTGATGAAGTGCCGATCCAGATCACGCTCGGTACGGCTACGCTCCTCATCAGCATTCAAAATCTTATGCTGAACCCAGTTCCCTCCGGCGCCGATTATGGCGATCACTAGAACGACCAGCGGCGCGGAAACCTGATGATCGTGAAACCGTTTGATCGCTTCCCAGCTGATAAAGATCGCTGACCCGATCATCAGTAGGCCCAGCACCCAGCTGCCGATCGCCCGCCAAAGATCGGAATTATCGGATTTTTTGCGGACCAGAAAAAAAACCAGTATCGCCGCCAATAGAGCCAACAGATCGCCGCCGACATGCACCGCGTCCGACAGCAACGACAAGCTATTGGTAAAAAATCCTCCAGCCAGTTCCAAAGCCAAAATAATCGCCGCGATCAAACTCGCCAGCGCGTATCGCTTCAGTTCGCAATAACAGCTGGACGGGTCAAGACAGTTCGCCGAATGCGCCCGCAAAAGTTATCTCCTTCAAAGAACGCCTATATCTTACCACGAAATTCAGTAAAAAAAGACCCCGCCGGAGCGGGGGTTATTTGTTAGCTGGAGATTCGGCGGACACCGGACCGAGATCGGGCACAACGCGTCGCGGAAGGATTTTCTTGCATTCTACTTCGGCCCGTTTCTCGACAAGATATCTTTCCCAAATCGCAGCGTCTTCAGCAGTGGCCACCAAAATTGTAGCGCTCTGTCCGTACTTAACGGGATTCCCATCCCGCCAGTCAACATCGGAAAAAACAATAGAAGTAATCTGACGACCGTCATTACGCCTCCCCACGGTAACGGCGTTTAGCGGAGTCGCGACCACCATTGTTTGCTCATAATCGTCAATACAGCTGAAATGGATTTCCGAGTAACAACCACTTGTTCCCTCCTTATATACTTGTTGGCTAAAGCTCGTGATCGGATATTCTTCCGACTGATTGATCCACCAAACCCACCACCCCATCAATGCTCCGGCCACCAGGACAATCGCCGAGATGCCAATAGCGGGTTTCACGTAAGACTTGGACTTCTTGCTAGAGCACGCGGGAATCGACGATGCGACAGACTGTTCGTCACCCATGACTTTCTCCTTTTGAAAGTGTTAAAAACCTGCAGGGATTCTAATATATTCTTCGTACTTTGTCAACCAAAAGAAAAAACCCCGATGTTACCGGGGTTTTTGAATCAACTCGGCGCGCAACGATTTCTTGCCTTCTGGCCTGATGAACAGCTGAGCCCAGACGTCCGGCTTCCATCCTTTCTGAGTCCAATGAATCCAATAACCGAGAGCACAGGACTGACCACACTTCGGGTTCATCGGATACCTTTTCCAGCCAATCCGAGAATTCGGAGTGATTACGCCGTCAAAAATGATACTTTTCTCGTCCTCGCCGAAAATCTTCAGCCGGTCTCCCTTCTCCAAAAATTCCACCGCCTCATCCCAAGATTTTTTGCCGTCTTTATAAAAAACCCAACAAACTCCCTCCGATCCGGTTTCGTACCAATGATCAATGACTCCTTTAAGAACTTTCGGCTTCCGATCACGGCTCACGGCGCGCTCCTTTCAATTACCTTGGATAACTATATCAAATAAAAAAGTCCCCGGCGAAAAAGTTTCGCTGGGGACCTGGGTTGAGTCAGCCGACTACTCGCTTACGCGATAGCGGCTTCGGGATTGAAGTTCGGGAGGCGCTTTTTGACCGCTTCCACCACGGCGGCAAGATCGATCAAGTCGGCGCTCTTGCGATTTCGCATCTTCTCATCCACCGCGCGGTTCAGTACCTCCTCGTTCACACCCGCCAATTGGCCGAGCTGATAAGCCCGAAGCACGGCGATCAGCTTACCCGAGTCGCGTTTGCAAACATGACCCCAAAGCACATAGAGACGCTCTCCGTAGATTTTGAGCGTGTCGAGCCACAGGAGTATGCCCAGTCCGCCGCCAAGCGCGCTGGGGTCCACTTTCCCGCCATGCGCTAAGAGCTGCATACAAGCCGTGAGCGCTCCGGGATTACCGTCGCTCATCGCCATGAGGATGTCCTGACCTGACATGTGAATCTTGATTCTCTCGTTAGCCATTGACGGCCTCCTTTGATTTTTTTATTCAACCAAGTCGAAATGACTTGATTGTTGCTGTTTGATATTATAGCATACCCCTAGACAGAAGTCAATCCCGTGTGCGCCCGTGAGGAATTGAACCTCAACCTCATCCTTCGGAGGGATGCGTTATATCCGTTTAACTACGGGCGCTTACTTGCTGTATTTAATCCCATCACCAGCCCAATCGTCAACACACCAGGAAGTAGAAGTGCGAGTGGATACTTCCTCGCTAAAGCGAATACTCGCACTTTCACTTCCTGGCAAGGCTAGCGCCACTAAACCTTTGTGACAAAACAATTCCTATCACTAACCAAAAAATAAGTCTTCCGGGCTGGAGAGTCCAGAGGAAATGGTCAAATAGGCCGAGTGCTAATAATGCCATGAGCATTATTAGCGGAATTACAAATGATGAATTATGGCTTAATACTTGATACTTAATACTTGATACTAAAATCGCTGTTATAAAAATCAAAAACGCCGCCAGCCCCAAGATGCCGATTTCCGCGCCTATTAGCAGGTAGATGTTGTGGACCGGCTGCCACTGCCAGACCTGTGTCATACCGGCGTTTTTATAAACTTCATTTTTTACCGAATACAAAACTTGATTTCCTATACCCACTCCCGGAAAGTTATTTTTGATAAGACTAATGGCGATATCGTTATAACCGATCCTTTGAGTAACCGCCGGTTCGCTAGGGCTAACTTGCGCGCGCGGCAAAATAAATGAGTGGAAATAGAAAATAGAAATTAATAAGATGGACAAAAGAATAACGGAAATTTGCGCCGCCCGCTGGCGGTATTCTTTGTGGAACAGCGCCCAGATCAAAAACGCTCCAATGAAGATCGCGCCCACCAGCCAAGCCGAACGAGAAAAAGAAAAAACCAACCCTAGAATAATAATGAATAAGCCAATAACTAATAATCCATCCCGAATCGTTATGCTCTTATTCGCGCGAATAGGCCGATAACTTGGGTCTGTTTTGTCAATCGGCCGGAGAAGGAAATATAAAATCGCCAGCAGCCCGATCACTAAAAAAGCAGCCAAAACATTCGGGTGCGGAAGCGTGCCATAAGCGCGTAGAACTTTTCCGCCTTCGGCGATAATCTTTGCCGCCCCTCCGACATTCGGCCCGATGACCGGCTCCCCCAACCGCGCGAGCCCTAAACTTTCCTGCTTAATAAACTGGCCGATGCCAACCAACGACTGAACGACTGACGACGCGACAATCACTGCCAAAATATTTTCAAATTTCACCGCGCCGATTTTCAGGAGCTTCGCCGTAGCCAACGCCATCATTGCCAGCAAAACCAAACGAACAAAATTATAAATCGCCAGTGGCTTGGAAAACGCGACCGCGACAGAAATCAGCGCCAAACCTAAAAATGCGCACAGCAGTTTATTCTCCCCAACCAACATTCTCACATTCTTGAGAATGTGAGAATGTTTGGCCCAGGCAATGAGAAATAAAAGCATCAGAGCGTCACTTACATACAAAAAAACCGCCTCGTATTCATTGAATCCGGCAGTGAATTGATACAACAAAACTCTCGCCCCGAGCGGAATAGAAATCAGAAAAGCGTAGAAAAAATATTTTGGGTTCAACTTTTTGAACTTGACAGCTCTTTAACTTTCAAACTCTATTACTATCTCCACCACATCGCTCGGGTCGCCGGCAAAATGCGTGCGGGATTTTACATGGCTAAAGGAAGTTTTGATTTTGTGGGCTAACTTGTTAGCCATCTCGTTCTCTGTAGTCGTGATCTCCCAGTTTCCATTGCCTAGTTTCTTAATGCTTATTAAGCGATGCATCGGATCCTGATCGTGGGCGCGCCTTCCAAAACCCTCGGCTAGTTCCTGCAACGAGCGCTCCGAACCGGCCGGAAGATTCTTAATAGTGATCCGCCCCTCATATTGATGATTCTTGATCATCTCGCAGGCCGGACAAAGAGCGAATTTCACCGGCACATCTTTTTTCCCGGAAGAAATACTCGCGGTTTCCGCTTTATTGAATTCCTCCATTCCGTGCCGCCAGGATTTCTTGTGATAAGCGGCCCCGCAACTCTTGCATAAAACCACGCCGGCAACGGCTTTAAATTCTTGTTGAGATTTCTTAGAAAGAGGCGCTTTAGGACTTTGATATTGGTTCATTTTGGTATTGCTTTGATTATCTCATGAATAATCGCAATGGAGAACAAAGCGATGAGGGAACCGGCCAACCAATGAAATCTCAACTTCTTCATCTTCAACCAAATCCAAATTATAAAAATACTTTCCAGAGCGATAAAAATCCCGCCGGTGAAACTGATCATGGACAGGAAATCTCTCAATCCTCCGAAATAAAGAGCGATCGGGGCCAGCATCACCAAAGCAAAACGAGACCAATAAGAAACTTTGAGATCGGTCTCCAAACTTTTATCCACGTCATAACCAATCGCCAGATAAGAGCTGATCAACGCCAAAATTCCCAAAACCCCCAGCAGCCAGGAAGCCCAGCCCGGAATACCCATCCGCAATCCGGTAACCGCGTCTTGGGTGACGATTGGGGAAATCGCGACAACACTAAAGGCAAAAAGCAGATAGACCAGCGCCGGCACCGCCACGCCCCAGATAATCGCTTTCTTTACCGGGCCTCCAAAACGCACCAGCGCCGGAATGGCCGCCCGACCGGAAAGAGCGAACAAAACCGGGCCAAGCGGCAAAAAAAGGTTCCCCCAAACCGGAATAAAATCTTGGCGGGAGACTCCACCTAAATTCTCTAGTCCGAAAAAGAACACCAGCCCGAAAATTCCCAGTATTCCCAAAGTAATCGCCAGTTCGGCTTTAGCAATTTTTTTCAGCCCCAATAAAATAACCGCGGAAGAAAGAAACCAGAAGATTACTATCTTCAGCTCACTGGAGCCGGATCGGAATAAAAGATGAGCGAAACTCTCCGATAAAATGAGATAGATTGTAAGAACCAGAATGCCCTGAATAATAGTCATTAGGATAGCCGGAACACTCGCCCAGTTTCCAAGGTAGATCCTAGAATAGCCGACCAAACGATGATCGCCGGGAGTCTTTTCCACGATTTCCGCGTACATCAGATAAATTGCGATATAGGCCAAAGCGGCAATCACCAAATATAGAAACCCGAGACTGATTCCGGAGAATTTAAATATGTACGGCAAAGCAAAAACCCCGGCGCCGATAATCGTGCCGGCTAAAAGCCCGAAAGAAAGAAAGAAATTTTTAATCCTCGTCGGAATCATGAGCGGCTAAACTTCCCATTCTTTTAATCATTTTGCGCTCAATAAACCAAAGGAAAACCAGGATGAAAATAGTCATGAACGTCGCAAAAATGGCGATGGAATAAAGCTTATAAGCAACGGCCATACCAATGCCCGCGGAGACCCATAGACCGGCCGCCGTGGTCAGACCGCGCACCTTGTTGTTGGTGGACAAAATGGAGCCAGCCCCGATAAAACCAATTCCCACCACCACCTGCGAAGCAATACGGGATGGATCATAGCTGGAACCAAGGAAGCTTTCAAAAGCCAGCTGGGAAATAATGCTGAAAAGCGCCGCGCCCGAGGACACTAGGGCGAAAGTTCTCATGCCGGCGGTTTTGCGAGCCAATTCTCTTTCTACGCCAATCAAGGCGCCCAGAATAGTAGCCAGCGCGATTTGGCCGAATATTTCTAAATGAGCCGGACTAAAAAATTCTTGGATCATAGTTCAAATATTTCATCCCCTTGCCGGACCTTGTCATCAACTTTCACGCCGACTTCCTGCCCTTTTTTGGCGACTGAAACATCTTTGTGATCGTACTGCATGGATTTTATCTTCTGCTCAAAATCCGTGGTAGCTCCCTTTATGCGGACTACTGAACCCGCCTTGACCGGCTTTTTGAATTTCATAATCGCCACCTCAATGCCGCCATAGAAATGCGTGACTACTCCGATTGGTTTCTGAACTTTCGCCTTTGCTGTCTTTTTAACCGGTTTTTTATTTTTTGATATCTTTTTCTTCATTTTTATTTTTTGCCGTTTTCTTCTTTCTCCTTTTCTATCATAGCGATTATCCGATCAATGAGTTGTCTAGGATCGTTATCATAAATAACTTTCCCCGGACCCCGATGCGACTTATCAACGATGTCTTTTATCATATCCGCCATTCCGCCGGTTCCGGTTAAAACTCCGGTCGGTTTGTGATCCTCAAAGGCAATCGTGAACTCGTTCAGGGTCCCTATACGTCCGCAAATATTAATCACCGCGTCCGAGGACCGGATTAAAAGGAGATTTCGCCCAGAATAATCAAACCCGGTATAAACAATCAAATCATGGTAGTCGGTGGGCAATTTATAAGATTTTATGTGCGCCGACTCCGAAGCGGCGGGAGAAATTCCGATCACCATACCGCCGGCCTCTTTCGCGCCCTTAGCCGACCAATAGGGAATTCCAGTAGTGGCGCCGGTAACTAACACCATCCCGGCTTCGGCAATCGCCCGGCCAATCTGCTCGGCTTTCTCCAGGGCATCAATAGCGCAATGACCCGTCTCGGCGGCGCCCGATACGCAGATTTTATACTTGAGATGATGTCGTTGGTTCAAACGAGAAGCCATATATATTATTCTACCAAAAACCTTGGAAACTCTATAACTCAACCGTGGAATCCGGATCAGCGACAAAGCCGTCAATCGCCAACTCATCCCGCATTTTTTGGACCAGCTCTTTCGCCGATTCTTCTTCCGAATGAACCACAAAAACTTTTTTCAGATTTTTACGCATCGGCTCCAGCCAAGAAAGCAGCTGCGGCTGGTCGGCATGAGCCGAATAAGCGCTCGCGACCACAATCCGGCAACGGACAGGAATTGATTCGCCGAAAATTTTCACTTTTTTAGCTCCATCAATCAACTGACGGCCCAGAGATCCTTCGGCCTGATAACCAACTACCAATAAAGTGTTTTTGGGGTCGGAAAGATAACGATGCTCGTGATGTAGAATCCGGCCGGCGTTAGACATACCCGCTCCGGCAATAATCACTTTCGGCGGCGGAACATCATTGATGTGTTTGGATTCTTCGACCGTCAAAGTCATTTTCAAACCGGGGAAATTAAAAATGGAATCGCCTGATTGGATCAACTTCCGAGTTTCCTCATCAAAATATTTGTAATGCTTCTTGTAAATCTCAGTTAGTTTAATGGCCAATGGACTATCAATAAAAATCGGGATGCGGGGAATCCTTCCATGCTCCGACAACTCATTCAATTCAAACAAAAGTTCTTGGGTGCGCTCCATAGCGAAAGCCGGGATCATCAGAACCCCTTTGCTCTTCACTGTATCCTCAATCATATCTTCCAAAATTTCCTTCCTTTCTTCGCGCGGCCCGTGCACCCGGTTTCCATAAGTCCCCTCAATGACGCAATAATCAACATCTGCCGGCGGATCTTCGCGTTTTCCGATAATCGGCGCGGGAGAGTTTCCTAAATCTCCGGAAAATATAATTTTCTTTCCTTCGGCATGAATCTCAATAAAAGCCGAACCTAAAACGTGCCCGGCGTTATGAAAAATAACATCCAGATTTCCCACCTTCATCGATTCGCCATATTCCACGCCGGTCCAGTTCGTCATTAATTCCTCAATTTCCCGGACACCGTAAATTACCGGCTGTTTGAAACGCTCCGCTTCCTGAATTAAAATATGCTCGGAATCAAGCAGTAAAAGGTTGGCCGCGTCCCGGCCGGGTATAGTGGAATAAACTTTTCCGCGGAAACCGTCTTTATATAACTTCGGTAAACGGCCGACGTGATCAATGTGCGGATGAGTAACAAAAACCGCCGAAATTTCCTTAGGATTATATGGAAACGGCTCAAAGTTCTTTTTTTCCACGAAACTCCCGCCCTGGTTCAACCCGCAATCAATCAAAAATTTCTGTCCGTTAGTTTCCAACAAAAAATTTGACCCCGTCACCTGCTTCGCTGCGCCGTAGAATGTCAGCTTCATCCCGTTAGAAGTAAAACGAACTAAGACCTTTTGTTGATGCTAGAATAGACGAGATAAAATTTCTCCGGTGATTAGTCATATTAATGTGAACTTCTAACGGGATTCATGAGCTTAATTATCCTTCTATTTTTTGATTGCGTCAAAAATAGCTACGCTCATGAACGGCCAGTGGTTGCGGTTTTTTAATTCCGGCGATAAGCCGCCCCGTTTTAAGAGATCCACTAATTGATCCGGTTTTCGCTTAAACGCCCGCTCGTCCAGAAAGAAGGCGAGGTGTCCTAAAATCTTTAAATACTCCGGCATTACGATATCCACCAGATAAAAACGCCCGCCAGGCTTCAGCGCTCTTTTAATCTCTTTAGTCGCCTGAATAAATTGATCTTCGGTCAGATGATGGAACATCAGGGTGCTAATCACTAAATCAAAGCTGTTGTCGGGGAAATTTAATTTCGTCGCGTCCATTTCTAAAAAAGTCTTGCCGGGATAACTTTTCCGGCAAAGCTCCAACGCGTCTTTCTCCAAATCTATGCCGATATAATTATCTCCCAGCATTTCCGAGTACCGACCATAACCACAACCAACATCCAGAACTTTTCCGCTTTGGAAGTTAATTGACTGCAAATACTCCGCTAATCGCGGTTTCTGATATTTGAAAAATATGTTTTCTATCCAGCGAGTATTCATACATCTGATTATATAACAAAAATCCGCGCTAGCGCGCGGAATAGATTTTAGACAAATCCTCCGTGATTGCCGTACTTGTCGTGTTTGAGACTTATGGCCATAAGCTCTTTCATAAAGCGCTTCGGCTCTTTGACCATCATCTCCAAAACCACGACGGCATCTTCTAGATCCAACCCAATACGCCGACCTCGGTTACCGGTCATCTTATCAATTTTTGCCAGGGCTTTCTTGATTCGGGCCAGCTGATCAGCGCGCCGATCCTCAGCGACAGTTACGGCAACCGACTTAGCATTACTCCAATACCTCATTCGTGAACCCATGCGACCTCCTTTATTTAGAGCCGAGGAGTATTATAACAGCAATTCTGAGATATACAATCCAACTTATTAATAAACGAATAACATATCTGATTCGAATCTACGAATAAAATTCGGAAATTCGTTGGTCCTATTCGTTATTCGCTTATTCCATTCAGAGTCTCCTCCACAACCTTCTTCTCATTCCACGGAATTTTTTTGCCGCGCGCGACATGAATCCAATCTTCGCTTCCCTTACCGGTCAGAATCACCGCGTCTCCTTTGCGGGCCATGGAAATCGCTTTCCGGATCGCCTCCCGACGATCGGTGATCTTAATGAATTCTTTTTCCGAATCATAGGCGCCGGAAAATCCGCCGGCCACTTCGTTGATAATCTCATCGGGTGGTTCGTCATAAGGATCTTCGTTAGTCACAATTACCCCATCGCAGTAATCCGCCGCTATCTTCCCCATCGCCGGCCTTTTCCATTTATCACGTCCACCGCCGGCCGCTCCTAATACACAGAACATTTTATTTCGGCCGGAAAGATTTTGCTTAATCCTCTGATAAACTTTTTCCAAGCTATCCGGAGTGTGCGCATAATCAATGATGATCGCGAAAGGATCACGCCGGACGTACTCCAACCGGCCGGGCACTCCCCGAAACTCCTGGAAGGTCTGCTGAATTTTCTCCCACGAAATTCCTTGACTCTCGGCAAAAGCGGAAGCGGCCGCGGCATTTTCCAGATTAAAATCGCTGGCGATCCAGTCACCCATCACCTCCGCTCCGCCCGCTAATTCTTTACGGATAAAACTTTCCCGGCTGAAATAAATCACCTTCGCTTCGTCGGCAACCGCGGAAAAATATTGCGCGGATTTATCGGCCTCGTTAATGAAAAAACGCTTTGGGGACTTCCCGGAGCGCTCGGCCACATCTTCAAAGAAAGAAACCTTGGCGGCGCGGTAATTCTCAAAAGAACCGTGCGCCTCAATATGCTCCGGGTGCAAATTAGTGAAAAGGGCGGCATCAAAATCAATAAAGCGATGGCGATGCTGTAAAATTCCCTGGGAGGTTACTTCCACTAAAGCGTACTGACAACCGGCGCGCACCGCTTTTCGCAAAAACCTCTGCAGAGCGAACCGTCCCGGCATAGACATGCCGCTGGTATTTTTAGTGGTGTCATCGGCAATTTTGAATCGTATAGAAGAGATTAATGCCGTTTTTTTACCGGAAGACTGTAGGATGGCGTTAATTAATTCAAGGGTGGTGGATTTGCCTTTGGTACCGGTTACCCCCAATACAAAAATCTTCCTGGATGGAAAGCCGTAAAGCAGGGCGCCGACCCAAGCCAGAAAGAAATGATAAATACTTTTCAGAAATCTCATTGTTTCGCTTTTTTCAGAGTCTCTTTGAGTCGCTCCTTGAAACCCTTGATCTGCGGATCGATCTTGCCGATCGCCGTCTTGGCCTGCTGGCGGGTGTAGCCCAAGCTGACCAGCGTCTCCTCAAGTTCCACATCGGACTCCATTAAACTCAAGTTCTGCGCGGAGGCCTCTTTACTGCCGCCGTCCAGTTTCCCCTTCAGATCCAACACTACCCGCTCGGCGGTCTTTTTCCCGATCCCGGAAGCTTTGGTTAAAAGCTCTATTTTCCCGGAATTGATGGCGGCGATCAACTGATCGGTTGGCGCGATTCCCATCACCGACAGAGCCGTCTTAGGACCGATCCCGCTCACAGTGTTTAATTTCTCAAAAAGATAAAGTTCCTGCTCGTTAAGGAAACCGAAAAGCTCAAACGGGGCGTTCTCCCGACTGTAAAGCGAGCAAAAAATCTTGATGTCGGAGCCGTTTTGTGGCAAACTTTGCGCGGCCCGTTGGGATAGTAGAACCTTAAAGCCGATACCGCCCGCCTCAATAATCGCGCAGTTTTCCCTCCTCCCGACCACCTTCCCGGTTAAGCTGTAGAACATACTTTTATTATACTTCTAAACCAAACTTTATAAACTTCATAACTTTATGAACTTTCAACTCATCTCCAGCTTCTCCCCCAAGGGAGACCAAATGCAAGCCATTGAAAAACTGGTGCGTGGTCTTGAAGTTGGCCATCAGCGCCAGACCCTGATGGGCGTAACCGGCTCCGGAAAAACTTTTACGATGGCCTCGGTAATTGAGAAAGTCGGCCTGCCCACTTTAATTATTTCTCCGAACAAAATCTTAGCCGCTCAACTCTATCAAGAATTCACGCAGTTTTTTCCAAATAGCGCGGTTCACTATTTCGTCTCCTACTATGATTATTATCAACCGGAGGCGTACATGCCGCAAACCAAAACCTATATCCAAAAAGATTCGCGCATTAACGCGGAGATAGATAAACTACGCCACTCCGCCATTCAGGCGGTGCTCGGCCGCAAAGATGCAATCGTCATTGCTTCGGTCTCCTGCATCTATGGAGTCGGCGATCCGAACGAATATCAAAACGCCCGCTTGGGGTTAAAAGTTGGACAAGTTATAGACCACAAAGATCTGACTCGTCATCTGAACCTCCTGCAATATGAAAAGAATAATGAACTGCCGTTACTCGGCCAATTTTCCATTGACCAGCAGAAAGCCAAAATTAACCTGGTAACCGGTGAGATTTATGAAATAATCTTTGAAAAAAGAAAAATTTCTGCTATCAGAAAGATTGCGAAAGATTGGGCGTCGGGAAAGATGGACTCCGTGGAAATTTATCCGGCAAAATTTTGGGTGACCCCCCAACACAAACTGAATCTGGCGATGCAAAACATCCGAGCCGAGCTGGATGACCGAGTGGAGCAACTGCAATCGGCCAACAAATTTGAGGAGGCGAACCGCCTGGAAAAGAAAACTAATTTTGATCTGGAAATGCTGAAGAAAAAAGGATATGTAAACGGCGTAGAGAATTATTCCCGTCACCTGAGCTTCCGGGAGCCGGGAGAACCGCCGACTACACTCTTGGACTACTTCCCGAAGCCTTTTCTGGTTTTTGTTGATGAATCGCATATTGCCGTTCCGCAATTGAACGCCATGCAGGAGAGCGACCGTCGCCGCAAAAATAATCTTATTGAATATGGCTTCCGGCTACCGTCCGCTTTAGATAACCGGCCTTTAAGTTTCGCGGAATTTAATTCCAAAATCGGACAAACCGTATTCGTGTCCGCGACACCCGGTCCTTATGAATTGGAATATGGAAATGTGGCGGAGCAAATGGTGCGGCCGACCGGCATTCTGGATCCGGAAATTCAAATTCGGCCGGCGAAAAAACAGGTGCAACATCTGCTTAATGAAATTCACAAACGGATCGCGAAAAATGAACGCGTACTGGCTTTGACGCTCACTAAGAGATCAGCGGAAGACCTGACCGAGTATTTACTTCAGCAAGGAATCAAAGCCAAGTACTTACACTCGGAAATCAAAACTTTGGATCGCCCGAAAATTTTGAAAGCGTTACGCACCGGAGAAATTGATGTCGTTGTAGGGATTAACTTACTGCGTGAGGGTTTGGATTTACCGGAAGTCAGTCTAGTGGCAATCCTGGATGCTGATCGCGAAGGATTCCTGCGTAACTACCGGGGCCTCATTCAAATGGCCGGCCGAGCCGCTCGCTCCATTAGCGGCAAGGTAATCTTGTACGCCGATTTTCTGACCGACTCTATTAAAAAGACCTTGTCGGAAACTTTGCGTCGCCGAAAAATTCAGGAAAAATTTAATAAAAAGATGGGTATGCGCCCAACGGCGCATAACAAACCGATTGGGGAAGATATGATCAGGCAAGCCAGCGAGGTATAAGCGATGGTATAAAAAAGTCCCGGGTTTATCCGGGACTTGTGTTCTAAAGAAGCTTCAACGCTTCCATCGCCTTGGCCGAAAGAGAATTTTCGCTCGCCGCGATCATTTCCAGGTCGCCCTTCTGAGCATGGCCCTTCTTTACCCGGTCCGCCGCGGCCGTCGCGCCACAGGACCGCAACACCCGAGCCAACTTCTGCTGTCGCACCTTCTCCTTGTAGGACTCGGCCTGCGTCCACTTGTTCTTGCCGGTCGCCGCCCGCTTGGGGAGGCCCTTCCGCGATCTGTCGGCCATATCTGCTCCCTTTTCTAAGAGCCAAAGAAAAATCTGACTAGAGAACTGATGTATATTATACGAACCCTCTTTCCGGGTCAAGGGCTCGGTCGCATTGTTTTGAGGAAACAGAATAACTTTTCTCCTGCGGAAAAGTTTTCTTCGCTCTCGGCGGTTGTTCGTTCGAGATTAACGAACGAGCCAAGCCCAACCGCCTCCGAGATGTTCCTCAAAACAATACGCCCTCGCTTTTGTAATGGTAGAATGAATATAATGATCGGGCTCGCTACAAAAAAAGATTATCTGCTGGTATCAATCGTCGGCTTAGCATTTGGAATTCTGTCTCTGCCGATTTTAGAGAACATAAAACCGCCACATTGGGAGTTGACCTTAATGAGCGCGGCTTTAGTAATCACCGGATTTTTCTTATTCGCTAACTTCGCGATGTGGGTCGCGGGTATGATCGGGCTTCGCTCGCTGGCGCTCTTTCAATTCGCGAAATATGGCGCTGCCGGCGCCTTAAGCGCCTTCATAGATCTGGGGCTGCTTAACCTTTTCAGTCTGATCTTTCAAATCTTCTCCGGTCCGGCAATTCTGATCTTTAATTCGGTGTCGTTTTTAGTCGCGGTTACCAATTCATATCTCTGGAACAAGTTTTGGGCTTTTAAAAAAGAGGGGGACACCGCCAACCTTAGGGAATATTCTAGATTCATTGGTATAACCCTGGTTGGATTAGTCATTAATACTGCGATCGTCTTCATAATGACCACTTTCATCGGCGCTCCCGAGGGAACGTCGGAACCGCTTTGGGAAAACGTGGCAAAATTCAGCGCGATTATCCCGAACGTGATATGGAACTTCTTCGGTTATAAGTTTTTTATCTTTAAAAGCTAGGGGCTTGCATTTTTGTTAATTCTCCTGTAATATCTTTGTAATTAGTTAAAAGACATGCCAATTACCCATTCAGCGAAAAAGGCCTGGCGCCAAAACATTACTCGCCGGACCCGTAATGTCTCTCAAAGAAAAACCCTAAGAGGCGTTATTAAAGAATATAAAAAAGCCCCGAGGGCGGAGCTTTTGGCTCAGGTTTTTCAAAAACTGGATAAAGCCGCGAAGACCAATCTGATTAAGAAAAATACCGCCTCCCGTTTGAAGTCCCGCCTATCAAAGCACCTCTCCGCTAAATCCTAACCACTAGTCGCTAATCGCTATATTCGTTAAAACTTCTTCATATTCCAGCTTCCCGGACTTAATGGCCACATCATAGTTGGCCATTAAACTTTTTTTAGGCGAAATTGAGGCTAGAACGTTAAAAACTTTAGCCGGATCTTCCGAATTTAAAAGATGCTCCAGTAGGGGGAGCCGAGTGGTGGCCGAACCGGAGCGCGCGAAAGCGTTTAAAGAAGAAAAGAAATCCACCTCCCGCAAAACATCCTGATGACTCCCGCCGAGGGCCAGACGATCTATTTCATTAACTAAACCCCAAGTGTCACTCGCGTATTTCTCCGCTAGACCCCGTAAAACCTGAGCGTCTAACTTCAGGCCGCGACTATCGGACTCCTTTTTAATTAGCTCCGAAAGTTGGGCCGGCGCCAATGCTTCAAAACTCTGTTTTACTACCGATTCTTTAGAAAATATTTTAAACGGCTTTGGTAGGGCTTTGTCGGTTATCACCACTAGACTCATTTCTTTAGATTCATCAGCAATTTTCAGAATGTTATCCACCTCCTTCGGTTCCCGCTCCGAAATTCCATAAATAATGCCGAATTTCGCGGTATCAAACAAAGATTGGGCGGTGGAGAAATCTTTCAGATGATCCATTTCTTCCGGCTCGGTCAAATCAAAACGCTTCACGCTTAAAGCGGAATGTTTGTCGGTAAACTGCTTGGTAATTTCCCGGAGTTTTTGCGACCGCCGATACGCATCGGGGCCGTAAAGATAGATCAACATAAGATGAGTATAAAGTATTCGGTATTAAGTATGCAGTATGAATACATAATACTGTATACAAAATACTTAATACTATTTCTGGCACTTCGGGCAGAAACTTGCCAGGAAGTGAAAGTTCGACCGACCCGCAAAGGCGCCTTTGGCGCAAGTCGAACTTCTACTTCCTGGTGAACGCGAACGGCCTACTTTAACTTTTGACATGTTGGACAGTAATGCGCTGACCTACCTCCCAGTTTTTTCCTAACAATTTTTGTGCCACAGCGCGGACAAGGTTCATCTTCTCTTCCATAAACATTTCTATGTTCGGTGTAGCCCCCTTCTTCTCCGGCGGTATCGCGAAAGTCGCTAGTAGAAGTACCCCTTAATTTTATTGCTTTCGTCAGGATCTCTCTGATTGCCTTATATATATTTTTCAACTCTGGGCCTTTCAATTTATTAGCCGGCTTAAAAGGATTTATTTTTGCTTTCCACAAAATATCGTCGGAATAAATATTCCCGATTCCGGCAATCACCTCCGGATCCATCAATACCTGTTTTATCTTTCTTTTCTCCACTCTTATTAAACTCTTAAACTTTGCAACGTTTAAACTTTTCCCCAGGGGTTCGGGGCCCAAATTCACCAGCTCCGGAAGATTTTCAATCACTTCCTTCGTGCCGGCAATTATTTTGGCAAATTTCCGCAGATCAGAAAAGCCCAACATCTGCCCATTATCTAAATAAAATATCAGGTGGATGTATTTATTGTACGGGTCTTCCACTATGGCCCTCGGGGAAAGCGGAATCACTTTTTTGCCATCAATTCTCCACTTCCCGACCAATAAGTGCCCAGTCATTTTCAGATGAGCCAACAGCATTTTTCCGTGCGTGAGATAAATTAAAATATTTTTTGCGCGGCGGCGGACTTCCACAAACTTTTCTCCTTTCACAAAGCCCTCAAAAGCCGCCACGTGCTTGTGGGCAACCTTGATACGCGACTGATCCAACGGATCTTTTATCATCTTCGGCCAATCAAACCAAACTCCGGTAATCTTCCGGCCCACAATTTTCTTATTCAGGTCATTAACGACCGTCTGAACTTCAGGAAGTTCGGGCATAGATTTATAGCTCGCTCCAATTCTTACCTACTGCGCTATCAACTTTCAACTCAACGTCTTTCAATTTATATGCCGCCTCCATCACTTTTTTTATTTCCGGCACAACTTCGTCCACCATTTTATCGCTTACTTCAAAAATCAGCTCGTCGTGAATTGAGAGAAGAAGGCGGACTTTATCCTGCCACTTCTTTTTATGGACCAGTTCGTCGGTTTGAATCATCGCTAACTTGATGATGTCGGCCGCCAGACCTTGGATCGGCATATTCGTAACCACCCGCTCCGCCTCGGAAGAAAAGCGGCGGTTCGGGTGAGTGATGCCAGGAACTAGGCGTCGGCGCCCGTTGAGATTTACCACAAATTTATCTTTCTTTGCCTGATTAATCATTTTTTCCTGCCAGCCTTTAACCGAAGCAAAGTCAGAAAAATATTCCGAGATAAATTTCTTAGCTTCTTCCACTGAAATATTGCCGGTATGCGCGAAGGCATTCGGACCCATTCCATAGATGACACCGAAGTTCAAAGTCTTCGCTAAATTACGCATCTCCTTGGTCACCTCCTCGATCGGAACGTTAAAAACTTTAGAGGCGGTCACTCTGTGAATGTCCAACTTTTTTTTGAAAGCGGCGATCATTTCCGGATCTCCGGCTACGGAAGCCAGCACCCGCAACTCAATCTGTGAATAGTCCAAAGAAACCAGACTATTTCCCTTATCGGCGATGAAGGCGCCGCGAATCTTCTTGCCCCACTCGGTCGTGACGGGAATATTCTGTAGATTTGGATGCTGCGAACTTAAGCGCCCGGTCGCGGCGCCGGTCTGGATAAAACTGGTATGGATACGGCCGTCTTTCGCGATTAACTCCTGCAGAGGCATCACGTAAGTTGATTGGAGTTTATATAACTCACGATATCGCAACATAGGCGCCACAATCGGATGGCGATCTTTAATAAAAGAAAGCGTTTCGGCATCAGTGGAGTAAGCGCCGGTTTTCTTTTTCGGTATCCCCTCCGGATTTATTTTTAATTTTTCAAACAAAATAGCGGAAAGCTGTTTGGGAGAATTGAGATTAAACTCCTCGCCGGCTTTCTTATAAATATCTTTGATCAATTTTTCTAACTCTTTGTTCAACTCACCGGAAAGTTTTTTTAGATACCCGGGATCAACCCTCACTCCGACTTGGTTCATTTCTTCCAGAATACTAACGAGCGGCAATTCAATTTCCCGAAAAACTTTATTCAGACCAGCTTTTTCCAGCCGCCGTTCTAACGCGGCCAAAACCTCTGCCAGATCCTCCGACCCTTCCTGCGAAAGAGGACTGTCGGGATCAAGCAGCCATCGAGCCAATTCAATTTTTTTCGCTTCGTTGATCATTTTTCTAACTTTTCAATAAGACTCTTAAATCCCAAGGATTGGAAAAAGGTTTTAAGTTTTACCTTATCTAATGCGGGAACTTTTAGGGATTCCAAGTTACTCACGCCAACTGGAGCGTCGCGACGGATAGTCGCTAAGCGACGGGAAAATATGGCTTCTTCTTTTTTGCCTTCAATTTTTTTGGCGATCTTCGGGGTGATGATGGCGATGTTTTCATAAACCTCTTCAATGGTTGGAAATTCTTTCAGCAAAATCTCGGCGGTCTTCGGACCAACTCCGGCAATACCCTTGATGTTGTCGGAGGCGTCTCCAACAAATCCCTTATAGTCCGGCAATTGCTTCGGCTTCAAGCCGAATTTTTCTATTACTGCTTTCTCATCGTAAATCACCGTTTCGGTAATTCCGGTTTTAAATAGCTGGCCGACAATCTTCTCTCCCTCTACCAACTGCAACACATCGCGGTCGCCGGAGAGAATGATAATTTTTAGATCCGGCTCGTCTTTAAACATCTCCACGAATGAACCAATAAGATCATCGGCTTCAAAGCCGGGGATAGCAAAAGCCCGAACACCAAAAACATCATAAACCGAAGCCGCTTTTTTTAACTGCGGGATCAACTCATCGGATGTCGGCGCTCGCTTGGCTTTATATTCGGCGTATTCTTTATCGCGGAAGGTCGGTTCGGGAGTATCAAGAGACGCGGCAATATAATCCGGCTTCTGCTCGGTGATAATTTTTAAAAGCGTGTTAGACAAACCATAAATCGCGTTGGTCGGCGATCCGTCCGGCGCGGTAAACGGCGGAAGGGCGTGAAAAAACCGATGAATCAGCGCGTTAGAATCAATCAGTAATAATACGTTCTGTTTCTTTTCTGCCATGCCAGGTGAGTGAAAACTCGGCTGTTTAATTCGACTTTAAGTTTAATAATGTCAGTCTAACCAGAAAATGTCTGAAATATCACTCGGCTGGTTTGCGTATGCTGATATGCCGAGTTTCTACTCCCTGGCCATGTGTGAAGTTTAACCAAATAGTGTCTTTCGGCAAAATGTTTTTTACCTTGTCGGCCCATTCAATAATCACAATGTTGTGGGGATCTTTCAAAATATCCTTGAAATCCAAAACGTCCAGCTCTTTAGATGAGTTCAATCTGTAGGCGTCCGCATGATACAAAAGTTTAAAGTTTAAAGTTGCAAGTTTATAGGAACGGAAAATAAGGAAGGTCGGGCTCGGAACATGCCGTTTGATGCCAAGCGCTTTAGCGAACCCCTGAACGAAGGTGGTTTTACCCGCTCCGAGATCACCGACTAGACCAACCACTCGGGCGTGATGCCCGGGTTTCTGTTTGAAGACTTTTTTAGTTAAAGCGGCGGCGAATTTTTGCATTGCCGCAGCGCTGGAGAATTTGTGAATCATAAGATGGGATCTCCTGGGGATCTAAGGCCTAGGTGGGTATAAGCCGCCGGGGTTACCCTCCGTCCGGAGGAAGTGCGTTCCAATAAACCAACGCTCATCAGATATGGCTCATACACTTCTTCTAAGCTACCCCGGTCATCACTAAGCGCCGCCGCTAAAGTCGCCGCTCCAACCGGCCCGCCATTAAATTTTTTGATGATTACTTCCAGCACCCGGCGATCCTGCGGCTCCAAACCAAGATTATCTATTTCCAACATTTCTAAAGTCTTCTGGGCAGTGGTAGCGTCAACTACTCCTTCGGAATGGACATCGGCATAGTCACGGACTCGTTTTAATAAACGGTTGGCAACTCGCGGAGTGGAACGGGAGGCGCCGGCAATAATTCTTATCGCTTCGGCGTTAACATTTAAATTCAGGACTTTCGCGGAACGTTTAACTATCGCCTCAATATCAGGAGCTTCATAGTAGTCCAACTTGAAGGAAGCGCCGAATCGGGAGCGTAGCGGGCCGGACAATAAACTAGGTCGCGTAGTAGCGGCGATTAAAGTGAACGGGGGTAAATCAATGGTCAGCATCCGCGCCGCCGGTCCCTTCCCGACTATCAAATGCAACTTCCTTGCCTCCATGGCAGGATACAGGACCTCCTCAATGGTTTTGTTCAGCCGGTGCGCCTCATCAATAAATAAAATATCGTTCTTCTCCAAATTCGTGAGCACTGCCGCCATATCGCCCATCTTCTCCAGTGCCGGACCGGAAGTGATTTTGATGTTTGAACCGAGATCTTTAGATACTAGGTGCGCCAGGGTTGTCTTACCTAAACCGGCCTGCCCGTAAAACAGGAGATGGTCACAAGCTTCGCCGCGCTTCTTGGCCGCGTCAAGGATAATCCTAAGGTTTTTCTTGGTTTTTTCCTGCCCGACATAGTCGTCCCAAGTAGAAGGACGTAAAATTGAATCAACGGTTTGTTCTTCGGTCGGGAGCTTTTCATCCATGACTAAATTATATGAAATAAACGGAGTATTTACGAGGACTCACCCAGCCATCATTCTCTTCCCAAAGCGGAAGCCAATAGTTCCTCGGAACATGCCGGAGGTGGTTTGGTCCGTTCGTTATATCTCGAACGGCAAACCACAGAGGCCGAAGAAAACCTGCCAGCTGGCAGGTTATTCTGTTTCCGGGGGCTATTGGCCGGAGCCCTTGACGAGGCTAAGCGGTTGTCCTACTATCAATCCTTGTGCGCCTCTAAGCTATTGACACAAAAGGCGAACTATGCTAAGATTGGCCCAGTTTAGTACATTGACCTGTGGGCGGGAATTTTCCTTAGCATTTTGGACAGTTTGGCTCCGGCTGGACTACTCCTCGGGGTAATTCTAACCTTTTCTGAATTTATTCGGGAAAGTCTTTACATATCTCTCGGCTTGCCGAGATTTGCCCACAGATCAATGTACTCAACAACAAAATCCGCCGAAAGGCGGATTTTGTCATTTAGAACAAAGCGAGGGCGTATTGCTTTGAGGAACATCTCGGAGGCGGTTGGGCTTGGCTCGTTCGTTAATCTCGAACGAACAACCGCCGAGAGCGAAGAAAACTTTTCCGCAGGAGAAAAGTTATTCTGTTTCCTCAAAGCAATGCGACCGAGCCCTTACCAACGAAGAGGCCCGGTGACTCCCTCTACTTCCTCAAAAGTGGTCACTCCGGCAAGAGTTTTCAGAATTCCATCTTGCTGCATATTCACCATCCCCTGTTTATCCGCGTACTTCTGCACCATCACCTCGCCGGTTGATGGGCTGATCAATCCCTCTAACCCTTCATCTACCAACAACAACTCCATCACCGCGATACGCCCCTTATAGCCGATATCCACGCACTTCGGGCAACCTTTGGGTTTAAAAACTTGGGGTTTAGCGTAGTCCTGTCTATTTACCCGTTTCGGTAAACCACCCAAGAAGTGTTTAACTTTATTTTCTGCCTCCGGAGAAAGCTTATCCGGAACTTTACAGTTCTCACACAACTTTCTTACCAGACGCTGGGCAATAATCAAACTAAGAGCCGGGCCAAGACTGGCTGGCTTCACTCCAAGGTCCAGGAAGCGCGGGATCGCTCCGGCGGCTGAGTTGGCATGTAGCGTGGAGAATACCAAGTGCCCCGTGAGAGCGGCTTGAACCGCGATATCACCGGTTTCTTTGTCACGTACCTCACCCACCAGAATCACATCCGGGTCTTGCCTCATCAGCGAACGCAGACCGGAAGCAAAATCATAACCCGCCTCGGGATCAACCTGCGTCTGTTCCACTCCGGCCAGGTGATACTCAATCGGGTCTTCAATGGTGATCATTTTTGTGCCGCCGGAGAGCTTGCTAAGTAAAAACGCGTAAAGCGTGGTGGTCTTTCCGGATCCGGTCGGACCGGTATTCAAGATCATTCCATTGGGTTTCTTTAGTTCTTCTCTGACGATTTCCAAATCATCCTTGCGGATACCTAATTGTTCTAGAGTTAAACGGATCGCCGAAGGGTCCAGAATGCGCATTACGATCGTTTCTCCGAACTCCGAAGGAATAATGGAAACGCGCATCTCAATGTCCGCCTCGTTGATTCTGATGGTGAAACGGCCATCTTGTGGGACGTTGCTAACGTTGAGCTTCAAATTGGAAAGTAATTTTATCCTGGATAAAACATATTTATAAACTTCGTGAGAAAGATTGGTAACCACGTCATGTAAAATTCCATCAACCCGGAAACGAATCCGCACCCCTTTTTCTTGCGCTTCAAAATGAATATCGGAAGTCCGGTTGTATAAAGCTCCCGCCAAAACAATTTCCAAAATTTGGCCGGTGGGTAACGTTTTAAAATCAAAGGCCATTACCTCCTTGCTGATTTTCTCAAGATCGGTGAGCCGGGTAGACAACTCTTTAATGCGTGATTCCTGAATATCAATTTTGCCGGTTATGTCGTCGCTGGCCGACACTAAGAATTTGTAGTAACTCCAGACGTGCTCCAGGGCGCTGGCGGAGACCAAAAATATTTTCACGTGCCGCCCTTCCGCTTCCAGCTTCTTTAGAAAATCGGGAACGCCGGAACGCTTCGGATCGTAAACCGCCACCGCGACCTCTTTTTCTTTAGACTGGAAAGGTGCCACCAATAAACGGCGCGCCTCTTCCTCTTTGAGTATCTTCAAAGCATCAATTTGAATCGGTGCCGTCACTAAGTTGAGATAAGTTAAGCCGGCCCGAGAAGCCCTATCTTGGGCATCTTTCTCTTCGGCTTCCCGCCTTATTCTGACCAGCTGGTCGTCCAGATTTTTAAGCGACTGCAACATTATTCTCATTCTAACACACTAAAATCGTCGGCCTTGACAAAATGAGGGGAAGTGTGCTAAGATAGACGGGATCTTTGATAGAGAAATAAGGCAACCAGAAACCCCTTTTCAGGAGGTAAGACATGCGGAAAATCTTCCGAGCGGTCATGTTGTTGTTGGTCCCATATTTTTTGTGTGGCTGTGCCATCACTGGTAAGATTGGCGGATGGCCGATTTTTTCGGCAACCGCCACGACGACAACCATCGTGAATAACACGACGGATGCCAGATTCGTGGTCCTGCTGAACGGGAAGATCATCAACGAGTTCTACGTTCTCCCCGGACAGGATTTCTCATTCAGCTCACGCAACTTTTCGGATAACGAAAAAGAATATTGCGTGGTGGTGAAAGCGTATGACGCCGACGACAGGATGCTCGGCGTGACCGAGATGTCTTACACAGTCCGGCAGTACGAAGCCGGATGCAAAACATGGGTGATCAACTCCTACAACTTCCGAGGAAGAAAGTAAGAAATGCCGGGGTGGCGGAATTGGTAGACGCCCGAGCTTTAAATACTCGCGGTCCTGAAAAGGCCGTGAGGGTTCAAATCCCTCCCCCGGTACCGGCCGAGTGGCTGGAATTGGTATACACGACGGATTCAAAATCCGTTGAGCGAAAGCTCGTGTGGGTTCGAATCCCACCTCGGCCATCTTTCGGAGACATTGGTCTCCGGAAAAACAAACACCTTAGTAAAGGAGGCGGAAAATGCGTGTGCCGCAGACGAAGACATTCCGGGGCCTGATGTACCCGGCAATTCAGGGAAACGCCGGGGTGAACGAGGGGACGAAAGTTTTTGAGAGGAAGAGCGGCGTTCCGGCCGTGAAGAGCGCGGACAGCAAACTGTTCGACAGGGCTACCGCCGAGATTCCGCCGACGCCGATGAGCATGGAGGTAGATGCCTTCATCCGTAACATCAGTAAGGGAAAGGCGGACTTCCACCATCAGATCACCTACATTCCGGTAGAAAAGCAGGAGATGGTGGTAATCGTCAATTGTTCCTGGGACGAAGAAGACGTGCCCGTCGCGCCGAGCGCGATGCCCCAACAGGCGACCGTCTCTGCAATCCCAGATCAGAAGCCGGAAGCGATCCCGGCCTAGTCAAAACCTAAAACCCACATTCAAATTCGAAATGAATGTGGGGTTTTTTTATTCCAATTTTGCCCGCGAGTATTCGAGCGGCTAGAAAATTGCGAACCCCGCACCTTCGGAAATTGAAATTTCTTAAGGTGCGGGGTGCTCTTGCTTCTAGATAAATTTCTTGCGGATAACCTTAGAAATTTATAGAATCAAGGCATGTCCGGCCACAACAAATGGAGCCAAATTAAAAACCGTAAGGGGGCGCAGGACGCCAAAAAAAGCTTATCCTTCTCAAAACTGCTGGCTTTAATTGTCGTTGCCGCCAAAGCATCGCCGGATCCCGATAAAAATCCCCGTTTACGGGCGGCCATTCAGCGCGCGCGGGATGGCAATGTGCCGCTGGCAAACATTGAGCGGGCAATCAATAAAGCCGCGGAGCAGAAAGATCTGACTGAAGTATTAATTGAGGCTTATGGACCGGAAGGAATCGGCATGCTGATTGAGGGCATTACCGACAACACCAACCGGACAATCTCGGAAGTTCGCCATCTCTTGGACGAAAATGGCGCGAAAATGGCCGGCCAAGGCGGGGTAGCTTGGTCTTTTGAAAAAACTCCCGGTGGTTGGCAGGTGAAAATGCCACAACCCGCTTCCGAGGAAGCCAAGAAAAAAATAGAGGAGTTAATCGTTATACTAGAAGAGCACAACGACATTCAGCGTGTTATCACTAACGCGAGCTAGAATTATGCGTATCCTAGGAATTGATCCCGGCACTTCCAGAATCGGCTTCGGGGTCATAGAGACCGCCGGTGGATTAAGGTTGGTGGATTACGGAGTGATTGAAGCAAAAGAAAAAACCCTGACCGAGAAAATCGCTAATTTCTCCAAGAAATTTGAAAAACTGATTAAGGATTGTAACCCGGAGCTGGCAGCCATAGAAAAGTTATTTTTCGCGAAAAACCAAAAGACCGCCATAGAGGTCGCCCAAGCCCGCGGAATTCTAATAGCGGCCCTGGTCAACCGCAACATACCAATCGTTGAGTACGGGCCAACCGAGGTCAAGCTAAACGTTACCGGGTATGGGTTGGCGGATAAAGCGGCGGTTGCTAGAATGGTAAAAATGATTTTAAAAGTAAAAGACCTGCCCGGCCACGATGACGCCATTGACGCGATAGCTATTGCCATCACCGCCGCGAGTAACCGCCTATTGACAGAGCGGACAGCCGATATATAATCCTTTTCATTATCACAGAAAAATTAACAAAAGGTCGTTTATGCAAAATCTAACAATGAGCGGATACCAAGACGACATCCAATTCATGGCCGATAACGAAGATATAGATCCGGCGGATGAAGAAGAAACCGAGGACGCCGACTCCAACGATATTCTTGTCGGCGATGATGACGAAGAGGCTGAAGGCGGCAAAGTGGAGAGCGTTGAAGAATTGAAAGAGAAAGAGGCCGGAGAAGAGGAGGAGAGTTACTAAACTTAAAGCCCCCCTGACAACTGCGTAGTTGTGCCCGGGGGCTTTTGGTTATACTATAAATAACCTTAAATGCGACACCTGCTTCACCGTTGTTGGAAGTTTTTTATTCGTCACTGGCGCTATTCCGCGAGTATCGCCGCGAGTTTTTTATTAATCGCTTTGTTGAGTATCTTCCTCCTGATTAAAGATTTGCCCGACGAAAGTCTTATTTCCAGCCGGACAGTTTCCGAGTCAACTAAAATCTTTGACCGGACCGGCGAAATACTGCTTTATGAAATACACGGTGAAGAAAAGCGGACGCTGATACCATTTGAGGAAATACCGGAAGTAGCGAAGAACGCCACGATCGCCATTGAAGACGAAAACTTTTATAACCACGGGGCAGTGGATTGGCGCGGTATTGCCAGAGCGCTTTGGGTGAATATGTTAAAAGGCCGCATCTCTCAAGGCGGGTCTACCATCACTCAACAGTTAGCCAAGAAGGCTTTTTTGACTGATGCCCGTACCCCGACCAGAAAAATCAAAGAATTAGCGTTAGCAATAAAACTGGAGAGGAAGTATTCCAAAGACGAAATTTTGAGTCTTTATCTTAATCAAATTCCTTACGGGTCAAACGCCTACGGATTGGAGGCGGCATCAAAAACTTTTTTCAACAAAAAGGCGAAGGATTTAAATTTAGCCGAAGCTGCCCTGTTGGCCAGTCTGCCAAAAGCTCCGACTTACTATTCGCCCTACGGATCAAGGAATAAAGAGCTGACAAATAGAAAAAACACAGTGCTAGAGAAAATGAATCAGTTGGGTTTTATAACTGACCAACAAAAGGAAGAGGCCCAGAAGATAAAATTGGAGTTTGCTCCAGGGTTTACCACCATCAAAGCCCCTCATTTCGTGATTATGGTGCAGGACTATTTAAACAGCCGCTATGGGGAGGATTTTGTGCGGACCGCGGGACTGAAAGTGATTACCACGCTAGACTGGAAATCTCAGGAAATTGCCGAGCGATCAGTTGAAGAAGGGGCGAAGCGTAACGAGGAGCTTTATGCCGGAAAAAACGCCTCGTTAGTTATGCAGGATGCCAATACGGGGCAAATTCTCGCCTTAGTGGGGTCTCGAAACTATTTTGACCTGGAGAACGACGGAAATTTTAACGTAGCGGCCCAGGGGCTCCGACAGCCCGGTTCTACAATGAAACCATTTGCTTACATCGCGGCCTTCAAAAAAGGGTACACACCGGAAACTGTTGTTTTTGATGTAGAGACGGAATTTGATACAACTGAAGATCCGGAGAAAAGTTATAAGCCGCAAAACTTTGACGAGATATTCCGCGGCCCGGTAACTCTCCGGCAGGCGTTGAGTCAATCTATCAACATCCCGTCAATTAAAACTTTGTATCTGGCCGGGATAGACAACGTTTTGAAATTGTCTAAAGATTTTGGGATAACAACCCTGACGGAAAGAAGCCGTTACGGTCTCTCTTTAGTGTTGGGTGGAGGCGAGGCAAAGCTTATTGATTTGGTGAATGCCTATTCGGTATTCGCGCAGGATGGCATCAAACACCGGCAGACATTTATTTTGAAAGTGGAGGATAACCAGAGAATTCTAGAGGAGTACACGGATGAGACGGTCAACGTGATTGAATCTCAATACGCGCGGATGATTAATAATATTTTATCGGATATAGAAAGCCGTTCGGTTTTATTACAAAACAGTCTCGGACTGACAATTTTCCCGAATCAGGAAGTTGCTCTCAAAACCGGAACAACTAACGACTACCGGGACGCCTGGGCGATCGGTTACACAAAATCCTTAGTTGTCGGGATCTGGGCCGGCAACAACGACAACACCCCAATGCAGAAAAAAGGAAGTAGTCTTTTGGCCGCCATTCCGATGTGGAGCGCGTTTATGCGGGAAGCGCTGAAAGATCAACCGACGGAATCCTTCACGCAACCTGATCCGATAATTGTAGAAAAACCGGTCCTGAAGGGGGAATACACCATCAACTATTGGTCAGGGAATAACGTCTACCCGCAAGTCCATGAAATTCTTTTTTACGTAAATAAAAACGACCCGTTAGGACCGCCGCCGATCAGTCCGGAAAATGATTCCCAGTTTGATAATTGGGAAGAGCCGACTTTGGTATGGGCGAAAGCAAACATTCCTAATTTCGAACAAAACTATAACAAACCGCTACCCTACGACGCGCGAGTTAAAGATGAATCCGGAGCTACTCTAGGAGTTGATATACTCTCTCCCCTCAATGGAAGTTTCGTGAAGAATCCTTTAATTTTGTCTTTTGTTGCTAAATCGGCTTCTGGAATAAAGAAAATAGAGATATATTTCAACGATAAATTAATTGACCAGATTGATGGTGGAACAAATAAAGAATATCTCTATACAAAAAATTTAAATTTAACGAACATAGAACTCCAAAACATTTTGAAGTTAGTGGTTTTGGACGGACTAAACAATCGAACCAGCAGGGAGTTGATACTATACAAATAGTAGTAAGTAGTCTGATAATTTTTCCGTCTTTCTGCTTAATACTATCTACTTTCTACTAACTACACAGTCTTAATTGGCATTAGGATATAGAAATAAGAAGCATCTTCAGCGGGCCGAATCACCGACGGTTTATTATTGTTATTGACGCAAAAGATTAAATTCTCGTGATCAACCACTTTTAACCCATCAAGGAAATATCTCCAGTTAAACGAAACCTCTTCAAAGCTTTCGCCTTTAAATTTAACCGGAATTAAATAATTATTTTCACCAAGATATTGATTAGCGGAATAAACTTCCAAAACTTTTTGCCCTTCGTTCATTTTTATCCGGACGTCATTAGTCTTGCCAGAGAAATTACTCGCCAATTTAATCGCGTTCACTAACTGATCCTTATTAATCACAATTTCATTACTGCTGTCTTTCGGAATAATTTGTTCGTAATCGGGATATTCTCCGTCAATCAGACGGGAAATCAACTCCGTATCTTCGTTTTTAAATAAAATCTGGCTGGAATCCACATAAATCTTTAGTGGTTGGTTATCCGGGAAAATTTTAATTACCTCCGAGATTGTCCTCAATGGGATAGTTACTTTAAATCCGTGATTAAAATTAGATTTAAACTGATTTGTGTTAATTACTTTTTGAGCTAACCGGAAGGCATCAGTGGCCACTAATTTAATTAAAGTGGTTTGAAAATCAAATAAAACACCACTTATTTCAGGGCGAATTTCGGAAATTTGAGCCGCATTTAATACTTTCATTACGGCATCTTTAAATAAAACGGTGTCTATCTCAATAAAATTATCCTCGTTATCAATTTTAGGAATAATCGGAAATTCTTCATGATTAATCCCCTGGATTTTCGCGCTGTAATTGTCGGTTTTAAAAACCAAGTTATTACCGTCATTTTCAATAGTAATTCTTTCGTTGTCGCTATTATTCACTAAGCTATAAAAAGTAGAAAAAGGAACAGTGATTCCTCCTTCTTCAATAATCTTACCGGAAGTTATTTTTGTAACCGCTAAATTAAGATTAGTGGCAGCAATTTTAATCCGGTTATTAAAAGTTTTAAACAAAACATTTTTTAAGATCGGCAAATTTCCACTTTCAGAAATTGCCTTCTCCACAGACATTAACGCTTCTTTTAAATTACTTTTTAGTATGATGACCTTCATATATTTATTTAATTAAGTTAAGAGTAGTAGTAGAAGAGGGAGTGGATAAGTGGATAAGTGCCGCCGGTAATCTTTTTCTCCTTACCAGTTGTGGGCTCCGAGATTTCTTGTTAAATAATGTCATGTTGATAAGTGATGTAGAAAATACTAACTCTTTGTTAACTTCTCTTTGATCAGCATGATTTTATTGCTAAGTTGTTGGTTTTTATCCACATCTTGTGAGATCTTTTCAAACGCGTACATGGCGGTTGTGTGATCTCTCTTCCCCATCTTTTCCCCAATAAAAGGGAAGGAAAGATCCAATAAATCGCGCAATAAATACATAGCAATTTGCCGCGGTTCTACAATTTCTTTTTTTCGGGAGCGGCCGATAAGATCCGCGGGAGATATTTCAAAATGATCGGATACCACCTTTACCACTTGCTGATGGTTTAGGTTTTGTTGCGCCGGAGATTGGATGCTCTCATTAATTACCTGATCCGCCATTTTAATGTTAATTTCCTGGTTTTTTGCCTGCTGATAGAAGATTACCCGATTTAAAACTCCTTCTAATTCGCGTAAATTCTTCTTCACTTTGGCGGCAATTAGATCTATTACTTCAGCCGGCATATTAATGCCTTTTTCCTGGGCCTTTGCCTTTAAAACGGCCACCCTAAGCTCGTAATCCGGCTGGCTGATATCGCAGATCATTCCACCCTCAAAACGTGAACGGAGTCGCTCTTCCAGGGTTGGAATGAATTTTGGTGGGCGATCCGAAGAAAGGATTAGCTGTTTATTGTTTTCATATAAAGCATTGAAAGTATGGAAAAATTCTTCCTCGGTCCGTTCTTTGCCGCCGATGAATTGGACGTCATCAATAATTAAAACGTCGGTGTTGCGATACCGGTCTTTAATAGTTTCCATTCTTTTATTGCGCATCCCGGCCACTACTTCATTAATAAACTTTTCCGACGGCACGTATTTTACTCGGATTCTATTTTGGTAAAGATTTTTTGCTTCGTTGCCGATCGCCTGGATCAAATGCGTTTTGCCGACACCAACACCGCCATAAATAAACAACGGATTATATTTTCTCCCTATCTCTTTCAAGACTCCCTGCGCGGCCGCGAAGGCCATTTCGTTGGATCCGCCCACCACAAAAGAACTCATTGTGTATTTCGGATTGAGGTTGGTCTCCGGGTCAATCTTCAATTCATTAAACATTAATTGTGAAGAGGCGGCCGGCGTTTTTGATTTTTCCGCCAGCTTCGGAGGCAGGTCCGGTCCGTTGTGGACGATGAAATCAACTTTCTTAGTGCTGTCATCTAAATTTCGCAGCGCTCCCAGGATTACTTTGTAATATTTATCCTGGACCCAATCTTTAGCGAAGTTACTTTGGAGACCAACTAAAGCCGCCCCCTCTTTTTTATCCAGCAAGCGGCTGTTTTTAAACCAAGTAAGAAAATTTGGTTGCGAAATTTGCAATTCTATTTCTCCTAAAGCCGATTTCCAAAGTTCTTCAAGATTCATAGTTATAGTTTAAAGAGTTTTTTCACGGAGGGGAAAGGGGTGAGTTGAATAACGTGTTAATTATAAGTGGATAACTTCCAAATTACTACAAGCGGAGCTTGTTTAGTAATTTGAGAACCCCGCACTTAATAAAATATCACTGATTTTACGGCCACTTGATAAAATTACTGGGAAAAGCTAATATCTATTCATAAAGTATTAAGTGCGGGGTGATGATTTTGTTATCAATCGCTTCGCTCTTGAACAAAATTTATCATGTCTCAAACCTATCAACCGAAAAAACGAAAAAGAGCGAGGACGCACGGTTTCCGAAAGCGCAGCCGGACTCATGGAGGCCGGAGAACCCTTCAAGCTAGGCGCAGGAAGGGCCGTAAGCGGCTGACGGTAAGTGGCTAGTGAAATGCTAAAGAAAAAATACAAGCTCCCATTGCAACTTTTCCCCGCTAAACGGGGAAAATTGCTTAAAAGCCCCTATTTCATGCTAAAAACGTTCCAAGCCGAGCTTGGGTTTAGTCGTTTTGGAGTGACGATCAGCGCCAAGACCGCTCCGCGAGCCGTCAAACGTAATCAGATGAAGCGCCTAATCTTTGATTTTTTTGTCGCCAACTCCGATAAGCTTCCGGTCGCCGACTACTGGCTAACCGTTCTTCCTCCCGCTACTAATTTACCCAAAGAGCAGTTTTTGATAGAGCTGAATAAGGTTTTAGGTGTTATAATCACTAAATACTAATCACTAATCACTAGTCGCTAATCGCTAAATTATGGGTAATTTCTTTAATATCATTTTGCACCAGCCGATGTTCAACGGGTTGGTTTTCTTATATAAATACGTCGCCTTTGAAGATTTAGGCGTGGCAATCATCCTTTTAACCGTGATTATCCGCCTAATCCTCTACCCGCTCTTCTATCATAGCTTCAAGAACCAGACCCTGATGCAGAAGATTCAACCGGAAATTCAGAGGATCCAGCATGACCACAAAAATGACCGCGAGAAGCAGTCTCAGGCATTACTGGCGCTTTATAAACAGCACCAAGTGAATCCTTTTTCCGGGTTCTTCCTGATCCTGATCCAGTTACCTATCTTAATCGTGCTTTATCGTCTTTTTTTGGAAGGTTTAACCACGGAGTCATTTTCCAATCTTTACCACTTCCTCACTCCGCCGACCGAAGTTCATAATATTTCTTTGGGCTTGATAGATTTGAAGGCAAGAAGTATAGTAATTGTAGTTTTATCGGCTATTTTACAGTATTGGCAGGGTAAGTTGAGTTTGCCGAAACGCTCCGGTTCGCCTTCGGATGAATCGCCAACAGCCAAGATGGCCCGCAATATGATTTTTATTGGCCCGGTGCTTTCTATAGTAATTCTGATAAATTTACCGGCGGCAATCGGAGTTTACTGGCTGACTTCATCGGCGTTCTCAATCATCCAGCAGTTAATTATTAATAAGACATTAAGAAAAAATGACGGAGGAATTCAAAATAAGGGTCAAAACGATCCTGGAGATGCTCGGGCTTAATGAGCCGAGTATTGATTTTAACGAAGAAAATAGGAAGATTACCGTTTTTATTAATGAAGGTGAGTGGGTGAAGAAGCACCTGCCTTTTTTGGTTAATGATTGCGAGCGGATGTTTAACCTACTGGCCAAAAAGCACGGCATTGAAGCCAATCTTTTCGTGGACATCAACAACTACCGCAAAGAGCGGGAAAACTTGATTGTGGAAATTGCCAAAGCGGCCGCCCGGAAGGCGGCGATCACCAAAGCGGAGGTGAAGTTGCCGGCGATGAATTCTTACGAACGCCGCTTAATCCACGTGGAGCTTTCTACCCGTCCCGATGTGAAAAGCGAAAGCGCCGGCGAAGGTAAAGAGCGTTGCGTGATTGTGAGGCCGATATAAAATCTCCCCGCCAGCCGGCGGGGAGATTTTATTTAAAGCGAAATACTGTAGAGAAGGTGGTCAAATCGGTTGAGCAGGATTAAAGTACCGCCTTGCTTCTCCAGGCGGGCGGCATTAATCGGGGTATCCAACTCATTATTATATGGCCAGCTACTGGCCAGAAGAGACGATCTGTTTTCATAATCAACCAAAGAGATTACATAGATTCCTTCTTGGGTTGAGGGTTTCTTTAGTTCCGCGTCGAAGGAATTAGTTTTGGAGTTTTGGTTTAGCGGCGCGCTGCAAAAAATCAGTAATCGGTCATTCAGGCATTTATTCGCCGCCGCGCGCAATCTTATGGTGTTGGTCTCTTTTCCATCGGTGTTTATCAGAGATAACAACCCAAGCGAGGATTTTAAACCGATCTTTGAGGTCAGCCATTTTATTTCCACCTCCGGCTTTTCCGCAGAGATTGTTTTGAAGATTTTGCTTTTGATGTTGAGAGACCAGGTTGATCCGCTACCTTCTCCGGACGGGCGATCGTTCAGATATACGATGTCGGCGGAAGTCCAATCCAAAGAGAGATCTTTTTGGAAAATTTTGATTATTTCTGATGATTTTTTACTACTAAGATCCAGTATTGATAAAACGCTAGACCCGGCGCCATTTTTGAGGTAGACGACCCTGTTATTGGACAACGGATCCCAATCGACTGCGGTTGTTCCTTGAGGAAGGGGTTGGAAAGATTTATTTGCTGTATTGAAAACCGAAAAAGATGGCGATTGCGGGAAGCCGAAAGCGATCAACGCCAGTAACCCATCGGAAGACGGTTCTACGTAGCTGAGATCCGGTATATTTTGTGAGCTGATCGCTTGGCTGGATTTATCTTCTAGTAGTTTGGAAATTTTCCCATCTTTGGTTAAGTAATAAATTTCGTTCGTTTTTTTATTCATCCAAAAATCAAAGACTTCCGCGTTTGTTAGTATTTGTAATTTAGCCGCTCCGACCGAGCCGTTATTATCGGCGGAGTCAGTCGGATTGCTGTAGGTTGGCGCGGAGTTTAAGTATTCCCAACCGAAGTAGGCCCCCGCCAGAATGGCTAGCGCTCCGGTAACCAGCAAGGCGATTTTTATAGTCTTGTTCATTTCTTGTTATTTCCTACCCGCTGCCTTTTCAGCTATCAATTTGGCGAGACTAGCCTGCCGTGATATTACCGCCGGTATTTTAGAGTTCTGCCACACATTATATGCGTCCCGGGCGGCCTGAGCGGCTTGATCTATTGTCTTTTTAAGTTCTGCTTTTGATTCATCAGACGCGTTATTATAATCCGCAGCATATACGCCCTGTATCTTAGTGAGGTTGTCGTACGCCAAATGGGCGTCCTCTTCCTGTAATTTGGCAATCTGAAGGTGCAAAGCCTCCTTCGCAATCAGAGAGTCTATATCCGTCCCCTTAATGGCATCCACCTGTTTTAGAAGTTCGGCTATCTCTGTGTCTATTTGTTTCCTCCGGGCTTTCTGTTCCTTTTCTATCTTATATAGTTCATCCAAGGCCTTTTGATGGGCGCCGAAATCAAAATTTTTATTAGCCAGCGGTTTGAGAGCGTCAAGTTTAAGGTTCGCGAGATCTGGGCTGATGATTCGGAGGATCATAGTGGCGCCCAACAGCATCACCACTCCTAGAACGGCGTTGATGATCATATCTCTGGCGTCGGCTGTCGCGGCGATATTCCCCGCGGAGGTTGCCCATCTCAATCCGGCGAAGACAATCACCGCCATCGCCACCAACAAGCCCAGGCCAATCCCGAAATTATATAAAGTGGCGATATATTTCAACGGGTTGGTTTCAGATGCGGTGGCGCATTTTTCTACTCCTAGAGTTAGGCAGGGCAGTGGAACGATCAGTTTGAAGTTCCGATTAACCGGCGTCGGCGCCTTTAGTTCCGCCGCCTGCTTCCTTAGTTCGGCGGCTCTTTCTTCGCAAAATTTGATAGCTTTTGTTTCTTCTTCGGTGAGACTCCCTTTTGCTTTAAGTTCCGCCACCTCTTTTTCACAGGCCGCCGCTTCCGCTTCTAATGCCGCGGCCGCTTCTTTGTTGAACGCGGCGTCAGCTTTATTACTTAGCGTTGTGGCCAGCTCCCTGCGCAATCTAGCGGCCTCAATATAGCCGTTGTAGCTATCTTCCCTTTCTTTGTATGTGCGACCGTTTGGGTCATTGAATGGGACGGCTTCCAATATCGCTTTATCGCGACGAGCGTAATCTTCGGCAAGAAAAGCATCTTCTTCCAGGAGTTTTGCGGCAGACCTTAATTCATCCTCTGTGGCAGTTTCGGATTTTGCCAGATTCTGAACGCGCGTGAACTCACTAGTGTCAAAGAGAGTGGAAGCGGCTAAACCGGAAGAAGACAGGAGAATCGTTAGCATACCTATCGCGAAAAGTATTTTTTTCATTATTTTCTAAAAATTATGGTTTTGCTAGCGCCTTCAGTGGCTTTTTTGGAATTTCGGGCAGTGGCTTTGATCACCACCTCGCTGCCGGCAGATAGACTGGAGGTATCTAGTTCCAAAATTGCCGGATTATCAACCAGTCCGGTGGCTGGCTGGCTGTTGGCAGACCAAGAGATCAGTAATTCGCCGATATTTTTAACATTAAAGAAGTAGGGCGTGGCTTCAAAGATTGAAGGACCACCAGTGATAATCAATTCCGGGCTGGCGAGTGGTATTTCCAGCCGTTTTTCTAAATCTGCTCCTTTATAGTTTTTAATTGTGATTTCCACTACCTGATCACCGTGCCGCCCGCTGGCGACAAAAGAAATATTTTTCAAACCGATGCCGGATTTAAGTTCATCGTTATTTATTAGCCAGTTTATTTGCTTGCCGGAAATGTTGGCGATTTTACTGCCGTCAATTAACTCTAGAGCCACTTCAACTTTTGATCCATCAATCGGCAGAATTTTCCCCTGGTATGCAGACGGAGCGTAGTTGTCTGATTTCCAAGTAACCATCAGTTCGGGCGCCTGTTGGGCGGTCGCTAAAGTAGTAAGTAGTAAGTAGACAGCAGAAAGTAGCGCAGAAAAGCGAACCGCAGATTTGATATTTAAAGATTTAAAAATCATTATTTTTGAACATTTTTGTAAGATTGTCTCGCTGCGCGAGATCTGGCGTAGCCATGACTTCGTCTTACTCGCAATGACGCAAAAATCATTTTGAGGTTTGCGGAGCCGCGATGGTACCTTTCGGTTTCTTTATTTTAATATCCTGATCGGCGCCGGGAGTCTGACTTTTATCCGGGCTACCTTTCAAACTGAGGAAAAAGCCAATTGTCCGGATCGGTAGGGCGCCCACATAGGGTATCAGCTCTAATAGCCCCGCTACTATATTATACCAACCACCACCCTTTCTAGAGATAGAATAGACAGCGATTATCGGACTGGTTATGGCGTCCAGAATAAGAAAATCGTCCAATCCAAAAAAAACCAACACCATTCCGATGATGTCGGTTAATGTTATGAACACGGCAATCATTATCGCCACCGTATTTGTTTTTCTCTCGTTCTGTTCCATCTTTATTCTCCCGGAGCTTGTTCAAGCAACTGCTCCGGTTTTGTGGTGATTACCTGATCTTCGGTATACGAGGCCACAATTTGAATGGCTACGTGATTTGGCCCGGCAAAGAACAACCCTTGTCCGACATGAGCTTCTAGGAGCAGGGTTTTTTCCACCTCGGTAAGGTTGAAAGTCTTGGAGATGAGATCAATCATAGCCGGAGATTGTTTGAGTAACAGCTGAATTGAGGAGTTGGTGACGATCGGCCGTCCAAAGGGAGAATTCACGAAATCCTCAACGTCTTGAGTGATAGTGGTAATTCCCAGGAAATATTTGCGGGCGCGCTTAACCAAGCCGAACAAGAAAGAGGCGCTTTCTTTGTATTTCATCATCCACCAAGCCTCATCAATGATCAGTACGCGGCGTTTTAATTCGACTCTGATCAAATTCCAAATAAAGTTCAAAATGATGTAAATAGCGATTGGACGAAGCTCGTCCTCTAAGTCGCGGATGGAAAAGACGATGATTCGATTGCGGATATCAATATTAGTTGAGTTGTTGGTAAAACCGGCGTAGCTGCCCTTAGTGAAGCGATAGAGCCGTTCCGCCAATTTTCGGCCACCGGCCATGTTTTCTAGGACGGTCTGCAGATTTTCTAGTAGCGGCGGAGTGGCTTTGGAGAAATCCTTGCCGGCCACAATATCAAAAGCGGCATAAGTTTCTGAAATCGCCTGATCCAGGAGTGATTCTTCTTCGACGGCCATTTCTCCAAGCATCAGCTTTAATAGTCCCGCCAGATTGACGATGTGGGATTTTAGAACGTCAGCCGGATTTTCTCCCTCCGGAATGATCGGCACGTCAAAGGGATTGATATGGTTTTCGGAAGCGAGCGATATTTTAAAGAAGCTTCCGCCGACAGTTTTGGCCAGCGACTCATACTCGTTTTCCGGGTCAATAATTAATACATCAGTTCCTGTCATCAACAATCTTAAAGCCTCCAGTTTTGTGGCATAAGATTTACCGGCTCCGGATTTCGCGAAGATCACCATATTGGCATTCTCCAGCGAGAAGCGGTCAAAGATGATTAGAGTGTTGTTGTTGCGGTTGACGCCATAAAGAATACCCTCGTCGGATGTGAGGTTGGCGGAAACGAACGGAAAGAAGGAAGAGACGGGGCCGGAGTTTAGAGGAGTATGAATCATCAGCTTGTCAGTGCCCAGCGGAATGGTAGAAGTTAGCCCGTCCACTTGTTGGAAGGAGCTTGGTTTGGCGTAAATTAATTTGCTCTCCAATACATAATTAACTTGGGATTCCAGTTTATTCAGATTCTCCAGGGAGTCGGCATAAAGAGTCATATAGACGCCTACATTAAATAGATGTTCCTGCCCTTGCTGAAGAGAGTCGCGCAGAGCTTCAATGTCTTGGAAGGCGGTTTCCAGCATCGGATTGCGGACTAACCCCTTAGCTTCCTGCTCCTGCAATTCGGCTTGGATTTGGGCGGTCTTCTTGCGGAGGTTTTTCAGAGCCATCGCCGTATCAACGGGGTGGACGAAGATCGCGATATCAATCAGGTCGGGCATATTAATAATCGGGGCGAACCAGCCGGTGGCGAGAAATCTCGGATAGGTGAAAATGAAGACGGTTTTTACAAACTTCCCGCCCAGTTTCAAATAATTGCTATTCACCTCCATAGCGGCCGGGGCGATGACATCAGAGATGGTTTTCCCCTCAACATTAGTTTTGGCGATCTCCAAAGTCTTTTTTTCAAACGACTCCGGGTTGTAGAGGTTGTAGAATAATTCAATAATTGCCTCATCGTCTAAAATCGCTCCCTGCAATCCGATAGAGGTCAGCCCGGTAACTACCCGATCCACTCTTTGGTTCAGCTGTTGAAGGTTCTGTTGGAAAAGACGCTCTTTGTCCTCGGTGACAGCCGCGGCCGGTTTCTTTTTTGTGAATGGACTAAGTAGTTTTTCGGCCAGGCCGCCACCGCCGGAAAGTTGCACAGGAGCCGGGTCATAGGAAATCACCACGAAGAACGCCTTGTTCATAATCGGATTTTGCGCCACGAAAGCCCCGACGAATTCCCGGTATCCGGCCAGCTGTACTTTTAAAAGTTCATTATTTTCTTGAGTGGACTCTCTCTCTTCCAGGCGCTGAAGATAGTTGGCAATGTTTAACCGGCGGGAATGGATGAAAAGCTGGATAGAGAAATCCAAGCTGTTGAGGAAATTCTGATAGGCATAGGTAATCAACCCCTGCTCCTCATCGGATTTAAGGTCAAAGTTTATTCCCGAAACCATTACGATTTTTCGTAAAGAGCCGCTCTTTAAAATCAGCGTGTTTTCGCGGACGGAATCTATCTCTATAAATTGTTGGGTCGGCTGTGATTCTTTCGGCATCTACTTAATTATACCCTTATCTTTTTTAGAGAGCATGTTTCGCAGGGGTGTTAGTGAGGTTTGCTTGGCTTTGTCAGCTCCAAATACCTCATGAACGATTGGAGTTTGAATGGGTGTTACGGCTTGAGACGCCTGCGCCGGGTTGGGCGCTATTTGTGGAATCGGGCCGGCCCTTTTGGTGACTAAACTAAGCCAGGTGGCGCGGATTTTTGAGGTTGCCGGAAACCCCGGGGAGGCCTGCATTCGAGGCATCTTGGGAATACCCGGCATACTTGGCTGGGCATCCTTCCTTTGCCACAAATAGAGTTTGGGCTTCCATATATAGAGGGCGGCGTTCATGAAGAAAACTTCAAAAGGGCGGCCGTTATATTTCAAAAAAGCGAAAGCACAGGCGATCAGTCCCATAATCACGGTGAGAATCAACCAGAGTTCCAAACGGAGCGTGAAAAACATAAAGAAACTAAGCAGGCCGGCCACGCCGACATACATAAATTGTTTCAGAGTCAGTGGCCCGACTATTTTCGGCTCCGTTTCAATAAATTGTGGAACTTGGAATTGAGACATTATTTTAATTTATTAATCCATGAGTCAGATCCAAATGGTTGTCCGCTAGCCGGCGAAGGCGACGGCTTCTCGCTCTGAGGCGGCCGAACGGGTTGTACGTTTATCTTCACTGGGATTTCATTTATCGCGGGAGGGTTGATGGGGGTTGCCGGTAGCGGGGCGGGTGGCTTGCCAGGTAAGTGAAAATTCG